>Ga0209633_10000682_pt1 | contig 38346 bp, 31 predicted proteins | sample Cruoilmetagenom1_FD_187290 | JGI IMG/M metagenome (GOLD analysis project Ga0209633, IMG submission 187290) | Oil polluted marine microbial communities from Coal Oil Point, Santa Barbara, California, USA - Sample 1 (SPAdes) (version 2) | ecosystem: Environmental > Aquatic > Marine > Oil seeps ...
TGTCGGTGCCTTTCTAAGTTTACTTGTCGCCTTTGGTCTCGGTACTGTATTCTGTTCATGGATGTGCCCCTTTGGTTTTTTGTCGGAACTTGCTGTCAATTTCAGTAAAAAGTTTCTTCCACGCAACTATAAAGGACCTGGAATAGTCGCATCCGGTTTTAAATTCAAATTAGTTATTTTTTTAGTGGGGATTGGATTTTTTCTCATCTTTTCCACTACCCCTGTTCTCAACCAGTTATCTTTGCCGGCATGGTATACACGTTTTTTCCAATATTTTTTCGGACAGGGTTATTTTTCTCTGTCAATACTTGTTATTGCTGCTGTTCTTCTCATTGAATTTATAGCTCAAAAACGTATCTGGTGTCGTTATATCTGTCCCCAGTCAGTGCTCCTTTCTCTGACAAAAAGATTAAATAATAAGAGACTGATTGTTGGTTTTAATCCTGAAAAGTGTCGCTGCAAGGGTGCACGGGAGCATTGCACCGAGTCCTGCAGTTTGTCTCTGAAACCCAAAAATGTTTGGAACCTGAAAGATATGGAGTGCACCAATTGTGGGGATTGCATTGTAGCCTGTAAACAGGTTGGAAAAGCACTGACCTTCCAGGTGGGAGGTGGGAAGCGTGATTCCCGGGGGGAACCATTATGAAAAATCTCAAAATAGTATCTCTGATAATTCTTTTTCTCATGTCTGGATGTTCAACAGACAACCCAAAGATAGAAAATCCATTGATTAAGAACAAAAAGATCTCCTGGAGTGAAAGTGGGGCGGATTATTTTGAATTTTTACCAGATGGATCTCTTATAGCCTGTGGAGGTGATTTCCCTCTGGAGGGGTATAGAAAGGGGCAGTGGGAGAGCGTGAGAGAAAATGGTGATTTTAAAATTGTAGATAACAAGAACGGAACCGGAGCGTTTCTCCTTGCTCAGGTCGAAGGTAAATTAAAAAAAGGAAGCAATCTCCTTTTAAAGCATCAAACAGATACAGGTGAAGCTGAAGGTGTTGGTGAAGCTGAAGGTGTTGGTGAGGATGGCAGAGCACAGGTGACAGCCATTGAAGAAATAATAAACTCACATGAAAAATCCGCAATTTCCAGCAGGGCAACAGTGACGGTCACCCGCTTTAAAGATGATGTTTTTATTCTGGAATTGAAAGTGGAAGATCCTGGAGGAAAAATAAAAAAGGTGGACACAGAGGGGGATACTATAACAACTGAAGTTATGGTTACCAACGGCAGGAGGTGGACAAATAACCCACCGATCCTGCTTCCCAAACAGTGGGACGGATCAACAGCTGTTCGTTCAGAGATGACAATTCTCTACCAGGATGGAAGGGAAGAGACTGCTACTTTTCAGACGAGTGGGTTTATAGATAATTCAGAAAGAGTTTATGAAGATGCCTGGTTTTAATAGTTTATAACACTGGATCAGAGTTTGCGCTTCTGTCCCGCCTGCACGGAAATGACAAAAACACAGATTTGGTCTGCTGAAATTATCACAAACAACCAGCAGTGTTACCAATTGGTAGCGCCGAATTTTCTTTCCGTTACCTCCTGGTAGCTGTCCGGGTTGTTAATTTTTGTAATCACACTAGAAACAAGGCATGAGAAATTGGAATCAAAATTGCAAACATCAGGTATCTCTCTGTTTTCAGTTTGGCGATTATTGCCTTTACCGGGAAATGATCGGATGTGGGATGTTGAGCCGTTCTTTTCTTATCAATAAAAGGAGGTCTTAAGTGCACTCGGAGTCAAAAACGAAATATTACTCCCATCTGGTCAAGCTGATAATTGCCATGATCGTTTTGGGAGTTGCCGGATTCTTTGCCCGACAGCTTTTTTCACCTGAAAGTATGGGGGAATACGGGCATTATCGCGGTGCTGACATTGAGGATCAGAAGAATGTACCTGTACGGCTCCAGACTAATGAGTCATGCTTTCAATGTCATAAGCCGGTGCGAAGGATTCATAAAAAGGGTGTGCATAAATCAGTATCCTGCGAGGTCTGCCATGGTCCGTATGCGGATCATGTAAAGGATGGTAAGAAAATTGGTATGCTCCCGGTAAAAAAGGGAAAAGAAATTACTCATCTCTGTCTGCGCTGCCATAATAAAGTTATTCAGGCACGTCCAAGGACTTCCATAAAGATGGTGGGTATGCCTGAGCATCTTCAGGAGAAAAAGGTACGGATTGAAAATACATGTGATCAGTGCCATATGGTACACGACCCTCTTCTTTGGATCAATCAGGCCAAGGAAATGATTGGTATAAAGGAGGAAATGTAACGATGATTGATATTAAAAAAGAGATTCAGCAAGATCGCCGTGCATTTATTAAAAAGGTTCTGGGAGGGACTATCGCCGGATCCTTGCTTCTGGTGATCCCTGCTACCGCACAGGAGGTAGCCGAAGAAATCCCTGGTATGAGAGCAGAAGACTCTGTTTTTACAAAGAAAAAATTTGTCTTTATTGTTGATATTACTGCCTGTATAGGTTGTGGATCCTGCTGCGTCGCTGATAAGGCTGAGTATAATGTCCCGGATCATAATTATCGAACCTGGGTCGAGCGATATATTATTGATGATCATGACGGTGTTTATGTTGATTCCCCCAATGGTGGTCTGGACGGTTATACTAAGCCAAGAGAGGGTTTGCCATACCCTACAAGAGACACATTCTTTGTTCCCAAACTCTGTAATATGTGTGAAGACCCGTCTTGTGTGCAGGTCTGTCCTGTTGGTGCCACATATAAAACCAATGACGGTTTTGTCCTGGTTGACAAAACCAGGTGTGTTGGATGTTCCTACTGTATTCAGGCCTGTCCATATTCCGTACGCTTTATTAATCCTGTTACCAGGACTGCGGAAAAATGTACCTGGTGTTATCACCGTGTGAGAAAGGGGTTGTTGCCTGCCTGTGTCAGTGTCTGTCCTGTGCATGCAAGAAAGTTTGGTGATCTTTCTGACAAAACTTCCGAAGTCTGGAAGATTCTTCATGAACCTCATGTAATCTCAGTACTGAAACCGGACATGGGGAATAAGCCGGCCCTTCATTATCTTGGGTTAAGAAGGGAGGTGGTCTAATGAGCGCATTAGCAGCCCATGGCGGTACGGTCGCCGCTTTATCGAATTATGTGTTTCCCAATGACTGGCATGTTCACTGGAGTCTGATGATTGTTCTCTATCCGTATATTACGGGTATTGTGGCCGGGGCCTTTATCGTCTCATCTCTCTATCATGTGTTCGGCATAAAACAGTTGGAACCTATTTCCAGATATTCACTTATTTTTGCCCTAGCCTTCCTGGCCTGTGCCACCTGGCCTCTGCTCCTTCACCTGGGACATCCGGAAAGGAGTTACAGTATGTTGATTACGCCAAACCCAACATCAGCAATGGCGGGGTTTGGTTTTATTTACTCGGCCTATTTCATCCTGCTGGTTCATGAAATCCTTTTTATCTATCGACCAACCATGGTCACTCTCTGGAAACAGTCTACCGGTTTTAAGAGGTGGCTATATGGTTTTCTTGCCTTCAATAACGATAATCTCTCACCGGAAGCAATCCGGCTTGATCATAGGATTATTTCTTTTCTGGCCGGTATAGGTATCCCCATGGCCTGTATCCTGCACGGCTATGTCGGCTTTATTTTTGGTGGTATTAAAGCGAACCCTCTCTGGGCAACACCGCTGATGCCTCTTATCTTTCTGCTTTCCGCCTGTGTCTCAGGGATTGCCGGGATCATTTTTTCTTATATTTTGATTAAGAAGTTCACCGGGCAGGAGATCGACGTCGATTGTGTTCGCACCTCAATCAAATTTCTCTGGGGCTTTTTTATTCTCGATTTTGTTTTTGAAATGCTGGAAGTTTTTACTCATTTCTATATGAATACCCACCACTGGCATGTTCTTGAGAATCTGCTCTGGGGGCCGCTCTATAACACCTACTGGCTGTATCAGGTAAAGATTTTTTCCGTAATTCCTTTTATCGTTCTCGGGGTTTTGAGTCTCTTCAAGTTTAAGGACAGGGTCATTCTTTTTTTCGCACCTATCGTCTCGTTTATGATCCTTATCCAGGTTCTTCTAATGCGCTGGAATGTAGTTGTTGGTGGTCAACTCATGTCCCACAGTACTCGTGGTCAGGTGACATTTGTTCCCGAATGGCTTGGCAGAGAGGGTATTCTGGTTGCAATATTCATAATGATAGCGCCTGTTGTTATTCTGTTCATTTTAAGTAAAATATTTCCACTTTGGGTGAATAAGGAAGCTGCAAATGAACAGCCAATCACTTAGCGTCGTGTAAATCTCAAATGTCACACTTGTGAATTATGCGGCAGGAGAGCTATTGTAAGATCATCTTATTTTATATATGCCTGCAAAAAAGCATATTCCGAAAAACAATTAACCAGAGGAGGTGGAGAGTAAGGCGGTACGGTAACGGGTGGCGGGTTGGTTTAACCGCTGTTTAAGGAATCTGAAAAATTCTATGTCGGAGGGAAGAAATATGCAACATTGGAAGAAAATGTTTTTGCTGGTAATTGTCGGGATGTTTGTTTCAGTCCCCGCTTTTGCCACGACAAAAGCATCAATGGATGCGAACAATGAAAAGAACAAAGCTGCAAATGTAAAATGTGTTAACTGTCATCTGAAAGAGAATAAATCTATGGTTAGGCAGTGGCAGAACTCTCCACATGCTGCTGCAAATGTTGCTTGTTACAACTGTCATGCTGCTCAAAAGGATGATATTCTGGCCTATGAGCATGAAGGTGCACTTATCAAAACAATCCAAACCCCAAGAGATTGTGGGCTCTGTCATGAGCGTGAAGCAGTGGAGATGGAAAATTCCCATCATGCCTCTGCGGGACAGATCATGGCATCTCTTGATAACGTACTCGGTGAAGTTATCTGTTCTCTTGAGGATAAGGCTGATGCAGCAAATGGTTGCTGGCAGTGTCATGGCTCTGTTCTTAAGGTGATGACAGACAGTGATGGCAAAGCTCTGAAAAATGAGTTTCAGGCAGTTATGCTTGATCCTATGACATATCCGAATACAGGTATCGGCCGGATTCATCCGGACGGTTCTAAAGGTTCCTGTATGGCATGTCACTCCAAGCATTCCTTCCGTTCTGCTGTTGCCCGTCAACCTGAGAACTGTGGTAAATGTCACCTTGGACCGGATCATCCTCAAAAGGAGATCTATGAGGAATCCAAACATGGTATTGCCTACTACGCTGCAGATCGTGGTAGAGGTATGAATGGTATGAACATCCAGAAGGCCGGGACATGGGTACTTGGAAAAGATTACTATACTGCTCCAACCTGTTCTACCTGCCATATGGGTGCCTATGAGAAATCAAACGGTGCAGTGGCACTGAACACCCATAACGTTGGTGATCGTATTTCATGGACTCTTCGTCCGAAAGTTTCAGTTAAACTCAACAGAGTTATCTTTGATGATGGCACAGTAGCTGATATTCCTGGGGAAATACCTCCACAGGCGGGTAGTGAAAAAGAGTATAAGACTTTTGTTATTAAAGATGGCGCCTGGAAAAAGATCACTGCCACCAAAGAGATTGCAGAGGTTGTTTCCTGGGAAGAACGTCGTGGCAATATGAAAGGTGTCTGTAAAAATTGTCATGGTATGCAGCAGATTGATAATTTCTATAAGCAGTTTGATGCACTGGTTGTGACCTATAATGAAAAGTTTGCCAAGCCTGCCAAAATGCTGTTCGGTATGGCCAAAAAAGATGGTTTGATTGAGGGTTCCACTTTTCATACCGATCTTGGCTGGATGTGGTGGGAACTCTGGCATCATGAAGGTCGCCGAGCCCGTCATGGAGCAGCTATGATGGGGCCGGACTATACTCATTGGCATGGAATGTATGATGTTGCCGAGAATTTTTACTTTCAGTTTATTCCGGAACTCATTCATCTTGCCGCTGAGCATGGTATGACCGACAAATATCAGAAGGAAATCAATGCGATTCTGGCAAGACCCGAACATAAGTGGTATAAAGAGGGTTTTGATGCGGGCCTTATGAAGGCTATCGAGTCTGAGCAGAAAGAGCGTTATAAGCAGTAATCTATAGGTTCTTTTATAGGTTCATTACCAGAGACCGCCCCGATTGTTATGTCGGGGCGGTTCTTTTTTAAGGGGATCCCATGGGAAGGTATGTCACACTGTTATCAATTTTATCTGTTTTCTTGTTTTTTTCAATCAGCACACTTCAGGCAATGCCGGGGAGTAAGGATTTTGCTGCCCTGGAGAAAAAAGTTGCCTCATTGCAACTCGGTTTTGATGAATATTATATAGCTCATAAACTGGATGGTGAGCAGCAAGAGAGAGCACAGAAACATCTTCTTGAAAAATCATATCCTGGAACCTACACCTTTACCGATGGTGAAATTCATGTGTTGGTAGCACAGGAAAGTGATACAATCATTGCCGTTTATCTGAAAAATGAGGAGGCTGACAAAATAGAGCTAAAGCAGATGATTGCTGATCTTATGATGCAGTTTGGCAATCCCACGAGTGAAGCCCATGACCAGATCATTTACTGGGCCTATAACGAAAAAGGTAAGATTTCTGAAGATGAGTATACAGATTCAAAAAAAGAAGGTGAGGTGCAGATAATCGCGACGGTGAAGTTTAAATCAAAATTGACACTTACCGAATCAACTGGAGAGGATGCCCCGGAGAATTCCATCCACTGTATTGTCTCTTCTCCACGTCTTCTGGAAAAGTTTTACAATAAGCAATAGTCATCTCTTCCATTGGTTCTGGCATGATCACTCCTGACCATGAAAAATTCCTGGAACTCGCTTCAATGCGAATGCCGTTTGGTAAATATGCGGGGAGGCTGCTGATAGATCTGCCGGAGCCGTATGTCGTCTGGTTTGCCGGCAAAGGATTCCCGGAGGGGAAGCTTGGAGAGATGCTGAGCAGTGTATATGAGATAAAGGTTAACGGTCTGGAGTATCTCTTCGATCCATATAAAAAATGATAGTGTGGTAACTAACTGATTTTGGTAATCACCAGGGTAATATCATCCGTCAGTGGTTTTGTCTTCCGGAAGCTGTTAATCTCATCTGTAATCGCTTTAATAATCTCTTCTGAGCGGAGGTGGCTGTTTTTGGCCAGTACTCTTTTCACTCTTTCTCTGCCAAACATCTCACCGTTTTCATTCTCCGTATCCCATACACCATCACTGCCGATCAATACTATTTGAGGTTCATGGTGAAAGTTGATGCTGTTTTCCTGGTATTTCCAGGAAGGGTCAACACCAAGCGCTAGTCCTTTTCCTTTCAGTTCAGAAAAAGAGCGGTTGCCCGGGGCGTAGACAATGGCCTGTTCATGGCCGCACCGAACCCATTTCAGACAGTTCCTCTCTATATCAACAATCAGGTAGAAGAGAGTAATGAAATTTCCCGATCTGCTTGTATCTTCGCAGAGGAGCCTGTTCACATCCTCTATTATTGAAACAGGAGACCCTGATTGGGAAATCCGGCATCGAATCAGAGCACGGATGGTAGCCATCAGTAAAGCTGCACCGAGACCGTGACCAACTACGTCACCCGCAATGATATTCACCTTATCTGGTTGGAGAGGGTGGGGGAGAATATCAAAATAATCACCACCGGTTTCATCACAATAGATGGTAACGCCGCAGGTATCAATTCCTTCAGCTCTATAGCTGGCCTGGGGCAGGAGGTTCTGTTGCACTTCTCTGGCGATGTCGATCGCCTGCTGCAGCCGCAATCTTTCCTGCAACTGTTTGCTCATGGTGTTAAAATTACGCGTCAGATCCCCGACCTCATCCCGGCTTGTAATCCTGAGCTCTGTGTTGAAATTGCCAAGAGCAAGCTCATTTGCAGCATTGGAGAGCCTTCCTATCGCTCTGGTTGTCTTACTGGTTATTATACGAATGAGAAGAAGAGCCAGGAGAATTCCGGCCGCGCTTATAAGAAAATAATAATTTCTGAATTTCATGATCGGTTGCAGGGCTTGCTCACCCGGCGCGATAATGACCATGGTCCAGGGAGCCTCTTTGAGATGATAGTAGCCACTTATCTCATCTGGAGGCATTCCCTGGCCAAAAACTGTTCCTGAATTATTTTCACGTAAAGCTGCCAGTGTTTCCTTTTCTAGAAGACTATTTTCTCCAAACTTCCCTTCTTCCGGGATCTCCCCCGGATCCCTGAACAGTTCAGTCCGGGTGAGGACGTTCCCCTGCAGGTCAACAAGAAAAGCCTTGTTGCTTTTCCACCAGGGAGCTTTCACTATCTGATCAATGAGATCGTAAAATGAGATGATTACCTCAATTTGGCCGAGCTTTTCGTCATTCTCATTCCAGAATTGAGTTACCAGTGAGATCGTTTCATTTTCGAGTTCTGTATTGTAAATTGGAGGAGTTACGTCCAGATGTTCCATGCGGGAGTAGTTCATATGGGGCATTGCTCTGGATCTATTTGAAGACATACCTCCCATTCTTTTGCCTTCCCATTCCAGATTCACCTGAACGACTCCCTCCATTTCACGCAGCTGGTCAATGATAAATCTGGCGATGGTGTAATTAATTTCAATACCCTTTTCCTCTCGGAAGAGCGTCAGTAATTTTTTAGGGGAGAGTAATCGCATATCAATATGATGGGCAGCGCGCTGCAGTTTCGCGATCGCAGTCTGTTCCCACTGATCCAGAAGAGTCTCGCGGATGAGTACCAGACTTATAAAACCCATGACCATAAGAATGAGCAATGTGGGCAGCAGGATAAAGAGCGTGGCCCTTTGCTGGAGAGTGGTGGGACCGAATTTTGGGAGGTGTTTTAAGTTCATCGAAGGATGATTGGAAGATCAGAGTTGCTATTCAACAATAAACTATACTATACATCAATCGGTTTTAAAAAAACAAGTTACTGGATGTATAACACATTCCGAGGGGAGCAATGCAAGACAGCAGATCAAACAGCAGGGACGAGAAATTCCAGACAGGAAAGGTAGTTCTGGTTTCGATATGCCATTTCATCCACGACATCTATTCAAGCTTTCTTGCTCCTCTCCTCCCTTTTATCATCGAAAAATTCGCTCTTTCTCTGACCCAGGCAGGTCTGCTGAGCACTGTCATGCAGATACCTGCATTGATGAATCCATATATTGGTAAACTCGCTGACCGTACCAGCTTCAGGTATTTTATTATTCTGGCACCGGTGTTCACAGCAGTTCCAATGTCTCTTCTCGGACTTGCGCCAAACTATGCTGTACTTATGATTCTGCTCTTTGTTACTGGAGTCAGTGTATCTCTGTTCCATGTCCCTGCACCGGTGATGGTTTACCGGGTTTCCGGGTTGAAGACAGGCAGAGGGATGAGTTTTTATATGACCGGAGGCGAACTTGCCAGAACTGTTGGCCCTATAGCTATAACCGCGGCCGTATCGACTCTGGGGTTTGACGGCTATTATCCTGTAATGATTGTGGGAATGCTTGCTTCAGCAGTAATGTATGTAAAGCTGAAGGATATTCCTGTCACACCAAAACGGCATGATACACCGTCAATTCGCGCAACCATCCTGGAGATGAAAGCGTTGTTGCTGCCGCTCTCGGGTATTGTCGTTGTCCGCGGCTTCATGCATGGCGCTCTTTCAACGTTCCTGCCCCTCTATATTATAGGGAGGACGAATGACGTATGGCTAGCAGGTATTTCATTATCAGTGATGGAGGCCGCCGGAGTAGTTGGGATACTGACAATAGGGACACTCAGCGATCGTTTTGGCAGGAAAAGGATGCTCCTCTTTTCCCTGGTTCTTGCTCCGATTTCTCTACTGCTCTTTGTTTTCAGTTCGGGCTGGCTGCGGTTTCCGGTTCTTATGCTCACCGGATTTTCCCTCCTGTCTACTACCCCGGTAATGCTGGCCATGATCCAGGAACATTCCGAAGATGGATCTTCATCGGCCAACGGCGTGTTTATGATGATCAGCTTTCTGGCCCGTTCTGCGGTCGTGGTTTTGATCGGCTTTGTTGCCGACCAGATTGGACTTGAGAAAACCTACATTCTCTGTGCTCTGATAGGGTTTATGGGTATTCCACTTGTTTTGAAGTTGCCGCAGAAAGATGTCAGGGAATGATAATTATTTTCAAGAGCATTTGAGCTTAACCTTGCATTTTTAGTGATTTGTTACTACTCAAAGGTACAGGTTCTTTAGAAGGACTTGAACACAACCTGGGGAATCCGGGTCAAGAAATGTGTTGTTTTCTTAAAATAAAAGAGGAGATCAGGATGAAATTAAGAACATTACTTACCGTAGCAGGACTTTCAATTATTATGACAACAGGCTCGGCAATGGCAAAAGGGCGGCTGGTTGTCTATTGCAGCAACGAACCAAACGCCTGCCAGACTGCGGTTGATCTGTTTGGTAAAAAAAATGATATCAAGGTACAGATGACCCGTTCAGGTTCCGGATCCACCTATGCCAAAATTCTGGCTGAAAAGGATAATCCCAAAGGTGATGTCTGGTATGCCGGTACTCTTGATCCCCATTCTCAGGCAGGTGTGAATGGACTGCTTGAAGCGTATGAATCACCAGTACTTCCCGAAATCGGCGAGGCATTTAAAAATCCGGCAACCAATAAAAAACATATGACCACTGGGGTGTATGCTGGCGTACTCGGGTATTCAGTGAATACTAAACTGCTGGCTGAGAAGAACCTGCCTATGCCTCAATCATGGGCGGATCTTACAAAACCGGAATATAAAGGACTCGTTCAGGTAGCCAGCCCCCAGAGTTCCGGTACCGCCTATACTGCCCTTGCCACGCTGGTACAGATATGGGGTGAAGATGATGCATTTGCATATCTGGCAAAGCTGCATATGAATGTTGGCCAGTATACCAAATCCGGTTCCGCGCCTGGCAAAGCTGCTGCCAGGGGTGAAACACTTATCGGGATCGGTTTTCTCCATGACCATGCCAAGCAGATTAAGAATGGTTTCCCGCTGGAGCTCGTTGTACCAACAGAAGGTACCGGCTATGAGATTGGGGGTTTAAGCATCATCAAGGGAGCTAGAAATCTGGAAAATGCCAAAAAGTTTGTTGATTTTATGCTTTCAAAGGAAGGCCAGGAAATTGGTGGCACCATTGATATGTTTCAGGTCCCGACCAATGTTACTGCCGCGGTTCCTAAAGAGGCTATTCGTCTGGAAGATGTGAATCTGATCGAGTATGACTTTGTTAAATATGGTACTGAAGAGATGCGTTCCCATCTTATCGATCGCTGGGCGAAAGAGGTTAAACCGTTGAAAAGATAGTCTTTCTGCGCTGGGTAAGCCGGTGTAAAGGGAATCAGCTATGCAGGTTTCATTTGGGGAACGCAGTTTTCGCGTCGGCATTTTTACCTGGGCTGTAATCGGGGTAATTTCCTATTGGATCTTACCCTGGTTTGCCCTGGAATACGGTCTATTCGATGCAACGATGGATGAGTACTGGGATACTCTTGGTTGGAAGAGTCATCCTGTCAGTATGCTCACACCGGTTTTTCTACTGCTTTTTATTCCCATCGGTTGGGCTAACTGGTCAAGGGAGATACAGGGACGTCTTCTTGTTTCCCTTGCCCTGGTGGCAACGCTTTTGCTGGCAGTGGATTTCATTATTCCCGGGCGATCCATGGGACTTGGGACAGGGGTAATACTCATAGTGCTTGCTGCACTGTTTTCTTATGGTATTGCCCGCCTTGGTTTTCTTCAGGGAGATATTTTTATCTCCGGTGCAGTTACTGTCGTAATTTTTATTATCCTCGTCTTTGTATTTTATCCTGTTCTGCAGATTTTTTATAAGGTCGCTGTAACAAAAGAAGGTGATTTTGCACCTTTTCAATTTTTTAACATCATCACCTCCTTTGGCATAGGCAGAGTCGTCTTAAACACACTTCTCCTGGCAATTTCAGTAGGGGTTGCAACCACTCTGCTCGGCCTGCTCTTTGCACTTTACTCAGTCCGTGCAACTTCCCCATTGCGTCACCTGATGCGTGTGTTTTATATCCTGCCGATCATCACCCCCCCCTTTGTTGTCGGCATGTCGCTTATCCTGCTTTTCGGGCGGGCTGGTATCCTCAACGACGTGTTGATGTACTTCTTCGGTTCAGGTGGTCTTTTCATACCCGAAGGAGTTGAAGGTATCTTTGAGAGATCCGGCTATATCTACGGTTTTAGAGGAATTTTCCTGGCTCAGGTCCTCTCTCTTACTCCTGTCAGTTATATGGTCATTGTAGGAATGCTGACCGCCATTAATCCAGCGATGGAGGAAGCATCGCTCACTATGCGGGGGTCTCGCTGGATCACCCTTAAAAAAGTAACCCTGCCCCTTCTTGCCCCGGGGCTGGCCAATGCCTTCTTGCTGGGTGTTATCTCCTCTGCAGCAGATTTCGGCAATCCGCTGGTACTTGGAGGTGAGTACGATGTCCTGTCCACCGAGATATATTTTTCTATTGCCGGTGCACAACTTGATTTTGCCAAAGCCGCTGCACTGGGGATCTTACTGCTTGTTCTTTCACTGACGATCTTTCTGATCCAGAAAAAATATTTAGGCAAGAAATCTTTTGTAACTGTTACCGGTGTCCAGACTGCAGGCAATGTTACACCCCTTCCGGCAAGGTTGCAGAGATATCTCTCGGTATTTGTATGTTGCTGGCTGCTTTTGATCGGTATTTTATATGTTTCCATTTTTCTCGGAGGATTTGTAAAGCAGTGGGGAGCTGACTACACACTCACCTTCATGCATCACAAAGAATTGTGGACCAACGGATTTTCATCAGGTGGCTGGCCTTCATTTATGAATTCTCTGATTTTTTCTTTCATAGCTGCTCCCCTGACTGCCATTCTTGGTATCCTGATTGCCTATATCCTCACCAGAAAGAGGTTTGTTGGCCATGGAGTGATTGATTTCGGTACAGTGCTTATTTTCGCTGTTCCGGGAACGGTGACGGGCATTGCCTATATCATGGCTTTTAATACGGCACCAATTGAATTGACTGGTACTGCCATTATCCTTGTTATTACTATGATCATTCGGGCAATGCCTGTTGGTATCAGGGGAGGCATGTCAGCCCTGAGCCAGATTTCTCCAAGTCTGGAAGAGGCCTCGTTACTGCAAAGGGCAGGAAGCTTTAAAACTCTTCGATCTGTTTTACTGCCCTTGTTGCGGTCGACAATAATTTCATCAACGGCTTATAGTTTTATTCGGTCAATGACTACAGTTTCTGCTGTTATTTTCCTTGCTTCAGCGGGGACCAATGTGGCTACAACCTATATTCTTTCCCGGGTGGAGAGTGGAGATAATGGTGTGGCTGTTGCCTATGGCTCAGTACTTATTCTGACCATGTTGGCTTTTACTCTTCTGGTGCAGGCGGTGACTGGTCGTTCTCGTATTGAAAAACAGATGTAAAGTTGTATCAAGGTTGTTTAGGCTGTAGGCTGAAGGTTATTAGGTTTTGAAGCCAGTATGAACGTTTTATAGGAAAAAAATAATGAGCCGGAATACATCAATTCAAGTAACTCTTAAAAATATATCCAAACATTTTGGCAGTGTCAGGGTTATCGATAACCTCGATATAGAATTCAAGGCGGGAACTCTGACAACCCTGCTGGGACCTTCAGGTTGTGGGAAAACGACGCTTCTGAGGCTGGTATCAGGATTGGAACCGCCTACCGGAGGTGAAATATGGTTTGGGGAGCAGGATGTTTCTCAATTTTCAGCAACCCAGCGTGATGTCGGTATGGTCTTTCAGTCTTACGCTCTCTTTCCCCATATGAATGTAGAGAAAAATGTTGGCTACGGTTTGACCGTACTGAAAGAAACAAAAGAAAAGATTCGTGATGCTGTAAGCAGAGTACTGGAGACCGTAAATCTTGAAGGTTTTCAGAAAAGATATCCGGATGAGCTGTCCGGGGGACAGCAGCAGCGGGTTGCTGTTGCCAGGGCCCTGGTTCTTGAACCGAAAGTGCTGCTCTTTGATGAACCTTTGAGTAATATCGATTCCAAATTGCGCAGGAGTATGAGGGATGATATTCGCGGGTTGCAGCAGAAAACCGGCATTACCTCCATATATGTTACCCATGACCAGGCTGAAGCACTTTCAGTTTCCGATGAAGTTGTGGTGATGAACGACGGGGCTATTGAACAACAGGGAACTCCCCGGGATCTTTACCAGCGGCCAAACTCCGCCTTTGTTGCTAATTTTATTGGTGACTCAAATGTGGTAGATGCGATTCTGGTGGCTGAGGAAGAGGGTTCCGCTATCGTGCTGGGAGAGACACGGATTGATCTGGAGAAGAGAAAGGTTGAAAATCGACCCGGGAAAATCAAATTGTCCCTTAGACCGGAGATGTTTCAGCTTCGTGAGACTGGAGACGAAAAAAAACATGTAATGGGTACTATTGCTCATAGTGCTTATGTGGGAGCGGTCGTTGAATACTTTATTTCTACACCAGTAGGTGAGTTGTTTACAACTGCACCTGTCAGCGAGGAACAATATGCTCCCGGCCGAAAGGTTTTTCTCCACTTTCATCCGGATGAGTTGATTATTCTACCTGAGACTAGAGGATAGGCCTGTTGTTCCAGTTCAGCAAAACCTGTATCTTTTTATAAATACTCTTTTTGTGACAAACTCGTAAAAACCCAAATATTTCGCCGTTCCGTCATTCCCGCGCAGGATGGAATTCAGTTATTTCAGTATGTTATGGATTCCCGCCTGCGCGGGAATGACGAAGCAAGGGGCTTTTTACGACGACATCTTTTTGTCATAACCCCGAGAGATCAGAACTTTTTAAAATGCTTGGACTCGGTACAATACCCATTGCGGGGCGTAAGTACCTCCAGAAATATCCTCTTAATGGAAAGTTAAGATGGCAATACTTGCAATTGATCAGGGAACTACAAGTACACGTGGATTATTGATTAAAAGTTCAGATCCAGGCAAAATAGTTAATTTCATAGAGCACCGGCAGTTCTATCCAAAACCTGGCTGGGTTGAGCATGATGCGGAAGAGTTGATCCAGAATATTCAGAGATGTATTGAGATTTGTGATGATCTGTCGGTTATCGGTATTGACAATCAGGGAGAGAGTTGTCTGGCCTGGAATAGAGAGACTAAACAAGCAATAACACCGGTAATTGTCTGGCAGGATAATCGAACTCAGCTCACTATCGACAAGCTCAAATCTGATAACGCCCAGGGGGTGGTGCTGAAAAAGGCCGGGTTGCCCCTAGACCCTTATTTTTCTGCAACAAAGCTTGGCTGGATCATAGAAAATGTTCCCGAAGCAGGAAAACTCCTTGGACAAGGTAAGCTGGGCCTGGGTACAACTGACGCGTTTTTCCTTGATCGCCTTACCGGTCGATTTGTAACAGATATCAGCACAGCGTCCAGAACATCACTGATGAACCTGCAGAGCGGGCAGTGGGATGAAGATTTATGTGATCTTTTTGCTGTACCGCTGGAAGCATTACCCGAGATTGTTTCAACCACTGGTGACTTTGGTGTGATCATGTCAAATGGTTGCAGTATACCCGTTACAGCAAGTGTTGTTGATCAACAGGCTGCATTGTATGGGCATAACTGTAAAAATCCCGGTGATGCTAAAATCACCTTTGGCACCGGGGCCTTTGCCCTGGTAGTTACAGGACATTCGCCCTGTCAATCAGCTAGACAGGGGTTATTACCCACAGTGGCATGGCAGCTGGAGGGTCAAAAACCTGTATATGCACTCGATGGTGGAGTCTTTGCCGCCGGATCAGCAGTTAACTGGGCACAATCTCTGGGTCTGTTCACAAATTATGACCAGATTCTGCAATTTCCAAAAAACAAAAAAAGTGCCATTGAAAGAGATCTGGCTTTTGTCCCTGCGTTATCCGGCCTGGGTTGCCCGCATTGGGACAGAAAAGCGGGAGGGTTATGGATTGGCCTGTCACTGGATACCCGGCAGATGGATTTAATGCAATCTATTCTGGAGGGTATCGTCTTTCGGGCTGCTGAAGTTATAGTTGCCATGAATGAATTTGTGTCAATTCGAGATGAGATTTCGATAGATGGTGGTCTGTCCGCAAACCCCTATTTTTGCCAGTTTCTGTCAGACGTACTGAATCTGCAGGTCACTGTTCAGTCATCCGCCGAACTCACGGCGCTTGGGACAGCGAAATTGGCTGCAGGCAACGGTAACGGTCAAAACCCTGGAGAGAATTTGAGTCGGCGATATTCTCCTGAAACTGACAGGCAGGCGTATCTGCAGAAATTTAAAGACGCGGTGAAGAGATCAGAGCAATGGCGGTGTCAGTAAAGAATCAACATCAGCTACTGATGCTGTACAAACTGCATGATCCACCTGACAAACATTCCGTTATCCGGCTCAACCTTTAACGAGTCCAGCCCCGCCTTGATTCGATCAGCTGGAATAATGGCTCTTCGTTCATTTATTAAAGTCCGGGAAAAGTCAACGCTCCACTCCGGGTGGCCCTGAATACTGAGAAGATGATCCCCCCACTGCACGATAAAAAAGGGACAGAAATCATTTTCTGCGATAAGCAGCGTATCATCCGGAAGTTGGGTGATCTGGTCCTGATGACTGACAAGGATATTAAGTTTGGGCACCTCATCATCCATCCACGCTGGATGTGAGATAACCCGATTACTGGCAATGCCGATACCCCATCCCTTGTTCGATTTCTCTACTTTTCCTCCACGAACCATGGCAATGATCTGGTGGCCGAAACAGATGCCAATGAACTTCTTTTGATGTTTGTCCAGCTGCCGGACAAATTCAATCAGATGCTGAATCCAGTCCAAATCTTCATAGACCGAGGCTTTGCTGCCTGTTGTAAGGTAAAAATCGTATTTGTTGATGTCATCGGGGAATTGGCCCTGTCGGCAATCATAAGTATCAAATGACAGTGACAGATCTACCCCATCGAACATCTGCTCAATCATGTCGGGATAATCCCAAAAGCGGGATTGAAATTTCTTTAACACATTATCGCATTGGAGGATTGCCGCTTTCATGGTTTGCTGCCTCCTGACTGGAACATTCCGGAATTTTATAAAATGCTTGGATAAGTATCTCGAAGGTCTCTCTGCGTTCGCTATCTGGAGGTATCTGCAACCTCATAATTAAAAAATTCTGATTACGTATAAAACTCAGCCAATTTTGTGGAAGTAGTTTTAATAAGTTGATAATAAAAGAGAAATAAGATCCCGCAGGTTTGTCATCCCTGCGTAGGCGGGGAACCAGTTACGAGCAGAATCACTGGATCGAAGCCTACGCTTATTTCTTGTTTTTTATACAGAGGTTCTGGAGTAAGGCACTAACCCCGATAAACGGGATAAGTACCTTGAAAATATATGTGACCACATAATTCCAAAATACACTCCTTAGTTTCTTGTTTTTTATGACAGAGGTTCTGGAGTAAGGCACTAAATAATTTCAAAATACCGATCAAGCTCCCAGTCGGTAATATGTCTGCGAAATTCTCTCTCTTCCCACTCGCGCGACGCAGCAAAATGCTCGACGAAAGTATCTCCAAACAGGTTGCGGGCAGCATCTGAATTTTTCAAGGCCTGGGCAGCGTCCCAGAGGGTTTTAGGGAGTGCGAGATGCACAGGATGCTGCTGGCTATAGGCATTTCCTTTAATTTCATTCTCGGGTTCCCATTGCTGTTCAATACCAACAAGACCGGCGCCCAATGCCGCTGCTAATGCAAGATATGGGTTTGCGTCAGCTGAACCGAGACGGTGTTCCACACGTTGGGATTTATCGCTGCCGGGGATAATGCGCAGTGCGGTAGTGCGATTGTCTATTCCCAGACTTGCATCGGTTGGTGCCCAGAATCCCGGGATCATTCGTGAGTAACTGTTTATCGTAGGCGAGACCATACATAACAGCTGACCCATGAGCTTTTGCTGTCCTGCAACGAAATGGCGCTGGACTGCACTGATATTATTTTTTTTCGAACCATCATAAAAGGCCGATCCTGAATGACTGCCATGTCCCTTTTTATACTGTAGCGACATATGGATATGCCCGCTCTGTCCGGGGTAATCGTTTGACCATTTGGCCATGAAGGTGGCCATCAACCCGTTTTGTTGCGCCAGTACCTTCATGAAGGTCTTGAATAAGGCCCCTTTGTCTGCGGCATTAAGTGCCGAGTCCACTGCAATTGCAGCTTCGAGGACGCCTGGGCCGGTTTCAGTATGCAAGCCCTCAATGGGAAAATCCATCTGCTCGCTCATTTCAAGTATCTGGCGATGTAGGTCCGCATGCGTTGAGCTACGGATCATCGAATAGCCAAACCATCCCGGTGTCATAGGTTTAAGGTCTGTGTAGTTCTTTTCCCTGATGCTGTCAGGTGTTTCCTCGAACATGAAGAACTCATATTCAAACCCGGCAAATGCTTCAAAACCCATATTTACAGCTTTGTCGAGCACTCGGCGCAACGCCGCACGAGGACAAACAGATTCAGCCTGTTCCGAAAATTCTGCCAGAAACAACAGCATGTTTTCCTCAAGAGGTAAATTGCGGCAGCTATCCGGCAGCACCTGTACAGGGGCATCGGGATAGCCTGTGTGCCAGCCGGTGTAAGTGACATTATCGTACAGCTGGTCTTTAGAGTCCCAACCCAACACCACATCACAAAATGCAAAGCCATTATCGAGTGATGAAAAAAACTTCTCACGACTCATATACTTGCCACGCATCACACCGTCGTTATCAAACAAACCTACCTTAACATGGCTGAGACCACGGCTTTCAACGATTTTCTTGGCATCGCTTATGCTTTTTACATCTCTTGGATTCATGGTTTTGTTCTCTTTTTGAGTTTATATGAAAATCATGTGCTTCTTGAAAGGAGAGGGTGTCGGTGAGGTGTTGCCATAACAATCCACAGACTGCGAGGATGTTTGGCAACACCTCACCGACTCCCTGCCATAATACTTTCATGTTTCGTTGTGACATGCATTTCAGAAGTAAGGTACTGATATGGTTAACACACGTAACACCTTGATATCATTATACCTCGGAAATTGTGTTAACCGTAAGATTTTGTGGTTGGCAGACTCTCAAATTCTTACGCGTGTCAACCATACAATCTAAAAAGTTTTCCGATTTGTTGGGTTAGTATGGTTTTGTAAATCAATAATGTTTCTTTCTAGTCACTTCCAAAGATGAATTCAAGCTGCAAATACTGTCAGTCCAGCCTCCGGCTTCAACACCCTCAGAAATTCAATGATGATTTACAGCCTGGCGTAAAGATTGGGAAGGTGGAAGGAGATTTTAGTTCTATTTTATTGGAAAATAAACTACTTTAAACCGGGTGACTGCCTGGAGGATATGAGGCGAAAACTCTGACCGGTCCCATAAAGAGAGGTTTCCTGCAATGCAGGAGATCGGAATTTTTACAACACTATCATTGATCACCGGGCTCATAAACATGATTCAATTTTATGTCCGTGGTTCGATCATTGGCTCAATAAGAGCAATTCTCTATCTATGGTGAGGTAAAACAGGAGATATATACCTAGATGCCGAAATTTATAATTAATTACGTAAAATATGTTGATTATGTTTCAACCAAGTGCGGCCGAGTTGCAATGTACTCAATCTTTCTCATGATTGCTACTTTGCTGTTAGGGGCAATTACCCGGAACATCTTAAATATACCGCTATCCTGGACTGTTGAAATGGCACAATTTATTATCACCGGTTACTACATAGTGGGTGGTGCCTATTCAATGCAAATGAAGGCCCATGTCCGGATGGATCTGCTCTATGAGCACTGGTCAAGTAAAACCAAGGCCAGAGTTGATGCTGTCACCAATTTTTTTCTTCTTTTCTATCTCATCACTCTGTTTGTCGGTTCAATCTCCAGCACGATGTATGCCATCGAATATGGGCAGCGCAATTTTTCACAGTGGAACCCATCGATGGTGCCAATAAAAATTATCATGGTAATGGGAATCTTCTTAATGATATTACAGACTATATCCACATTTTTCAAAGACCTGGCCAAAGCTAAAGGAATCACGATCTCATGAGTTACGAAATGATTGCCCTCAGTATGTTCGGGGGAATGCTGGTTATGTTGTTAACCGGCCAGCGTGTATTTGCTGCGATTGGGTTTGTGTCAGCAAGTGCGGCTTTGTTGTTGTACGGAACCGGTTCCATTGAAATGCCATTTATGGCAGCATTCAAATTATTTAACTGGTATCCCATGCTGACGCTGCCCATGTTTATCTACATGGGATATATCCTTTCTGAATCAGGCATAGCAGATGATTTATATGGAATGTTTCACGTCTGGTTTGGTGGTCTTAGAGGTGGACTTGCTATTGGTACTATTGGTTTGATGGTTGTTATTTCAGCCATGAATGGGCTTAGCGTTGCCGGAATGGCCATCGGTGCGACTATTGCACTTCCGGAAATGCTGCGACGCAATTATGATAAGGTCATGATCACGGGAGTTGTGCAGGCGGGCAGTTCTCTGGGTATATTAGTGCCGCCCAGTGTGGTACTGGTGCTTTACGGTATGATTGCACGGCAGCCTGTAGGCAGACTTTGGCTGGCTGGGGTTGTTCCCGGTTTAATGATGGCTGCATTTTTCATCATCTACATCATTATCAGGTGCAGAATGCAGCCTCATCTTGCTCCCACAGTAAGTAAAGAAGAACTGGATATACCGTTTAGCGAAAAGCTTAAGCTGTTAAAAGCGGGTATTATTCCATTTCTGATTTTCTTTTTTATGACCGGCTTGTTCCTGATGGGTATTACCAGCCTGGTTGAAAGTTCTGCTGTAGGTGCCACCGCAGCAACAGTTGCCGCACTTTTCAAGGGAACTCTGACCGGAAAGGTCATGGAAGAAACGCTTCGAAAAACCCTCGGTATATCATGTATGTTTATGTGGATTATCCTGGCCGCTCTCTGCTTTGGCGCAGTTTTTGATGGAATTGGTGCCGTCAAGGCCATAGAGTCGTTGTTTATTACAAGATGGAACTTGAGCCCCTGGCAGGTTCTTGTCATGATGCAGTTGTCATACATTGTAATGGGGATGTTTTTAGACGATACAGCAATGCTGGTTATTGTTGCCCCTCTCTATGTCCCACTGGTTATATCACTGGGCTTCAACCCAATCTGGTATGGAGTTTTATATACAATTACATGTCAGATCGCCTACATGACGCCCCCATTTGGCTATAATCTGTTTTTAATGCGTGCAATGGCCCCACCTGAAATTTCGTTGAAGGACATCTACAGATCTATTGTTCCGTTCGTGTTTGTTATGACTTTTGCATTAATATTAATAATGATTTTTCCTCAAATCGCACTTTGGCTCCCAGATTTGATCTATATAAAATGAGTGATGGAGTTGTAAAAACTTGAATATTTCGTTATCTCGTCATTCCCGAGCAGGAAGGAATCTCGGTATTATAATACCTTCCGGGGTCACGCCTACGGGGGAATGACGATGCATGGGACTTTTCACAAGATTGTTGTTGTATATTGATCATCAGATCAGGAATCCATCTTTTAACCCAAAAAGGAGATAGACAATGAAAGACGAAAGAATTGCAACCGACCCCAAGAACGACGTTCAAAATAATGACCGCCGGGATTTCATTAAGAAGGCCGGTGCAGTGACAGCAGGCGCAGTTGCTGCCTCCACTGTATTCTCTCCAGCCGCTTATGTCTACTCTGCCTCTAACCCAATTAAATGGCGCTTGCAGACTTACTCCGGAGCACCTCTGGGCGCCCATGTCATCCTGCCCCAGATAGAAGCATTTAACCGTGCAGCCCACGGCCAGATGGAGATTGAGTTGTACTACGCCGATCAGCTGGTTCCCACCGGCGAACTTTTCCGTGCTATGCAAAAGGGAATGATCGATGCGGTGCAAAGTGATGATGCAACCATGGCTTCCCCTGTTGATATCAGTGTATTTGGCGGGTATTTCCCTTTTTCAACACGTTATAGCCTGGATTTACCTGTGTTATTCAAATACTATGGTTTAGATAAAATCTGGCAGGAGGCCTATGGTGAAGTTAAAGGGGTAGAATGGCTCGGTGCCGGTGCCTGGGATCCTCTGCATATTTTCAGCAAAAAACCCATCCGGAGTCTTGCAGATATGAAAGGTAAACGTGTGTTTGGCGTACCCACAGCAGGAAAATTCCTGTCACGTTACGGCCTGGTACCTGTTACACTCCCCTGGGATGACATTGAAGTGGCTATTCAAACGGGTGAGCTGGATGGAGTCGCCTGGTGCGGATTTACTGAAGCGTATGAAGTCGGCTGGGCCGATGTTTGTAACTACGCCTTGTTAAACAATGTTACCGGAGCCTGGTGTGGCTCATATTTTGCTAACAGTAAAAGCTGGGCAAAGGTTCCTCCCCATTTACAGGAACTTTTTAGGCTATCAATGGACAGCTCACACTATTACCGTCAGATCTGGTATTGGGGTGGCGAAGCTAAGCTGCGCGTTGAAGGCAAGAAAATGGAATTAACCACGATTCCGGCAAATGAGTGGGATCAGGTAGTTGAAGATTCAAAAGAGTTTTGGAATGAAATATCTTCAATCAGCCCGCGAGCCAAGAAGGTTGTAGAAATATTTAAACAATATTCTAAAACTATGGAAAAAGCCGGCGTTCCTTATCGCTATAGTTGATGGCGTCTTAAAAGTTCATATGTCTCAATGCTTCGTCATTCCCGCCTCACCGGGAATGACGAATAGGATGATTTAAGATGGAAAACGAAATCACCCTCCCTTTGTACGTCCAATTTTGTAATACGTTGACTGATCTGTCATATTTTTTAATTCATGTTTTGCTATGAATGCTGCACATTACAACGAGAACTCCAGACCGCATGACGACCGGATAAGCACCGCTTCACTGTTAGCTGAAGGGGATATCGCAATTATCGGGGGAGGAGTCGTAGGATGTGCTGTAGCCCGTCGAATGACCCTGGAAGGTGCTTCTGTGGTTCTGATTGAGAAGGCAGCTGACATTCTCGACGGTGCAAGCAAAGGAAACAGTGCAATTCTCCATACCGGATTCGACGCACCTGTTGGAACTCTTGAATGGGAATGTGTTCAAAAAGGATATGAAGAATATCTGGAAATCCGGAAAAGCCTCAACCTCCCACTTCTTAAATCCGGTGCCCTGGTAGCCGCATGGACGGAAGAGGAAGAGGAGCGATTTACAGATATTATCAAAAAAGGGCATGAGAACGGTGTGAAGGATCTGCTGCTATTAAGTAGATCCGAGGTTCTTGATCTCGAGCCTAATCTCTCAGAAAATATTCGTGCCGCCATAGCTGTCCCAGGGGAATACGTCATCGACCCCTGGTCGGCACCACTTGCGTATCTGCTTCAGGCTCTGGAAAATGGTGGTCAAGCTTTTTTTAACGCCGGGGTCAGGGGTGGAGACTTCGATGGAGCTTACTGGTTGCTTAATACTCCACGTGGAAAAGTAAAAGCGCGATATGTAATAAATTGTGCCGGGCTCTATGGTGACATCCTTGACCGTGACGTTCTAGGCGCCACTGAATTTAACATCAAGCCTCGGAAGGGTCAGTTTGTGGTGTTTGACAAGGCTGCTCATAAGCTCGTTCGCTCAATTATCCTGCCAGTCCCCACTGAACGGACCAAAGGCATCGTGCTTTTCCCAACAATTTTCGGAAACCTCATGGTGGGCCCGACCGCAGAGGAGCAGGAAGCCAGAGGTGATTCGTCTGTTGCAAAGGAGATCCTGAGCGAACTCCATGCACAGGCTGTCCAAAAGCTTCCGGCGCTTACAGACATTCCAGTGACCGCCACCTACGCAGGCATTCGACCGGCAACTGAAAGAAAAGAGTATCGGATTATTGAAGATTCCGCACGCAACTGGATCACCCTTGGTGGAATACGGTCCACCGGGTTGACAGCAGCGTTGGGTATTGCCCGTCATGTTCACAGCCTACTCTCCAATCAAGATGTCGAATTTAAGGCGATAGAAAATCCCATAGTACCGCATGTCCCGAATCTTGCGGAGCATCTCCCCCGTGACTATGAGACTCCCGGATACGGTGAAATTATCTGTCATTGTGAAATGGTCACCAGGCGTGAGATACACAGCGCACTTACTGCTAAAGTGCCGGCCGCAAGCCTTGCAGGCCTGAAACGGCGTACCCGCGCAACAATGGGGCGTTGCCAGGGCTTCTACTGCTCAGCACGGTTGGCAGAACTGACCAGAGGAAAGTTTGATGAACCACTTGCCGTCGGGGAAGTGGATGGCTGATACTCTCAAGGATAATAGATGGGATGTGGCGATCATTGGTGCGGGTCCAACAGGACTTGCAGCAGCGACGGAGTTGAAGAAGGCGGGAATCAAACGTGTTATCGTGCTGGATCGTGAGTTTGAGCCAGGCGGTATTCCCCGCCATTGTGGACACCCGCCGTTTGGCATAAAGGAATTCAGCCGTGTAATGACGGGACCCTCTTACGCAAGACGACTTGTGGGGAGTGCAGAAAACGCTGGTGTCAACCTGGCGATGAAAACCACGGTGACATCACTGGGAGCTCAGGGGACGCTCAGTATCGTTTCCCCTGAGGGTTTGGGGGAAGTTAAAGCAAAACGCGTTCTTCTCGCCACCGGAGCTCGTGAGACACCGCGCTCGGTCAGGATGATTTCCGGAGACCGGGGACTGGGCATTTGTAACACCGGAACTCTTCAATCGATGATATACCTGAATAACCTTATTCCGTTCCACCGCCCGGTTGTAGTCGGAACGGAAATAGTAAGTTTTTCTGCACTCTTAACCTGTAAAAAAGCAGGTATTCAGCCTGTGGCAATGCTTGAGGAAGAGTCACGTGCAACTGTACGGTGGCCAATTTACCATGCAGTGTACATTTTTGGCGTTCCACTATTTTTAGGTACACGAATTATAAACATACTCGGAGATAAGCGTGTCAGGGCTGTCCGGGTTTCAGATAAAAACGGCGACAAGCGGGAAATTGTTTGCGATGGTGTTGTTTTCACCGGTCAATTTACCCCGGACTCGAGCCTCGTTCGTATGAGCCACCTTGATCTCGATCAAAAGACAGAAAGGCCACTTGTTGATCAATATGGACGCTGCTCTGACCCTAGCTATTATGCTGCAGGCAACCTCCTGAATCAACCGGTAGAGGTTGCAGGAAAATGCTGGAGTAAAGGGTGCTTAACTGCACAGCAGATCGTAAAAGATTTAAACGAAGAATTGTTATCAACCTAACCTGAATAGCTCGGACTTTTTAGTGCCCTACTCCAGAACGTCTGTAATAAAAAACAAGAAATCGAGGAGGGTCGTTTATATTTATATGGTTGAATATACTTCCATGGCATTTATCCAGGCATTTTAAAATTCCGATTTATTCGGGTTAGTATTTCGAAGGTTTCTCTGCGTTCGCTATCTGGTGGTGAATACAGCCACATATTTTCAATATACATTCCTCAGTTCGAAGTCGGAGTTTATACCCTGGTTTCATAAAGGTGCTTATCTCTTGTTTTTTTCCAGGCCATCAGGAGTAGACAACTTTTCTCAGGGAGGGGAGTGCAGCAGGGCAGTTATTTTTTTTTCATTCATTTCAGTAAGACTGTTGAGTATAAGATCTGCTCTGGAAAAGTCATGATCCAGGGTGAACTCGTTGGGGATGGCGACACCATACATCTCAGCATTTTTTGCACTGTTCAAGCCATGTTCTGAATCTTCAAAAGCAATACATTCATGGGGGAAAACCTCCAGCAGCTGTTGGGTTTTCAGGTAGATTTCCGGGTCAGGTTTTTTCCGTTCAACCATATCGCCGCCGATTATCAGATCAAAATAGATGTCAAGGTCATGTGATTTTAACAGGGCCACAATTTCTTTTTTATGGGACGAAGAGGCTAATGCCAGACGAAATATACCATGGTAGCGGGTTATGATCTCCCGGGCACCTGCAAAAAGTTTAATTCCCGGAATGAGATCTATGTAAACAACCTGTTTTTCAAGCACAATCTGTGGAATAGTTTTCTCTATCCCGTTACTTTTAATATAACTTCCAGCTACATTTTCATTGCTGGTACCGACAAAAGTCATAAAAGTATCAAGCGAAAAGTTGGTCACCCCATTATTAGCGAGTGTTTCTTTCCAGGCCTGGTAATGCAGGAGTTCAGTATTGGCCAGAGTACCGTCAAGGTCGAAAATAAGTGCTTTAATCATTTTTTCTCAGTAGGTTTTGTGCTTTGTCTGCAACTTCGCGTGTCAATTTTAATACCTTCAGGGCCAGCCGGGGAGTTAAAGAACCTGTGCCGCAGGACGGGGCAATAAAGGTTTGTTCCATAAGTTGTTTTTTGGAAAAGCCAAAAGTTGAAAGCAGTTCCAGTTGATTCTTCCACTTAGCGAAAAGCCCGTCTCCGTTAACTTTTTCGAGAATCAGAGGATCACCGGTGGGAATAATACCCCAGGCAAGGAGACCGCTCCGGGAAAGAAAGTCGATAAGCTGTTTTTTGAAAAGGATAAAATTATCAAAATAAGAATAAGCATCGAAGCTGATAATGTCGGTTCGAGAGGAGAGTACAGGATCCCAGTCGCCGTTTGCGCAGATATGCACTCCTGCAAGACCTCCGCCTTCCTGTATACCGGCTGTCACCTCGGCAACAGCATTTGATACCATTTCCCTTGAAACCCCCATATATGCACTGGAGCCGAAGCTGACAATTCCTGGCTCATCAATAAAGATGATGGGAGGTGTATGGGAGGTGAGTTGTTTTAATTCGTTAACCTGCCAACGTCCCTTGAGGGCAAGCAGTTTGATGAGCATGTCCCGGAGGTTATCATCAAAAAAAATAGACCGATTCTTCTGATCCATGACTCCCATGCCGGTTGTCATCGGGCCCGTGACCTGGCCTTTTAAGGTGGTAAATACATGGTTTTCACTTCTCAGGATATCAGTGAAAGTGTAAAAACCCTTTGCCGTATCATTTTTTAGTCTAAACCTGGAACTTTTTAGAAGAGCAGGATTCTCAATGACCTCCATATATTCCTGATAAAAAGACGCCATCTCGTCCGTAAAATCATCAGATTCCGTATCTATCCAATAGCGATTGTCTGCTTCCTTCAGACCGGGAAAACCGGATAGAAACTGGCGAACCATACCTTCTCCGGCAAGTTTTGGTAATTGCGGCCAGAGAGGAACTTCCGGGGTATGGGCAAGTATAATCCGTACCGCCTCATCGTGGTTCATTACCGGCAGACTGCCGATTAAAATGGGTAGGCATTCAGGTTTAAACATATCCATTACCCGCTACATATATCAGCATTTAGTTAAATACCCTCTTGACAAATATTTTGGAATAGTTAATTTGGCATATGCACACAAAGTATTAAGAATAGTGATCGCAGTAAGAACTTTATTTAATAGGGATGATATATGATTAATTTACTGAAAATTCTACAAAAAAATCTCGTTTATGTTATTCCTGTGTCGATGATCTGCGGACTTGTCGGGGGTGGTTATCTCTTTAATGCAAAACCTCTGAAACAGTTTATTATTCCCATCACCTTTGTCATGATCTATCCTATGATGGTGACTCTGAATGTCAAGAGTATTTTAAAAGGTGGTGATAGCAAGCTGCAGCTGGTTACCCAGTTTATCAACTTTGTGATTGTTCCCATTATCGTCTACACTATTGGTAAGATTTTCTTTACAGGCGAGGCTGAAAAATTTGGCCTTTGGGCGGTAGGGCTCTTTTTGATTGGGGTTCTTCCAGCTTCGGGCATGACTATCTCCTGGACTGGCTTTGCCCAAGGTAACAAAGAAGCGGCTACCAAGATGCTTGTTTTTGGTTTGATTATCGGGGCCGTCGCTGCACCAGTCTACACAAAAGTGTTTATGGGAACAAACGTTGATGTAGATATGCTGCACATGTTTCAGCAGATCTGCATTTTTGTCTTTGTACCTCTTATTGCGGGCCTTTTAACCCAGAAATATCTTGTTAAGAAACATGGTAAGAAGGTATGGGCAGAGAAGTACAAACCAAATTTTCCGCCTTTTTCAGCCCTGGGTGTGGCGATGATTGCCTTTGTCGCGATGTCTCTTAAAGCTAAAAATATTATTGAAAATCCGGGTGATATCGTAGTTATCTTGATCCCGCTATTAGTGTTTTATCTTCTTTCGTATGTATTATTGACACTGTTGGGTAAAATGCTTTTTGCACGTGGTGATGCTATTGCCATGGTTTTTGGCGTGGTAATGCGTGATTTATCCATTGCCCTGGCTATTGCAATGACTGCCTTTAAAGAGCAGGGTATGACCATCGCACTGCTCATTGCTATGGCTTATGTGATCCAGATCCAGTCCGCGGCCTGGTATATCAAACTTGTACCCAGGATATTCGGGCCGGTGGTGAAAAGAGGGATAGATGAATAGTTATTGTTGATGGCGTCGTAAAAAGTCTTCATCTTGTTCGTTGTTACAATTTTTCTATCATGACGACGTACCGTATGTACGCCGAAATAATAGAAAAATTGCACGCCTCCAATATGAAGCTTTTCGGAGTCTACGCTTACCTACTTATCCATCGAAACTGAGGTTTTTACGAGTTTATCATTGTTGATAAACTCGTAAAAAGGTCACTCGAAGTCTACGCTTATCGGAAGGTTTAGATGGCTAAGTTAAAAAGTTCGATATACAAGGCGTAGTTTTTTCTCAGGCCCTCAACAATACATGTGGTATGTTGAGGTTCTGAGAAAAACCTACAACGAAGGAGATCGGACTTTTTACGACGCCATCATTGTTGAACAGATAGTATTACACCTGTCTTTTCAATTGTGATAAGGAGTGAGGTTACCCTTTTATCGGTGGGCTAAATTATTTATGGGTTATCCTGTACTAACTTTCTTCAAACCAATACGCTGGTCTTTAATGGTTTTTACAACAAAATAACCGGTATCAAGCAACCGGGGATTCCATCTGCACTTGAAGCGGACCTGCTGGCCTACTGTGATTCTGCGCGAGCGTAGAATTCCGATGGGTATGTCAAGCCCAATACCTCCTGCCGAGATATCACGAAGGTTTACATCGAGGTTTTTCCCATCCTTTGTAATCATTTCCACCTTTCCAAGGTGGGGAATTCTTGGTTTGGCTCGTCGATTAAACACACATTTGACGATTTCATCGCATTTATGACATCGAATACTTTTTTTACGTAGACTTGGTGGAAGAGCGGAATTCCGTCTCGCTCCACAAGATGGGCATTTGAACTGTATTCGATTATTAATGACATTAAAATTTCTGGTTTTTCCCATACCCTTCCTCCAATCAGGCTGTGGATCAACCTGCTTAAATCCTCAGTGGTTGTCTGTCTGAACAGAGATACGTCTGTACAACTATTCTTTTTATCCTATCCTGCTTTTCCATCTTGTTCAAATTTTTAATTGCTTGGTTAATAACAAGGTTATATGTTTTACCGGTTGATACTTACCTGTTCTTGGACAGGCTTCTGGTCGTTGAAGGGGAATAGCTGTGCCACATTTTCAAACCTTGTGTTAATCTGTGTTTTCTTTTAATCTGATTGTGGCAAGTATTGTAGGAATAGAATTAACCCCGATATACGGGATAAGTGCCATGGATGTATGTTCAAGCATATAATTTTAAACAACCTTTCTCAGGTTCTTGTTTTTATTGCAGAAATTCTGAAGTAAGGTACTAAAGGATTTTAAAAAGTTCCGATCTATTCGGGGTTGGGAGTTCGATATGAATCATTGGAAATGTGGTGCGTGCGGATATTTATATGAGGGTGATGACGTACCGGAAAAATGTCCAGTTTGTGAGGCCCCAGGTGATAAGTTTACTGTAGTGACCCAAATTGAAGGAGTTGGGAAAGAGAATTCTGTAGTGGAGTCAGTGGAAAAAAAATGGAGATGTACAGTGTGTGGTTATGTCCATACAGGGCCTGAGCCTCCTGAAACCTGTCCTGTTTGTGGTGCCACTTCCGATATGTTTGAAGAAATGCTCGATGAGGAGGATGGAGAGAATCTTGGAATTACTACTGAGAAGAGGTGGAAATGTACAGTATGCGGCTATATTCATACGGGTCCGGAGCCTCCTGAAAAGTGTCCTGTCTGTGGCGCTCCAGCTGAAATGTTTCTTGAGTTGGATGAACATGGCAGCGAGATAGGCTCACTGCCCGTTACAGAAAGGGAGCCAGTCTCTTCGGAGGGGGTCTCATCATCCCTGTTTAATACTATCGCAGATCTGCTGATTCGCCATCACCTCCATCCAATATCTGTTCATTTCCCAAATGGTATCCTGCCTGTGGTGTTCTCCTTTTTAGCAATTTCTGTATGGTTCGATATAGCAAGTTTTGAAACTGCAGCCTTCTATAATCTCATAGCCGTTCTTCTGGTTTTACCCATGGTTCTGTTAACCGGCTACCTGGAGTGGCAGAAGAGGTTTAAAGGGATTAAAACTTCAATTTTTATAATAAAAATATTCTGCGCTCTGGTTGTGCTTGCCTCGACAAATGTACTTGTGTTCTGGAGGATTATCGATCCTGGAGTGGTTGCAGCAGATTCTCCGGTAAAGTGGATTTATCTGGGGATTGCAGCTTTACTTCTGGGTGCAGCAGGGCTGGCAGGACATCTTGGTGGTAAACTTGCCTTTGGTACCAGAGATAGATGATGGCATCGTAATTGTAGAAAATCTGCGCCCCGAAAGAACTCGAAGTCTGCGCTTATCTCCTGCGGGGTGGAACAACGAATCAGGTGAAGAGTTTTTACGACGCCGTTATGGGTGAATCTTGAAGATTGGATGTTTATCTGTCTCCCTGATTATCAGGAAGAAATGGGGTAATGTCTTTTTCATATTGCAGTTTTACCTTTAGCCCGTTTTCGTTCAGTGTCCGGATGGCGTTGTCACTGTCCCGGGCGCCAACTCTGAAAACCATCTGGGTGATTCCAGGGAACTCTTTTTCGGGCCAGCAGAGCAGGCTCTGGATATTTATGCCCGCCTCCTTCAGTACACCAGTGACTTTTGCCAGTTGTCCAATGCTGTCGCTTACGAAGACTCCCAGCCTGACACTCTCATCACTGATACCGATTGCCTCAAAGAGGACAGCCATAACATCAGGACTGGTGATAATTCCCACGAGTTTATCGTCTTCCATCACGGGCAGTGCACTGATTCTGTACTGCTGCATGATAAAAGCTGCCCGTTCTATTGTTGTTGCGGTGGAAACTGTTACCACCGTTCTTATCATAATCATATCCACCGTTACTTTATCAAGCAGATAGTTCAACTCATGGGTGCTGAGAGATGTTGCGGGAGAGGCCCAGTATTGTTTGAGATCCCTGTCGGAAAGAATTCCGACTAATTTTTTATTGTTGTCGATTACCAGCAGATGGTCGATCGCGTGCTGATCCACCAGTTTCTGGGCATTTTCGAGAGACGTTTCCGGGGAAACTGTGATCAGTTCGGTATGCATAATTCTGCCTATATACATGGTGTACTGCCTCCATTAAAATTGGATCTGAAGCTGTGTTCCAGCTATATCGTACAAAACAATAAATCGCTGATTCTGTTCGCTTCATATATTAATTGGTCACAATAACCTTGTCAAAAAAAGTATTCTCTGGCAATTGTCTTTTATATGGCACCATCAACTTGCAGGAAGGTCGGTTATGGTTGGCGATAGCAAGCGAAAAAAAAACTTGCCTGGGAGGCGAGTTTCAGGGTAGTTTTAACGGTTACTTTCAAAACATTGGTGAAAGCCGGAATATAAGCAGTTCTTCAAGATATGATCTGTAATAATCAGGAGATAATATGACAAACAAAAACAAAGATACACTGTGGATGTCCGGCAATGAAGCTATTGCTCTGGGAGCCTACGAGGCCGGAGTAAAAGTTGCCTCAGGGTATCCGGGAACACCCTCCACTGAGATAATGGAAAATCTCAGCTGCTATGAGGGAGTATATACCGAATGGGCACCCAACGAAAAAGTCGGTCTTGAAGTTGCAATAGGAGCATCTTTTGCCGGCAGCAGGGCTCTTGCCACCATGAAACATGTTGGGCTCAATGTGGCGGCCGACCCGTTGTTTACCGCTTCATATACAGGAATTAATGGAGGGCTTGTTCTGGTCTGTGCTGATGACCCTGAAATGCACTCCTCCCAGAATGAGCAGGATAACAGGAATTACGCTTTTGCGGCAAAGATGCCGATGCTTGAGCCTTCCGAGCCGATGGAGGCAAAGGAGATGCTCAAAACAGCTTTTGATCTGAGCGAAGATCTTGATACTCCGGTCATCCTGCGCATTACCACTCGTATTGCCCATGTAAAAGGGGTTGTCAAAAAGGGTGAGAGAATCGCTGCGACAGACGGTGAAATCAGTAAAAATCCATCTAAACTTGTTATGTTGCCCGGTATGGCCCGCAAGCGTCGTGTTTATGTTGAAGAGCGCATGAACCGCTGTCAAAATCTGGCTGAAACGGCAGCTTTTAACCGGATTGAAAAAGGTGATACCAAGAGAGGGTTTATAACATCCGGGGTATCCTATCTCTATGTTAAAGAAGCCTTTCCCGATGCTGCTGTGCTTAAACTCGGAATGTGCTGGCCTCTTCCCGAGAAGAAGATTCGAGAGTTTGCCGGGATGGTCGATGAGTTGTATGTGGTGGAGGAACTCGATCCGTTTATGGAAATTCATATAAAGGCTATGGGGATAGACTGCCGGGGAAAAGATTGTGTTCCAAATCAGGGCGAGCTGAACACCGCTATCGTCAGGAACAGTATTGATGCCGACTCCAAATTGGAATTGTTTGAAGAAGTACCACTGCCCATGCGTCCGCCAAATATGTGTGCCGGGTGCCCTCACAGGGGGATTTTCTTTAATTTATCCAGGATGAAGGTATTTGTCTCAGGTGATATCGGCTGTTATACCCTTGGTTTTCTACCGCCTCTTTCGGCAATGGATTCATGTGTCTGCATGGGGGCATCGGTCTCAATTGCCCACGGTATTGCCAAGGCGGTCGGTGAAGGTGCCCATGACAAGGTTGTCTCTGTTATTGGTGACTCAACTTTTATTCACTCCGGCATTACCGGTCTGATCAACAGCGTTTATAACGATTCAGCTTCCACTCTGATTATCCTCGATAACAGGATAACGGCCATGACAGGACAGCAGCAGAATCCTGCATCCGGGTACAATATGAAAGGGGAAGCGGCCAGTCAGCTTGATCTGGAGGCGCTGTGTCGCGCGGTGGGTGTAAAACATGTGTATAAGGTCAATCCCCATGATGTGCCGGAAACACGGAAGGTAATGAAAGAAGCGGTTGAGCAGAATGAAATGTCTGTTGTTATCTCTGAAGCGCCCTGTGTTCTGCTGCCTGAAATGAAAGAGCGTAAACCGGTATCATACTTTACCAACCAGGAAAATTGTGTTGGATGTATGTCCTGTATCCGTCTTGGCTGTCCTGCCATCAGCTGGACAACTTTTGCAGAAGGCGAGGCGGAAGAGAGAGGGTACAGAAAGAAACAGAAGGGAATTTCGAAAATTGATGAGATACTCTGTAACGACTGTGGACAGTGCGCGTCGCTTTGTAAGTTTAATGCTATCACCAGAAAGGAGGAAAAATAATGGAAGGTTCAGGGAATATTCTCTTTTCGGGGGTGGGAGGCCAGGGGATTCTCCTCGCCAGTGAAATCACTGCCTATAGTTTGCTGGCGGCCGGACATGATGCCAAAAAGAGTGAGGTCCACGGGATGGCTCAGCGCGGTGGGTCGGTTACAGCACAGTTGCGCTATGGCAAAAAAGTTTATTCACCACTGATTGAGCCGGGACAGGCTGATATCCAGGTTGCCTTTGAGATGATGGAGGCTGTGCGCTATCTTCCATACCTGCACAAGGGAAGCAAGGTGATAGTCAATACTCAGAAAATACTTCCTCCTGCCGTTGCCACCGGACAGGCTGAGTATCCAGCAGATGTACTCGATAATTTGATCAAACGTGAAATAGTTGTTGTACCGGTGGATGCCTTTGACCTTGCCCGGGAAGTCGGTGAGGTAAGGACGGCGAACGTAGTGATGGTTGGGGCGATGTCCCCCTTTTTGCCGGTAAATCCTGAAGTTTACGAAGATATTATCCGGGCTCGAGTGCCGGCGAAATTCAGGGATGCGAACCTGCGGGCTTTTGAGGCGGGCCGCAGAGTAAGTGAATAGCTACATGCTGAAGTATTTTGAAGTTTTTTTGTACCTAACCGTTATTTGAATAGAAGAGTCCCGTTTGCCGGGGTTAGAAAAGAGGACGCATGATGTCGGTAATTTACTGGGAAGAAGAGATGGAGACTCTGCCGCGGGTGGGATTGGAGTCCATTCAGCTGAGACGGTTGCAGCACCTTGTCGCTAGGGTCTATAAGACGGTGAAGCCATATCGCCGGAAAATGGATGAGGCAGGGGTGAAACCGGAAGATATACAATCTCTTGAAGATCTGAGAAAACTTCCCTTTACAGCTAAGGAAGATCTAAGAAATAATTATCCGTTCGGGCTCTTTACGGTGCCGATGGAAGAAGTTGTCCGTGTTCATGCATCTTCCGGTACCACCGGAAAACCTACGGTGGTGGGTTATACAAGTAAGGATATTGATACCTGGGCCGGAATTATGGCAAGAGCCCTTTGCTGTGCCGGAGCAACCAAGGAAGATATGGTACAGAATGCCTACGGCTATGGCCTTTTTACCGGCGGACTGGGTGCCCATTACGGCATTGAAAAGTTAGGTGCAACTGTTATCCCCGTTTCCGGCGGGAACAGTAAGCGGCAGATAAATATCATGAAGGATTTTCGCTCCACGGTACTGCTCTCTACACCGTCTTATGCCCTTAATCTTGCGGATGCAATGGATTCCATGGATATTGCTCCTACCTCGCTTTCCCTGCGTGTAGGGATTTTCGGAGCGGAGCCGTGGAGTGAGAATATGAGGGAGGAGGTTGAGAAAAAACTGAACCTCAAGGCAGTTGATATCTATGGGTTGTCCGAAGTAATGGGCCCTGGTGTAGCCCAGGAGTGTCTGTTGGCTGACCGGGGCATGCATATTTTTGAGGATCATTTCCTGCCGGAGATTATTGATCCGGACAGTGGAGAAGTCCTGCCGCCCGGGGAGCAGGGTGAGCTGGTATTTACTACACTCACCAAGGAGGCTTTTCCGATAATTCGCTACAGGACCAAGGATATTTCCAGGTTGATCTACGACCAGTGCGAATGTGGTAGAACCCTTGTCAGAATGGAAAAGGTGACCGGGCGTACCGATGATATGCTTATTATTCGAGGGGTGAATGTCTTTCCATCTCAGGTTGAACATGTGCTGATGGGAATAGAAGGGGTTGAACCCCATTATCAGATTGTCGTTGAGAGGGAGGGCAATCTTGATACCATGTCTGTGCAGGTCGAAGTGAGTGAGGGACTCTTTTCAGATGAAATCCGGGTACTGGAGAATTTGACCAAAAAGATCCAGGCGGATGTTAAAAGCCTGCTTGGTGTAACCTGCAAGGTGAAGCTGGTGGAGCCGAAGACTATTCAACGCAGTGAAGGAAAAGCACAGCGGGTTATTGATAATCGCAAAATCTGGTGAGGAGGTTACTATGCGTGTTGAACAAATTGCAGTTTTTTTAGAGAATAAGTCCGGCAGACTAGCTGAAATTACGGCTATTCTTGCAGATAACGATATCAATATCCGTGCCCTCTCAGTTGCAGATACCGCCGATTTCGGTATCCTTAGATTGATTGTTAATGATGTTGAAAAGGCTAAAAATATTCTCCAGGACGGTGGCTTTACCGTAGGTAAAACCGATGTATTGGCAGTTGAGGTGGTCGATAAAACAGGTGGGCTGGCCACAGTTCTAAAATGTCTGCACAGTGCCGGGATTAATGTTGAGTATATGTATGCCTTTGTTAATAAGAGTGGTGAAAATGCGGTATTGATCTTCAGGTTTGAGAAAATGGATGAGGCAATTGAAGTATTGTCAAAGAATGGTTTCACTCTTTTGAGTGGTGAACAGATTTGTGCGCTGTAATGACAGGCTGAAGGCTGTTAGGCTGAAGACTGTTAGACTATAGGCTATCAGGGGAGGGAGGACTTAGCGTTTTTGTTTTTCCTGACAGCCTTCGGCCTAATAGCCTACAGCCTGCACTTGAACCTGTAGCCTAACACCCATGAAATGAATTTTACAACGAAACATGAAAGTAATGTACCCGGGATTCAGAAGAGTGTTGCCAAACGTCCTCGCAGGCTGTGGATCGGAGTCTCGCATGCTCGCTTACCTGTTGTGTCAACACTCCTCTGAACCCCTTTTTCTTCCAGACAGCACATGACTTTCATATAAATCAATCGACAACCTAAAAGTTTCATTGATCTAGTCAGTTAAAAAATAGCTGGTAATAAACTTATGTACTGGGAACAGAAAAAAGAGTGTTTACCACGGCCCCAATTAGAGCAGCTGCAGCTTGAACGATTGAAAAACACTCTTCGCAGAGTAGGCACAACTGTGCCGTTTTACAGAAATACATTCAGTAAATTGAAGGTTGATGCGGAGAAGGTAAAGTCACTGGCTGACCTGCGTCGCCTGCCATTTACCACCAAACAGGATCTTCGTGAGAATTATCCCTACGGTCTTTTTGCCATACCTCTCCGGGATGTAGTGCGGATTCACTCCTCTTCCGGCACAACCGGTATGGCGACGGTTGTCGGTTATAGTCGAAAGGATATTGTCAACTGGTCAAACCTTGTAGCCCGGATTCTCTGTGGTGCCGGGGTGACCGCTGACGATATGATCCAGATTGCTTTTGGTTATGGACTTTTTACCGGAGGGTTTGGCCTGCATTATGGAGCCGAGAGACTGGGTGCTTCCGTTATTCCCATTTCTGCAGGGAACACCAAACGTCAGATTCAGATTATGCAGGATTTTAAAACCACTGCTTTGGTCTGTACGCCTTCCTATGCCCTGAAGATGGCAGATGTGATGATGGATATGGGGATCAACCCTAACGGTTTATCCCTCCGTTTCGGACTGTTTGGTGCCGAGCCCTGGTCTGAGGCAATGCGCATTGAAATCAATGAACGTCTTGGTATTCGGGCAACCGATAACTACGGTCTTTCAGAAATCATGGGGCCTGGTGTTGCCGGTGAATGTCAGGAATGCAACGGTCTCCATGTGAATGAAGACCATTTTCTGATTGAGATACTTGATCCTGAAACTCTTGAACCGGTTAAACCCGGTGAGGTTGGTGAACTTATCATTACCACCCTTACTAAAGAAGCTTTCCCGGTGATTCGCTATCGTACCAGGGATTTGACCTGTCTGTTGGCTGAGCCATGTCCCTGCGGCCGCACCTTTGTCCGTATGCACAGGATGATGGGACGATCTGACGATATGCTGATTATAAAAGGTGTGAACATTTTTCCAACTCAGATCGAAGCTGTTCTTTTTGATATTGAAGGAACTGAACCCCACTACCGGTTGATTGTTGAAAGAGAGAATAATGAAGATAAGCTGACTGTAATGGTTGAGGTGGTGGAATCGATTTTCTTTGATGCCATGAAAAAACAGCGTGCCTTTATGGACATGATAAAGAAGAGAATGGCCTCAGAACTGGGAATAGGGGTCGATGTTAAGCTGGTCGAGGAAAGAACCCTTGAGCGTTTTGATGGTAAGGGGGACAGAGTTATTGATAAACGGGAGCTATAAGAGGAACTTCAATCCGAAACTTCGCTGCTGTGGATTCTGCCACACCACTTCACCTTTAATTTCTCCGGGAAATTCATGATTGGGTGTGTGATTATCTTCTTTGGGTGTGACCAAAAGGACAAGTTTGTTGCCGACAATAAGATTAATATCGGAGTTTACCTGCACCCGCACACCGCCCATGCTTGCATCGCTGATTTCACCGAGACAAAAGCCGGTTGTATCAGTGCTCTGTTCCAGATGACAGCAGGTCACGGATATATTCATGGCTTGTCGTACATGGCGTCGTCGTTCTATAGCGGATACGGTCATGGTGTGGAACCAAATTGAGTTAAAAAAGAGATATTAAACTATCCCTGTTGTGTTGCAAGTGTCGTGCCATAAATTAACTTAAAGTAAATTTGTTTGTCAGGCTATTTATTCTCTTCGATATAAAAAAAATATTCATAGAAATCAATAATTAATCATTTTTTATATCAGCAGGGATTTTTTTTGCTTATGTGTATAGCTGATGAACTCGTAACAAGGTCACTCGAAGTCTACGCTTATCGGAAGTTCCAGATGGCTAAGTCAAAAAAGTTCGATATACAGGTAAGCGTAGACTCCGGAT
>Ga0209633_10000683_pt1 | contig 38280 bp, 60 predicted proteins | sample Cruoilmetagenom1_FD_187290 | JGI IMG/M metagenome (GOLD analysis project Ga0209633, IMG submission 187290) | Oil polluted marine microbial communities from Coal Oil Point, Santa Barbara, California, USA - Sample 1 (SPAdes) (version 2) | ecosystem: Environmental > Aquatic > Marine > Oil seeps ...
GCTTAACTTTGTTCAAGAATTAAACCTAAAATACCCCCCCCTTTTTTTCTCATCGCCAGAAGTGCTCTGGATCTAACGGAAATCCTTCGGCATCGCAACCCATTACACCACCACCATTTTCGAATCGTTTTTTGTGACTATCGTGACAGTGCTTGCACAACGAACTAAATGGCCCTTTCCAAAACTTTCTTATGTCTCCTCTGTGAGGCTCTTCATGATCTACTACCGTAGCTACTATAACTTTACCGTGACTCTTGCACATCTCACACAAAGGCTCTTTTTTTAGCTGCTCACACCGAAGCTTACGCCACCTTGTTGTGGTATACAACTTGCTATACTGTCCAGCATGATTCCCCATCACAAAGACGAACCGTCTAGATATGTGCTATGTACATCATTATCGTCGCTTTCTACACCATCGCAATCTCCCACAACTGATACTAACTCCATAACTGCGTATGTGAAAGCTGTCAAAGCTTCTGTGTGCTGTTTCAATGCTTTTATTAATTTTTCCATCAGCATCCCGCTATTCTTTTTTTTACAGATAACATATCTACCAAGTAATTTTAAACTGGGCATCAAACCCACTCACAACAGCACGATGCGAATCGCCGGTCTCATCACCATCAAATCGCATAGAGCCAATGCCAACGCCAATATATAAATATTCAAAAATGCTCAAAAGCGGGACACTTTCACAAGGAACGTGTCTACCTAAATTATAATCAATCGTTACTGCATACCCATCCACACCGAGCACGCCCACACTTATTGATGTCGCCCATGGTTTGTAAGTGTACAAGGTTGCTGCAGCATAATTAGCATATTCGCCACTCCTGCAATCATAAAATACACCTTCACGCACACCAAGATATTCAATAATTTCCGACGCATACCCAAGGATCGTGTCAGACTCTTCTGTCTCCTCGTTTATATCCACAACCGAATATATGCTATTCATAAGCAAATCTTTATCATCTGCCTGTGAAAATTTCGGGTCGCACTTTACACCAAAAACATCTGCATTAACAGGCGATGCAGCCATAACCATCACCGCAAACAACAAAACTACCAACCAACGCTTTTTCATCAACGCCCTCCTCTAATAAGCCAAAAATCATCTCCTCTTCCAGCCACGTAGCTGAACGGAATATAACAGTACCCTTTATCACCCCAACTTTCACCCCAAGAATTGCGAACGATGAAATGCCATCGTCTGCCAATTTTCTTATACCCAACAATCAGCATAGCATGACCGCCCAAAGCCGGTTCAAACCAGCCGGGGCATTTAACGATACCACTTGCACCGACCTTGTTGAATGATACATACAGCTGTATGCCAAAAATCACGGGACAACCTTGAGATAGTGCCATCTTGATTGCATTTGTAGTTGATATCCTTTCATAAAAAGATATCTTGCGAGAGTGCGCATCTTCATAACAAACTTCAGAAGGTTTCTTAAATAAATTCACCGTATTGTACGCCCACAGCCGCTCTGTACATGCACCAGATTTAGCCAGCACCTTAACTACATCTCTAATAAAAACACCAGAATCTTCGTTTTGCCTACCACGCATAGCTCTTGCATTATAATAAACAAACAAGCGGGACAACTCAGCCCTTTCCATATCAGAAATGCCCAACAACTCAAGAGCACCAACTCCGGCATTAGCACCACACGAACCCATAGCCCCTTGGTCTTCAATTTTAGAGCAATATTGCCTTAAATCAACTGTATCAGGGAGCTTACTAGACTTTACAACATCAAATGTATAATCGCGTGCATCAACTTCATCTTTTTTCCAAGCGAATTTACGCAGAGCAGATTTGGTCCCAGACTTCTGAAATTGCACAACATCAAAATCAGGCAATTTTTTGGCAATATAATTAATGGCTAATTTTATGAAGAATTTTTGAAATTTAGAAAGTTTGATAATTCCTTGATATTCCATCTCAGACACAAGTCGCATAGCAATCGCTTTTCTATCGTCTCTATCAATCTTGCCATCCAACGCCATATGTTCAACGTCTTCAACTACCGGCTCAACAATCTTGATTAACTTGTTAAACCAAAACTTGGAAGCGCAAAACAACGATACCACAAAACTTGTTACAGCATAAAAAGTATTCATGTAAACTCCTTCAGCTATAATTATCTTTATTTCATTATAATATATTATATTTTAATAATCAAGCTATTTTTAAAATAAATATTTAAGAGTAAAAAAGAGCGACTAAAAAGCCGATCTTTTCTTACAAAAATATATTATCAACTTAATTTATATCTGGTGCATCTTCCCTAAACTCTGCTCCGGGTTTAAAAACTTTCACTTCGTTAGATTTTACACCATTAATATTAACTTCTGGAGCAGGACATAAATCAATAAACAATAATAATACTATTAAACACATTATCCCAACTGTAACTACTAACACTCCCCCCACTATTGATGCTTCATCATACTTTGGATACATTATTTCCCATCCCCTTTCTTACTATGCTTTCTAAAATCCTACAAGTTATATCATAATCAATCTTGTGAATTTCGTTACTCGCTTCTCGCAATTCGTCCCATGTCAATCTATCCTTATACCTATCCATATCACTTAAATAAGAAACTATCCAGTCTTTAAAGTCGTGCGGTTTATCATGAGCAACCCTATGACACCCAAAACATAAGGTTATTCCATTGTCCATGTCAAATCTAGTTGATACACTTCTCCGGCTAAAGATATGATGCGGATGCAATCCCCTTGAATTAATTTCATGTTTAGCTTTGCATTTTTGACAAGTATAATTATCTCGCTGCCTTACTGCAAGACTCCATAATTTATCACATTTATTCTTTAATGTTTTTTTACTTTTTTTCAACACAACCTACCTTTCCTTGTAAACTTAATTTGTTATTGATGTAAACTTAACTCTCTGGTTTTATTTATGGTAAATCTATATAAATTATTATAGACTTTTCTATTTCTCTTTTTGTTTGGTTAAAACTTTTAAACTATATATTGGGATATAGCTCAACACATCATTTATAATTACTACCGCGTAAGGTCTCCTATCAGCACATTGAACATATCCATCTATATACCCAATATCTCCCTTTCTAGCCATTTCTTGGTGAATATCATTTAATATTTCTACTTTTAATCTCTTCATATTATTTACCTTTCACTAAACCTGCTTTTATCACCCTACAACGCTTAACTTTTATTATCGGTACACCCTCTTTATGGTTAAATTTATTTTAATTTCATAAAACACATCCAAATAGTATTACCACTAGCTTTTGTCGTATGTCCAAATAAAGGTTTTTTATCTAATATTTTAAGTAATTCTTTAATTTTTATATCTCTAGTCCCCCATTTTAAAATCAATACCCCGTTATTATCTAATACTCGCCAACATTCATTGAACCCTTTTTTAATATCTTGTGGCCAGTTTTTATTTAAAATTCCATATTTTTTAGCCATCCAACTTTTTTCACCTAATTTAGTTAAATGAGGAGGATCAAAAACAATCAACTTAAAAGAATTATCCTTAAATTTTAAATCTCTAAAGTCCATACAGCAATCTGGTTTTATTTCTAGCTTTCTCCCATCACATAATACATAGTTTTCATATCTAATATCGTTAAAAACAACATGTGGATTTTGTTTATCAAACCAGAACATTTTGCTACCACAGCAAACGTCTAATATAACTTGTTTTATCATTTTTTTTCTTTCTTTTTATGTTTTAAACTTCCTATTATTTATTTCATTTTGGAATTTATTCTGCTCTTCTATAGCTTTTTGTATCGGATTATTTTCGTCAACTAATTTTGCCAACTCCTCTGCATTTTTAATTACTTTCATCTTAATCCCCTTTCTCTTGATAATTCCATCACTAATCCATCATATCAAAACCCAAAATTAAAACTTCTGCTTGTCCACATTTAAAATAAACTGGTTCTTTTTCACCGGTTAATATCTTCCATTTTTCACAAAGTGGCAATAATCTTTCAATAAACTTATAATTTATAGCTATTTTTGATAAGCTATATATTTTTATCATCGCAGCCGATACAGTTGTTCTTGATTCGATCGGATAAGTAAAATAATGGAGGCTTTTAAGACCATCTATTATTTTATTTATATCTGGAAACACTAATTCTGTACTTTCTACGATAATACTTTGAGTATTTTTATCGAGTTTTTTTTCACCCTTTATTTGGTATGAGCCATTTAAACTTTCTGAACATTTATACTCATTTGTTTTAATCGCTGTACTCCCATCAGAAGCCATAAGCCAGCCATTTTCAAACCACACCCCATTTAATACTACTCTGCATTTATCCTTTAGGATAAACTTTTTAAACACTTTCCATAATCCCCGACTCATTATTATTTCGTGCATCTTAATTATCTTTCCGGTTAAATATTTAACCTATAATCACTCCTGTCTAATTATCTTGTTTTGTGTAATCTTGGCGTTGGCAGGATTTTTACCTGCTATGGTTTGGTTTAAACATGTTTCATCGCCTAAACGTAATGAGTCCCATTTCACTTATGTATCTTTTACTGCGTGTTCATCACGCCACAACGCCTTGATTATTTTACATTCCATGAATTTTATTTATTACTTGCCTCTTCTGCTTTTCTCCAATTCATTAGCAAAAATAATACAATTATTCCAATTCCATATAATGCCATAATAAAATATCCTACTGTTATTAATCCACTCATCCAATAAATACCAGCATTAGGATTATTACTAAAAACACAAATAGGATTAAACACCCCAATACAATACAAAAGTTTAAAACCTAGTATATAAAAACTATAAATCTCAACTATTTTAAACCATAAAAAATATATTATTGTTTTCATAACCCCTCCTACATTCCATTAATTTTAAATACAGTCCAACAAATAACCGCAAATATGTAATTCCAGCAGTACAAACATAAACTTAATGCTACTGCCCAGAATATTAGTTTTTTGTTTAGTTTGTCCATTTCCCCTCCCCGGTTAAATGTTTAACTCGTTTGTTATTTCTTTAATTCTATTATTCCACTCTTGACTGGTCATACTTTCTTTTCTTAATTCAGCTTTGCAAGCATCATAACATTTCCAAATATTATCATACTCTTTCTTGTTCTTGATAATCTCTTTTATATTCTCGAGCATTTCCTTTTCCTTTCGCCCATTCTGGACATTCACCATAATTCATTGGTTCAGGGTTTACCAATCCTAAATTATTAACTTTATGCAAACTATATTTATCCTCATATTCTCTATTACTTGCATGAAAATTGCATCTTATTGCGAAATTACTAGGGATACCAGTGCGAGATTTTACAATTCTAAAATATGTAGGATATACCCCATTAGCTAAATCATAATTTTCTTTATCCGGTGCTATTGTTATAGCTAAACTTGAAATCTTAGGAATATTACTTGACCCATAAAAATCTTCCTGGTCCGGCAATCCTCTTTCTTTTGTTTTTTTTCTAAGATGAGATATTAAGACTATTGGTATATTATACATAGCTGTAATTTTCTTAACTTCTTTCAATATTTTAGTAGTTGCCTGTATTTCACTTTCTCCACCATTTAAATCAAAATATTGTAAATGATCTATAATAATTAAATCTAAATTAAACCCAGCAGAAACTTCATTAAATCCAACTGCCCTCTCAAAATTATAAAATCCCATCAATGAAGTTAATAAATTTTCAACACCAAAACCACCCTTTAATTTATAAATATGTAATTTTTCTTTAAATAATTTACCATAATTAAATTTAACTTCTTTTTCTATCGCTGATAATATTTCTGTTTCTTTTTTATCATATAAGTTCATCCGCCATTTACGATAATCTATATTTATTCCTGAATCTGTATAGCTATTAAAGTATATTTTACAAATATCCCTCCATTTCATTCTAGCCATAGCCTCTACATCTCCACCCTCAAGAAAATAAAGCATTACCTTTTTACCTCTCTTAACATTCTCTTGAGCCATACTAATACCAATCTCGCTTTTACCTACTCCTGAATCAGCACCTATCACAACAAGATCATTTCTTAATATCCCATAAAGAGCATCGTCTAAATGCCCTACTCCAAATTTACAGATCTTACTTTCATTAATTGCAAGCCTTTCATCTGTTTCGGCTTTAAATGAGTTATTCCATGCGAATTCACTCATATCTGTATAAACTCCTTTTTTTTGTCTTTAACAATATTAATCCACTTCTCCAAAGCATCTGGCTTTCCTTTTTGTTTGCCTATACAATAAATAATATCTAAATGCTTACTTCTACCTTCCCAGTCATCTAATATAAAGTTATCTACTGCTGTTTTAAGCTGCTCTAATGTATAACCATCAGATAATCTCTTACTAATTAATAATTTTTTATCAGCAGTTAATTTAAACTTACATTTTGTCTTTAAGAGATAATAATCAAAAAAATCATTTATTGTTTTATTATTACCATTATTACCATTATTATCATTCTTTACTATAGCGTGGCTTGTGCTTGGCTTCTGCTTGGCTTCTGCTACGCCTAGTGCTTGGCTTCGTGCTTGGCTTTTGTAAGTATTGAAGTTTTGGTATCTATCGTAATTTAATACAGTTATGATGTTTCCCCGTGTTGATTTGTGCGTGGCTATACACTTGGCTCCTTTCGCCCATTTTATAAATTTTTGTATTTGGCTATAACTTGCATGAGTTTTTAATTCTATTTCCTTATACTCAATATAAGCACTACCTCTTTTAAATAATTTAGTATCTTCAAAATTAACTCTATTAACAATATAGAACCAAATTTTAAACCATTTATCAGGCTTCCAAAAGAAAATATCGCTTTCTATTGTTTGTCTTGCCCAGATTGTTGCTCCACCTTGTACTATATCCATTAGTTTTCCCCAAAAACAAAATAGTCCTTAACAGAGGAAAGGAAACCTTTTGCACCGGACAGGCAACCCCCATTAAGGACTAGAAATAAAAATACCCGACTGAAAATATCAATCGAGCATATAGTTTTTGTGTTTGTTTTCATTAGATTCCCTTTTGAATTTTGTCCGGTGATTTATTTTCATAATTAAACTATACCATTACTTTCCATTCGTGTCAAGATTTTCTTTAAGGTTTTACCCTATCATCTAGTTCTTTGTGTGTATTACAATATTCAATCAGAGTGAAACACCCCCATGCTGCATGAGCAAGATGCGATTTCTTGCTTTCTTTATCATTATTTTGTCCTAACCAAAAAGCCCATAAATGCCTCATTATAGCTGCAAATATTCTCCCCCAACTAATCCCCTTTCGCCAGTTGTTTGGCTTGTATTTTTTAGCACCCATTGTATATATTTCGGCTAATTCATAGAGTGGCTTTACAGGGATTAAGTCAAATCTTGGTTTATTGTCATCATATTTAATTGCTTTATTCATTTTATTATTCTCCTCATTTATTTACCGCAAAAAAAGCGTTTGCAAAACCCTGAGAACAAAGCGATCTAAAAGCATTATCTGAATTGACTTTATTTATAAACGGTTTAAATTCTTCTATGTTATTAATTGCTGACTTATGAAGAAAAGCAAAATTTGGTTTCCCTCTATTTGGTCTTATATACAGCTTTTTATTTTTTTGCACATCCTCCCACCTATTATATAGCTTTTCTGGTATATTAAACTTCCCCCATAGCGCAGTCTTTTTCGTCCAGGGGCTTCCATATTGCCAAGGATGATATGTGTATTGTGGTTGTCCTAAATAATTTTTTAGCTTACCTGTTGCCGGGTTTTCAATAACCAAAAACTTAGGGTTACACTCTTTAATAATTCTCTCGCAATGCCTTACTAAAAAAAGACCATTTTCAATGTCTTGCTTATATATAAATTTAGCAAAACTAAAGTCAGTACAAGGTGGATTAGCAATAATCCCATAAACATTTTCCGGCGAATGATAGTTTTCAACTCCTATCTTTCTCCCGATACATCTTACATCATATCCAGCATCAAGGTATGGCTTACTATCTGAGCCAATATCTGCACATAGGTGAAGTATAATTTTAGGTTTCCCATTTTCTGGATTAATATTAGTTACTTTCATGCTTGCTCCTTTATCTTTGCAATGAGAAAATATTCCGCAAAGTATGATCCTGTGTTTAAGTTAATCCGCATTTCTGTTAGGATATTATGCCCTTCACCCCTTAAGACATTTATAATCCCACTTAGGTTCAAAGTGCTTATTTCCTCCCAAGCTTGCTTTTTGCTAAGAGTCCTCCCAGATTGCAACCATCCAAGAACTGCTTGCTTCTTAGTCATTTCTTTTCTAGCTCCGTTCTAATAACTTTTAGCTGTGCCGGACATTTAATTCCCAACTTAATTTGACCTTTTCCAATTTTACAAACTTTTATGATAATATCTTCCCCTATTTTTATCTCTTCCCCTTCATTCCTTGCTAAAACCAACATTTAACAACCCTCCAATGGTTTAATCATGCTTTCTTTGTCAAGTAGTTTCGTCCCTGTTCAACTTTATCCATGTTTTTGATACATTAACCCATTTACAATAAAAGTTGCTTAAAAGGGTAATCTCTGCATTTTAGAGATTAAATCTAATGACTACTAATTAAATACACATCACTATCTGTTAATTTTATGTCAGGAATTTTATATTGGTATACTTCTCCGATATGAACTCCCTTCAACAAAGCAAAGCATTTTTTACAAGTAACCTTTTTATTATTTTTTGTTATAAACCAATCTTTTCCCATTTTAACTGCGTTACATAATATTCCACTTTTAGTTTTTTTATGTATCTTCATAACCTTCTCTCCATTTGTTCTTGTGCCTGTTCAATTAGCTCATCTTTACTGATATTTAACAAATCACCTAGATAATTGAAACATTGTTACATATCTTCGTAAAATCTATCTTCCGGCAAAGGCAACTGAACCCTCAATTCTCTAGCCTGTGCCTGTATTTTATCCATATATTCAGTCATTTCTTTAGTGTTTAATTCAGTTGTGCTATCAATTATGTTCTGAGATGCTAAATAAGCCATAAATACATCTTTAGAAAGCGCGGGCATTTTATCAGCTAAAAACTGTTTTTTAAAGACTTGGTGCATATCCTCTTTGCTATGTCCTATATATTCGCCTAAAATAGTCATCCACTTCCAATAAAGCGCATTAGCAGATAAACTTCTTACTTTTTTATACTTGGCTATGGTTAACTTGCCTTTTTCCCCATTTAGAGCTATTACAGCTTGATTGAAGCCTTGTTTGTCATCTAGTATTAGCTTGTTATCTTGTACTATGAATGAAAATACTTTTTTCATCTTTTTCCTTTAGTTTGTTAGGGTGATGGCGATTATTCCACCACCCCAACTTTGATAACTTAATTTAAAATGGTACATTCTCGTTCATTCCGCTTTGTTCTTGCTGAGATTGTGGTGCTTGCTGGTTATACTTAGCCTTATTACCAAACATAACCTTTTCCACTATTACATTAATCTTACTATGGTTTTTTCCTTCCTGGTCTTGCCAACGATCTTGCTTAAGTTCTCCTCTCACTGCAAGTTCATCTCCCTTGTGAACATATTGAGATACTAATTCCGCAGTTTTCCCAAATGCAACACAGCAGATAAAGCTAACATCTTCTTTTTTCTCACTATTTGAGATATAAGTTTTAGAAATTGCTAATGTAAAACTTGTTACTGCTTTACCTGCTTGGGTATATCTTACTTCGCCATCTTTCGTCATTCTGCCAGCTATTATCACGTTATTTATTTGCATTTTTAAACCTCCAAGTTAATATGCTTGTTACAATGGGGACAAGTTATACCACTGTTAAGTATTTCTTCAATCTTCTGCCGAGCTTTTTTCTCTTTAAGTATTTTAGCTTCTAATTTCTTGCGCTCTTCGGCTGCTTTTTTATCAGATTCTTCTTTTGCTTTCCTTGCTTTTTCGTCTGCAATCTTTCTTTCTTTTTCTGCCAGAGCTTTTTGTTCTGCCAATTTAGCTTCTTGTTTCTTGCGCTCTTCGGCTGCTTTTTTATCAGATTCTTCTTTTGCTTTCCTTGCTTTTTCGTCTGCAATCTTTCTTTCTTTTTCTGCCAGAGCTTTTTGTTCTGCCAATTTAGCTTCTTGTTTCTTGCGCTCTTCGGCTGCTTTTTTATCAGATTCTTCTTTTGCTTTCCTTGCTTTTTCGTCTGCAATCTTTCTTTCTTTTTCTGCCAGAGCTTTTTGTTCTGCCAATTTAGCTTCTTGTTTCTTGCGCTCTTCGGCTAAAGCCGCATCTTTTTCAGCCTTTGCTTTGCGTTCCTGCGCTTCACGTTCTTTCTTAGCTTTTAATTCTGCCTGTTTTTTATCAGCTTCAACCTTTTCTCTTTCAGCTTTTAAGGTTTTCTCTTTTTCCGCAGCTTCTTTTTTTAATCTTTCATTTTCAAGATTAATACGCTGTCTTTCTTTTGCATCTGCTTTTTCTTTTGCTATCCGAGCAGCTTCCTCTTTTTTCTGCCTTTCTTTAGCCTCTTTATATTCAACTTCAAGCCCTTTAATTACTGCGTTCCAAGTAGCATCTTCCATATTCAACAAGTCAATACCTTCCCCTGAATGTTCAATTTTTCCAAGCTGATTTAGTCTTAAAAGTTTTCTTTTCTCTTTTTTAGCAAATTCTATTCTTTCAAAATGAGTTTCAATTTCTTTAAGCCTATCCTCAACCTGGTTAGATATTTCAAGTTGTTTATTTTTCCAAGCATCAACAAACCTACCACCTGCCAAATAAAAGGCTTTCATTACTTTATGTATTCTACCAGTATCAGTTCTGACTTTAACAAATCTTAGCCGGAGTTCTTTTGCTTCACTTGCAACTTCTTCTGATATTTCCTTTTGAACAAGTAAATCATATTCCGGTTTTAATTCGTTCAGTTGTTCAATAGATGGTGCAAATGCCAACTCAATCTCTTTGCCTTTTGATTGCTCTAATCCAAAATCTTCTGCTTTTACTTCTATAACATTCATGTTTTCGTTTTTCATTTCAACCTCTCTGTTATTTCTGCAAGTTCTTTGCAGAATATGTTTAATGCTATTTTTAGTTTGTTATGAAATATCTTGTTTGGTTCTACTATTATATGCAATGGTTTCATATCCGGCACATATGAGAAAAAGTGCCAACACTCAAAACCTGTGATATATAGTGAACTTTGCACCTGCACAAAATATTCTGTCGGTAGTTTATTTTTTCTTAATCTTTTTATTTGAGTATGATCTTCAGGATTTTTAAACTCAGTCCCTTGTTTTTTACCTTTAATTATCCCATCAGGAGAGCAGAGAAATAATTTTTTATCGTTTTTATAAATTATTCCAACTTGCTCAACTTCTAAATCGGTATGAAATTCAAAGTTACTTCTACTTTCATTCTCCCTTTCATTTCCAACATTCATTGCATCACTTTTAAAACTCTTAGCTTTTCTTCCTGTAATTATTTCAGCTGCAAGCCTATTCATATAACCATCTCTCTGTATTGATTTCCCCCCAGTAGCAGTAATTATTTTATTTATATTTGAAGCGGACACTTTTCCTAATTTCTCATTATGCCATTCAGGACTTCCCTGGATTATATCTCTAAGGATAATCATTTTTTTCCCTTATTTTTTAAAGCTGTTATAGCCTTATTAAAATCTTCTTTAGGTAATCTATTTAAAGCTTCAACTCCCATTGCTTTACAAAATTTACTTAGATTAGAATTTGTTGATCTAACCCACTCCATAATTATAGCTTCTTCTTTTTCTGTGATATATTCAATTGGACCTTTACCATCATCATCTTGGTCTTCAGCCGCTAATCCAGTTAAAGCCATAATTGTGTATCTTTGCAAGTAAGTTACTGTTGAGCCTATCCCCTGAATATCGTTTTTACCGCCCGATTTATCTGCCTGAGCTATTAATGTTGTTTCTTCGCTATGACCTAAGATGTGTGTTATCCGGCAAGTAACAGAGATTGATCCATTCTGCTTAGTTTCCCATGAGGCTGATAATCCATGTTTACTCAACTCTGTGTTAATTTTTTCAGTTACATGAGCTAGAGTAGCGTGCTTATAGCTTGTTGTTCCAGAATTAGTTTGATAACTAACCTTTTTATCTTTTTCAATCTTAGGCGGATTAGCTTTAAATTCAGCCATTGCCTGGACATAAGCTTTCTTAGCTTCATTAGCATCCCACTTCATCTGTAAATCCATTAATTTTTCAAGCTTCTCTAAATTTGCACCTTTATCAATAGCAATATTCAAAAGCATTGCAGGTGTTGTTACCTTGCTTGCCTGTATTTCATTTTTATCAACTACTCCCATTTCTTTCTTCATCTTACCCCTCTCATTCGTCATATACATTAATATCATCAATAACCACTGCTACTGCGGCGCTAATCTCATTGGTAATATCTACATCCTCTCCTTTTTGAAGTTTTCTTTCCACCCATCTTTTTTTAACATTTTCAGATCTTTCTATAAACTGGCAATTATTAAACTCGTAATTTCCATCATTATTTATTCTATCTATAGTCGCACATTTCATTCCACTCGCTTTATCTCTAAACCACAATCTCTTTATTTCTTCCATTGTAAGTAAAAATTTAATTCCTCTTCCTCCATATCTAGAAAAAGCTATGTGTTTATGATTAGTACACCTTTGTTGTGCAGAAGAATAATGTTTCCTCCATGGGTTTGTTTCCATGTATTTTTTTTTAGAAATAAAAACTTTCTCTTTATTATTTTTTATATATTTATATCTACTTTTCCTGATAGCTTGTTTATTTTTTCTATGCCACTCAGCTTTTCTTTCTTTATTATTATCTCTATAAATTTTTATTTTCTCTTGATTATTTTTATACCATTCACGCTTTTGTTGTAAATATTTTTCTCTATTCTCTATCCTCCAGTTAATTTGGTGTAAACGCTTATACTCTCTTACTTGCTCTTTGTCTTTCCAATCCATACTCACCTCGCATAAAAAAAGGCAACTTTCAGCGAGCTTAGAGAAAGAGGTTAATCTTTCAACGCCTACGGTTGCCTTATTTTTGCACATAAAAAAATCCTCTTTTCTCTAAGCTAATTAAAGTATATCATTTTTTATAAAACTGTCAATATTATTCTTCACTTAAGTTTAATTCCAAAACTTTCATCCCAACTACTGCTTTAATTTCATTGGTTATTTCTACATCCTCTCCCTCTTCGTTTTCTACATACTCAATCTCATAATCGTTTATAAATATTCTTTCAACCCCTCTCTTTCCGTCTGCATCATCCCCATAATTCGTATAAACGCTGTATTCAATCTCAACCTTTACTGTATATTCTTTATCATCAACTTCTATTTGAAATGTTTTAAATGTTGTCATTGTTCTCCTTTCCTTGTCAAACAAACAATTCTCCGTCTACACTCTTAATCCCTGATTTACAAGTATCATTAAGTTTTTTTAATTCCTCAGCTATTTGCCTAATTGCCTGTTGCAGTGATGCGATAGCCATATCCTTATTAGCATTATCACAGATTAAAGCAATGTTCTGTATCTGCATTTCATTAATCTGTTTTTCTGTCATACCACCCCTCCAGCATCTTGAATTTCCTTAATTTCTTTTTTAAGTTTATCTGAGATTTCTTGTAATTCCTTTGTTGCTGATGCTGATAAATCTTCAAATTCAAAGATTTCATTTATCCTTATTATCCGGTTAAGTTTTTCTTTTATTTCGTACTTTGTCATAATATTCCCTTTTTTAAAAAAATGTGCTGCTATTAAAAATATCGCCAACTCAATAATAACAACAAAAATTGGAATTTTAAAATTTGTCATTTTTTCTCCATTTTTATTTTTTTACCACCACTTAAGTAGCGTTTACAGTTTGGACACGCTTTTGGTTTATCTGTCCTGGGTGTCCACTTATACTTACAAAATTTACAAATCACTTTCTCACCTCCTTTTAAAAACAACTCAATATTCCTTTGAAAAAAAAGTATTCTTTGTATGTTAGCAAATCAGAAAATACTACAAAACAAAGCAATCCTAAAAACCCTAAAGTAGTAAATATTCTTAGATATAATTCTGATATTTTCATTCTGATATACTTCCGTTTTCTGCCCTTTTTCAAAGCTATCTCCTTCCTTTTGTAAACTTATGCTAATTTTTTTAATTTTGATTTTCCCATATTTCATAATCCGTAATTGTTTTAAATCCTATAAATCCACCATCAACTTCAATAATTTTTGCTGCTCCGGGCATTTCGTTTTCAGCCTCCTCAAATGTATTTACCTGCACAAATTCATGTCCCATTTTTACCCCCTGTATGTTGTGTATCCATTATCTATTAATAGTTTTTTTGTCCGCATAAAATGAGACCTCTTAATCGGATCAATATTAATTGACTTATCATCTTTTTCAATACTTAAATATCCAGCTAATAGGTATATTCTTACTGAGTTTCCTTTGCTCCAAACTTTTCCGTTTACAAATTTATTTACTTTTTCTGCTATCTCAAGTCTTGCTTTTAGTATTTCGTTCATCTTGCATCTCCTTGCCTCTCGGCGTTAATGATTGTCTTTGTGTTCCCCATATTTAAATAATATCATATTATTATTATTATGTCAAGAGGAAAAGTAAACTTTTTTTAAAATAATTTTTCTCAGTCGGTAAACGCTATAAAATGCAATAAATATTTAGCAGTAAAATAGAAAAAGGACGACTCACGAGAGCCGCCCTTCGGGGGAAGAAGTCCAGAGTGGTACTGGACGATAAAATATTATTTCTTTTGAATAGTTAACTTTCTACTTCGACAATTAGCGGATCTGAAAAATTTAGATCTGCTATGTCATGTCCATATTGTTGCGCTGCAACTTTAAAACAATGTCGATAATCGCTGTCCATGCTCAATCCCACAATACTCGCATTTGCCAACTCGCCTTCATAAACAATATTACTTTCTGCAGGTGTAAATTCTCCATCGCTGTCGCCATCATCCGAATGGCAGACTATATAACTTTTAGCTCCGCTAACCTCATCCCAACTCAACGAAAATCCATTGCTTAGGTACGACTCTAAATATATATATGCCGGCGCAACCAATGCAGTTATTTGCTTATTGGCATTTGCCGACGCTGACTGTTGTCCATCAGCTAATACCACCCAAACATAAACATCAAATTCCGGCCATGGGCCACCGAGCGCGACTATTTGCGCCCAAGTCAATTCTGCTGCAGGTGCAGAATCTGCCTCTATTGAGATATGCGCTATCTCATCTCCATCAACTCTAAACGAAACGAAATAATCAATCGCACCATCATAAGCGTTCCATGTCGCTTCAATGCCATCTCCGTCTGCAGTTACTGCCAATCCGGTAGGAGCTATCAATACAGTCACGGTGTCTTCTTGCGCCTCTGCGGTTTGGATAATACCAGAAGAATTATACGGTGTTATTTTTATATCAATTTCATCAGCTGTTGCGCTAAAATCATAAGTGTGAGCTGTGAATGTGTCTTCCAAAATAGCATAGCCTGACCCTTCGTCAATTTCAATGCGTACACTTGGTGCCGAACCTGCCCAAGTCAAGTGAAAATTATGCCCCGAGCTATCATCCTCTGTGTATTCGCTATTAAAACTTAACAGCAATGCCGGCGTTCCTGTGACAGATCCAAGTGCAGGTGCTGTGCCCGGATCTGCATATATATCATCATCAATAATTGATCCTGCAATTCTAATCGCGTCGCGACCTTGCGGTTTGATAGAATTTACACGCACAAAAAGTGGCTCGTCTGCTGCCGTACCAAAAATCCAACGAGTAGCATCAAGATCATCATCTTGCATTGTGTTCAGCACCGCAATCAGCCCTTGAACGCAATGAGCATCGGCGTGTGCAGTTACAGTGTATGGTCCTGCTGCTGTGCCATTCGCCAAAACAATATATAGACTGCCCTCGCCAAGACCATCAAAATCAACCGGATCAGACAACCAAATATCGGTGCCATTGACCGCATTGATTAATCCGCTAGAACTCCAATTTATTATCCTATTCGGCACCAAAACTTTACTAAGCAGTGAAGGGATATAACCTGCTAAGCCTGTCGTAAATTCTACGCCAGCACGTTCAAGCTTTTCCTGCAAATACAAAAACATACCAATCTCATACGCTTGCTGTCTGGTTGTGCATCCATCAAGAGTAACTTCCAACGGATTGTCTGTTGATCCGTCTCCATCAAGACACGTTACAACCTCTTCATCCCAGGTGTCAGGATCTACGTAAGTGACTTCGACACAAGTCAAACTGTCAGGCGTGCGAGGTGCAGCAGTAATTTTTAAATCTGTTAAATTATCGTCGGTAAATAAGCAACTGGGCGACTCGTGCTCTTCGTGAAGCACCAATGCAAATTTTCCTCCTGGCATGCAAGGCACAGACAACCCGCAATATGCAGCTTTGGCGGCTGCATCCATCACAGATATTTTACTCATAAAGCGATAGTCAAAGTTGTGACCGGCAGTCTCATATGTATCTCGCAACACATCAAGAGTTTCAAAATCAAGCAACGCATCATCTTGTTGCCCCCCATTATCAGACGTGACCATATGCGCAACCGCATCGACGATAGACCTTGTCGCGGTCAGTGTGGAGCCAAATCCAGCTGCTGTAACTTCATAAAGTTTTCTGGTAGCCACCACATTGATTTGAGATGCGGCGTTTCCATTAAGTTGATCCGTAGCTTTAATTTTTGCCTCAATTAAAGTTACATCTCCATAATCAGGATGAGGCGCACCATACCCACGCAAGCCTGATAGCATCACCTTGTCTATCACTCTTGAGCTTCCGCTAGCCGCAGTTGTCCGACGTGCTCTAACTTGATATCTCGCAGCTCCTTGAGGTGCAGCTATCTTTCTCGAATATCTCAAGGGGTCTTTGCTAGATGCAGAAAATGTTCTAGTCTCCAAAGTCTCCCAAGCTGAATCAGAAGTGGGCGAACCCAATTCATCAACCTCTCTAACTTGTGTTTCAACCGTTACGCTTATCCCTCCGGGATTGCCTTCATCATTGTAAGACACCAGACCTCCGGCAAATGTAACGTCGTATTCTATATGCAATAATTCCGTCAAAGGTGCAGATGCTATGTATGATATCCAGTCAACGCCCAATTCTTGTCCTGATGCCTCGTTGCAAGTCCAAACTAAATTCGAAACAAGAGCAAGGGAGCCGGCAGGAGCGATTATGTTGTATGAGCTGTCTGCGTATTCCGTCAAAGGTGTATTGTCAATATAAACTTCTTCAACGGAATATTCGCCTACACCAACAATTCCGAGAAAATACATATATTGGTCATTGTCGATATTTTGTATATAAGATTGCTGTGCCAAATCGGGATAAGCACGAAAACGTCCAAAGTGCTCTACAAAAGGTTGCCCCAACCTTAAACGGTTGCTTCCTGTGTTGAATGAATAAACTGTATTCGGCGTTCCAATAGAACCAATTCCGTCTGGCATCAAAGACTTTGCATAAAGGTATGCACCTACACCAACCATAATTGTAAAAATTATAAAAAAGATCGAGCCGGGATCTGCCGGAAGCTCAACAAAAAATATACGCGCCGACTCTGGTAGAGCAGTATTCCATTTTGATCTGCACCAAGCATTGCCATTCACCAATAATATTGTTGGACGTTTCAGTTTCAAATATTTAAGAGCATCATTTGCAGTTGAATGTTTTGGTATCTGATAAGCGCAACAATCATCAGACGGCTTTAATGGATTTGTACTATGATATATTTGCATAACGCCAATACCCCACTTCTTTGAGATGATTCAATTTTAAACTCAGCATGTCACTTAATACAACTCCAATACCTTTTCGTGCATGCAAAACCAACAATTTTTCTTTTTGCACCACAACAACGCCGATGTGCGTTGTGCGCCGTTTGCCTTGCGTCAAATAAATAGCGTCCCCCTCACACGGTTCAGCAGTTTTAATCCAGCCAGCTTTGCGTGCAGCAATATCTGTAATTTCATGCACAGCAACATACGCAGCTTTGTGCGCTTCAACTGCAAAAGACGCCGGCAAATCATTTCTTTCAAATTCCTCTGACATAACTTTCCTGAACCAATAATAACAATTGTGTTCAGGTGTCCACGGCTGTCCAATATATTTCTCTGCCCAATGTCTCACGTACGTGCTCCTGGTAAATTTGTTGCGGTCATTATTCTACGTCCAAAAGGGATATTCACCAAGTCAGGATAAAGTGCGGTTATAATTGTTTGCGTGTCTGTGAGTTCAATATTATTTACAACCAACGCCACAGGTAATTCAGCTTCTGCCTCTTCTGCTACACCCTCACCTGTGTATTCTCGATAATACAAATACACCGGCGCGGTTTCTTTTGCCACGCTCCAAAGCATTGCGCGATATTCTGCAGGCAAAAAATCAATAGTTATTTGCAACTGACCGCGGACCGAAGCTTCTGTCTCTGGCAACGTCGCTTCTATGGTCGCCGGCTTAAATGTGCCATCTGCAGTGACCAATTCGCGTGACGAATTTACCAATTTAATTGGCGTTGCCCATGTAGCTTGTGTAAGTTGAAATGTCTCATAAATTGTAACATCAGCATCAGCATAAGCGTATGCCTCTTTAATTGCAGCTGTCATATCCATAATTAAATCCCCAAAGAATATTGATTGATAAAAGAATCAGATGTAAATCCGCCATAAGACAAATACAGCTTGCCGTCGGCTTGGCTTGCGCATAAAGCGCCTGATTTATAAAAACTGATATCATCATAAATCAAACTGGATATGTCCCAAGCGGTTGTTAAAGAATATTGATATATATATCCACTCTGACAAATAATCATTTTGTCGCCGTCATTGCTAAAAAACAGCGACCCTCCAGAAGACACGCTTGCATATTTGTCGGCATACACAGCAGTTGAAACGTCCCAAGCAGTTGTTAAAGTATATTGCCAAATATAATATGTAGAGTAAGATCCAGAGCAATATAATTTTTTGCCATCAGAACTAAAGAAAAATCCTAAACAGTTATATGGAGTTCCTGAGTGACCAGGAACATACATGGGATGAAAAGCGGTTTCATAGACCGCTGTGGCAACTCCCCATACAGCTGTCAGAGAAAATTGTTTTATTCCCACTCCGCTACCTCCAGCAATATACATTTTAAGCCCATTAGAACTAAACACTAATTGCGAAAGATTAGGATCATAAAATTCGGCGGCATACACGGCGGTTGAAATATCCCATGCAGTTGTTAAATCATATTGAACGATATAATATTTGCTATCGCTATTTTTACGCAACCGAACTAATAACTTAGCTCCATCAGCCCCGAATGCAAAATCTGTATATAAAGGTCTAAACGCGCTGCTCGCAGCAAATGATTGCTCAAAAACAGCTGTATTAATATTATACCAAGTAATCACTGGCGGCGTCACAACGCCTGTGGTCGCTGAAAGCCATGCCGATCCATCAACACAATAAGCAGACGGTGCAATTAAAAGCGTTACTGCAAAGTCCGACCAGTTAACATCAAGACCTTTACGTCTCGGATAGCCAAGAATACGTGCTTTATGGTCTGTATAGCCTATCGATGTTAACCACGATGCTGTAAACCAAGTTACGTCCATTCCGGTGCGGTGCCAAAAATATATAAAAGCTGGCACATCATTTTTGTGGATGCGAAATTGCACCGTTGCTCGATCTGGCGGTCTATGTCCCCAATTACGAATGGTGCGTCGACCTGATAATTGGCGAGTCGATTCCGTATTTTTACCTGGATAAATATTGACTGCACGCAGCGGCGATGGTAAAGTTGATGGCCAAACGCTCATGACTCCCCCTCTTCTGGTGGATAAATTTCTGGATCGTCATCGCTATCTAATTCAACCCCTGCCATTATATCAAGTGGCAGAGTCAACAACCAATAATTAAGCTTGCGACTCGTGCGCCATGATGGTCCATCATCTCTGAATTGGACAAAGTGAAAATCAAAACCTAAACCCTCAAGCCACGGTACAGTAAAAGGTGCGCTTTGAGAAATCGTGTCATCAAAAAATGTTCTAAATGCGGACAACTCCACTGAAGAAACAATCATAGAAAAAGTTGCCGTCCATTCTGGGTACGTTCTATTGCGTACAGGATTGCGCTCTTCTTCAACATCAAGCAATCCTGATCTTGGTTGTATCTCATAATCAAGTCTAACGCTTTGAGGCAAACCAGTTGGCCATGATTCCATTAATATTTTCTCCCATACCGTCGATCGAGTGCTGACGCCATGCCAGTTCCTCTCTGCATACGCTTCATAAGTTTTTCTTCAATCAATGCGATGTGCACATCAAGTGTCTGTCCGTCTTGCTTCACAACTTGCGCAGCAGTTCCTGGAGCTTCATGGATATTCACATTCATACCGAAACCGCCTTGATTATTGCCTTCAATGCGATCCAGCGTGCTGTCAAGTCTTTTAGATGTGCGCTCAGTAGTTACACGCTCCCCTTTTTCTAGCAGCCATGTACCTGACTGTGGCACAGAATCAATCCCATCATGAGCCAAACCAACCGCTGATATCGAAGAAACAATTGCAGCCATTGAAGACGTTGCAGAAGCCATAGCCGCCAAATTTGCAGGCCAAGGCAATGTCCCTGCCTCAGAGATCGCTTGAAACATATTCAAGGTTGACTCAGCAATTGAAAAAGCCTTGCTCACAGCAAACATTGCCTTGTAAGCCTCAGATTGTTCCCCCGAATATGTACCTACAATATCAGCCATGTCGCCAAACATGCTGGAAGAAGCTGATAACATCAACGATGCGCGTGCCGTCTCAATTTTAATTAATTCAGCGGAATGCTCCTGAGCCAATTGCACTTCTTTTTCATTCCAGGTGGCTTCCATGTCAGAGCGTTCTTGGCGATATCCAGACAGCAGCTCTAGCTGTGTAGCATACCAAGATTCAAGCTCTTGCTGTTGTGAGTTAAGACTTTCAAATTCTCCAAACGATGTATTGCCTCCATCAAATTTTGGAGCGTCTTCAAACCATTTTCCGGCAGCATCTTTTTGCGCTCTTGAATAAGTCTCCTGACTAATGGCTCCGGCATCAAGTAGTACGTTGAGGCGTTCCATCTCGTCAGCATACTCTTCAACCGCAGTGCGCATGTCTTGGGTAACTTGCCTCCCCTCATCCGTCAAAGTCTTTCGTGCCTCTTCAGCTTCAGTTTGCGTCTCCAACGTGGCAACAGATTGCAGCAAGGCGTCCACAGATGCAAGTTGCTCTTCCGTCGCTCCTTGCATCTTCAACTTGTAAATATCTATTTCCCGAGAAGACATGCCAACCGTATCAAGTTGCAGCTGCAATGCAGAAGTTTGTTTTTCAATAGATGCGGTCAATTTCTCTGTAGCTTTTTTCTCATCATCATACCCCAATTCTTTACGCAACTTTTTCATCCAGTCAGAAGACTCTTTTATTTGTTCACTAAAATCTTGCATGCCAGTGTCGTTTGGCTTTACTTGAATTTTATCAATCAGCTTCGCATACTTTTCGCCTGTTTCCTTCAATTGGTCTCCGGTAAACCCTGCGGTAGTTTTCAGCTTCACCAAAGCCTCCGGAGCATTCTTGCCAATTTTGTAAAGTATGAGTGGCGTAAAAAGTGCGTCGGTAACTTTCAAGTCTTCGCCCAGCGCACCAAAAGTCTCTGCAGCAACCGCAGCAAATCCACCAATAGCAGCTCCTGCCAAATCAAACGCGGCAACCACGCCCACGCCGGTCGATGCCAACCACTTCATAGAATTTGCCAACCCAGTCGCAATGACTGAAGATGCTGTGCCTTCTTCTGCTATATCAATCATCGATGCAGTGATATTGTTCAACGCCGGCAACAATTCAGCTGTGACTTGATTCCAAAAGCCTTTTGAAACCGCAGACAGAACTGTGAGTGAATCATTAAATTGTTCTGCGCCTTTTGCAGCCTCATCGCTTATGACATATCCAAGCGTCTCGGCTTGGTGCATTAACTCCTCAATACTTTTACTCCCCGCATTCAAAAAAGGAATCATCCCAGATCCAGCCTTGCCAAACAACTTCATGGCTATAGCTGTTTTGTCCACACCGTCAGGCATATCAGCAAAGATATTAGACAACTCTAATAACACATCCTCACTGGACCGCATATTACCTGCCGCGTCCGTCACTGACACGCCCAACGCTTTAAAATAAGCCTCAGATGCTATGATGCCGGAAGCGGCATCTCCCATGGTTGCGCTAAGACGCTTCATGGACTTGGTGAAAGTCTCCTGTTGAAGCCCTCCAATAGATGCGGCAAAAGACAGAGATTGATACGCTTCCGTCGTCAAACCTATCGCCTGTGAAGTTTTGCGCGCATTGTCTGCAGAATCAATAGTTTGCTTAATAAATGCAGCAGTTGCGCCTGCAGCAATAGTCAATCCCGCAGCAAGAGCAGTTCCCATGCGCTTTAAATCTTTTGACATCTGGCTAGATGTCTTCTTCGCATGACGCCCTGCCTTATCCATAGGACCAGTAAAGCCACCAGTCTTTGCAACGAGATTTAAAGTTAATGTCCCAAGATTACTTCCCATATCATCATTCCCATGTTGTGAGATCTTTTATTGTTAATTCCGGCTCATCCATGTGCGGAGAAAAATCATGCACTTTAAAAGGTTCTGAACCACTCTTGCGCCAACGATTTGCGAGCATCTGCGCAATTAATGCAGCGGCATGTTCCACTCTCATCCCAACATTCAGAGTTCCCCTCTTGCGTTTATAATCAGCCCAACTGCAAAATTCTTGATAGCTTAATCGGCACTGTGCTTCCTCGATAGTATTTCCCCCAATTCCACACAGCACCAATTCGTGCCAAAGTTCATCAAGTTCTGTTAGGCTTTCGTTTTTCCCGAGGAGTTAACCTCCGCAACAATATTTAAAAGTGCCACAGTTAAATTGTGGTTCAATGGTCCACGTTTCGGGTCTGAGTCGCCATTGATATCGCCAACGGTGAATATTGGCTTGCCTTCTTCATCGCAAATGCAAGCTGCAATTCTGCCCGCAACCATGTTCCCAGAATCCCCAAACGCACGCACATCAGCAACCGCTGATCTATAAGATAATTTGCGGACACAAGTGACTGCTGATAGCTGTGCGCCATCTTGTTCCCATGTGATTGTCTTTCTCACAGGCGCACCGATGAATGCGCCTGCACTTTGCAGCACATCAACGCCCAACTTCATAACAGATTCTGGGTTATTTTCTTTTTTCTTTTGTACCATAATTCTGCCTCTTTACTTTCTTGTTTATTTAGATTATTAGCTTGCCTCAGTCAATGTTGCCACTCCGGTTCTTTGGATCGAAACAGAAGATTTAACAACACTATTAGTGCTAAAATCAAATGGAAAGTCAGCAATGTACCCGTTATACTGATACCATGTACGCCCAGAGCCAAGCACAAAATCACCGTTAGAATCGACTGTAGGAACGTCAGTACCATCCGACCACCCAATCGCCCATTTTACATACTCAACATTATCATCTTGTGCAAGTTCGTGCAATCTTAAATGACTTGCATTTTCAGGATCAGCATTAATCTCCATCGAAGCTTGTCCCGGTGTGCGCATACCCCTCAAAAAGGTTTTTGCCTCATCAGTCAATGATGTTGTTTCGATTTGATCTGCTGGTGCCCCTCCTGGATTAAAGGATACAACTCCGGTAACTTCTACAACTGAGTCGTCTGCCGGATCAATAAAATAAATCTGTGTTCCCTTAGTTAATTTAGCCATAATGTCCTCCTTTGGTTATCTGGCTGTCAAAAAATTTACGTCAAACGAATACCGATAAGCTCCTGATTCAATATCTTTGTGACCGCCTCTCCAACTAGAAATTTCTGCGGTCAACTCTATCACATCTCTCAACGCTTCTGCAGCTGCACGCGCTGAGTTTGGTGTTGATCCATAGACATCTATCTGCACAGTAAATAGATCTATATCTGGCGTGTTGGTGATATAACTCTCTGGGCTACCGCCAACAACTTGCCAAACTGCATATGGCAATGCGACTGTGTCTGGTGCAGAACCAAACAAAAATAATCGAACAGGATCTGTCCCTAATATATCACGCACACCGGCGTCTACAGAAGCTATCTCGAACAGCTGCGGGTACATCGCTCATCCCCTCGCTTTCTTTGCACGCTTTATAGATCTAAAAAGCGCTTTTTTAAATTGCGTCAAAAACTCTGAAGTTGCCTCCCCAATATTATCTTCTAAGGCAGATCGCATAAAAGGACGTGCAGGCATTTTCTTAGTCCCAAATTCTAATAGTCTCCAATGAGGTGTTGCCGCACTTGCTTCTTTACCGCATCCTGTCGTTAAAACTGCCCCTTGTTTAATTCCCACACGAAACATCAAATTGCCTGTCCGTCTAAATTTTCGGGGGCTAAATCGCACAGCAATATTGTCTGTGATTTTCCTACCAGTCAATGGATCATCTAAGCGTTGCGCATTTAGCTTCAGAGCATTCGCAACAAGATTGGCAGCCTTGCGCAAAGCAAAACGTCCACTTTTACGTTTAACATCGCCATTGACTTTTTTAAACATTGCGTGCAATTCGTCAACGCCAAGCAAAGAAAATTTCAAATCATTCATGCCGACTCCTTAAGACTATCATCTCACAATCCCTCTTTTTGGTAAACAATCACTTGTAATTCCATGTGCATCTATTAACTTTAATTCTTTTGTTTTCTTGTTGTATTTATATGTTCTATGATATTCCAAACAGCAATAATAAATCGACTTTCTGGTTTCTAGTGCTTTATGTAACTTTTTATTTTTGTGTATCGGGCAATTCATTTTCCTTGATCTCCAATAGTTCTACAACATCATCAATTTGATCTATTATAAACACTGCATTGCTACTAAAATCACTATCGCCCCAATCTCTCACCTTTTCTATAAAATGTTTAACGATATATAATTTTCTGTAGATTTTTTTCATTTACCCACCCAACTGAAAAGATATGTAAAGCAATAATAACCCACAAAATAATTTTAAAATGAAATTAATAACCTGACTAATCGTTGTAGCTTTTTGGCTCATACATATTTTTTGTTGTTTTTCAAGGCTATCAACTTTAGCCACCACTCCGGGCGCACCATTACCATTAAGAATTTTTAATGCTAATTTCACATCGTTGCTTAGATTTTTAAATTCTTGCAATAATAATGGATATTCTTTTCGCCTTTCGTCCATGGCATTATTCCTTTCGTTATTTTTTAGGTTGTCTTGGTGTCCCCTGATTTCCTGCCCCTCCACCACTGCCATCTCTTCTTGGTGTTCCGCCGCATCTTCCGCCGCCTCTTGCCATGATAATTACCTTTCTATTTATCATCAACTTTAATAGTAATCTTCTGCCCTGGTTCAAGCTTTTCAATCTTTATATTTATGTGATTACCTTCTCTGTCTTCAAGTGGTGCTGTGGTTACTGTCATCACCCCGACTAAACACTTAATTTCAGGAGTGGGGATATATCCACCTGGGCTTAAAGGTTCAATGTCAAATGCAAACTCAAATCTATCAATCGGCATTGCAGTTCCCTCAGCCGGAGTTAAGTTTTTTATGTACTTACTAATATCGTTAGTTATCGTAAAGTAATAAATCTCAACTGGCATGGCATTTGCCGCCTTGGCATTACAACCGCCAGAAGTAAAATATGTTATTGTCATTAATAAGATAACTAGATATTTTTTCATCATTTTTAATCCATTTTTAATTTAATACGTACCGCTTTAGTTATGCTCTGCTTGATGTTACTTTCTTTATTTATTAAATTTATTAACTGATTAAATTCGTTGCTTGTTTCGTCAACAAGGTGTGTCGCTGGGTTATCTGGTATATTTCGGAATATTATCTTTTTCTCTCTGCCAGTTGCTTTTCCCTCAGCATCTACCTTGCGGTATATAATTTTCGCAGTAGAAGAAAATGCTAGTATTTTAACTGTATCTAATTTCCAAACTGCAACGTCAGGGATGACTTCTGCCTGTGTTATGTCCTGAGCAAAAACTAATTTTATTAATATTGCCCATAAAACTAAACTAATCATCAAACTGTTTCTTATTCCTATTAAAAGTCGCATTTCATCTCCTCTAGTTAAACATCTTTCCAATAAAATTACTTAGCCAACATATAAACTTAAACCCGCCAGGAGTAAGCCTTGCGCCTTGATACTCAATAAATTCTTCAGTTACAACAAATACAGGCGTTCCCTCGACTGTATCAGTTGCTTTGCCATCAACAAAATATTTATTGCCAAACGCAATTCCTTTTGGGTACCCATAATATTTTTCAGATTCAAGAGTTCGCCATCCATTCAGATAACTATAATCAGCGCCATTGACTAAATCCGCCCAGACATTCGCCCATTGCGCTGTGGTTTGTGTTCCCAAATCTCTTGTGCCGTCTGCTTCGGGGTTAATATCTCCTGATACAGTTTGCCCGTCAGTAATCAAAGGCATCTGAATGTCAAATCCTAAAATATTCGAATCTTGCCTAGTTAGTTCGAAGTTGTCTGTGGTGTCGTTGACTTGCCATTGGATATACTTTCTTGCGGTGCCTGCTGTGATATAGCCATATTGTTTTATAGGTGCGTTTGTAGTATTCCCATATTGATTAAAGTTATATTCTAATCCTATAAAACCACACCTTGAATCTCCTGAACTTGCGTTGAATGTCATATGAGCACCATATCCACTAGCTACAAAATTTGCATTGCCATACGAATTAATAACCATGCCAAAATTAGTATCGCCTTCATTAGCCATTCTTTTCACCCGAAAATACTTTCCATCCTCACCATCCCCAACATCCTCACCACCAAACAACACAATATCACCAGCAACAGAATCGCCTAAATGTAACTCTCCACTAGCCCAATCAATTTGTGCGTCAGTTTTGTCGTGATACATTTTAATATAATCTAATACATTTGTACTATCATTACTGTAAGCATAAATTATATCATCTGCACCTTTAGTTGGTCTTGCTCGTGTACCAAGCCCAACCATATAATCACCATCCCAATTTCTACCAGTTACACCAGTAGTAGAATCTCCCCAAATAAAGTTTGACGTTGTTTCATAATCTGATGTTTCATTTTCATTATTTGTATTGCCTGTCCCGCCAAGAGTAAACGTGCCACTGCTACTTAATAGGCTAGGAGCTGTAATAGTTCCTGCCACTTTCAAACTATCAGATAAAACAAAATCAGTTCCGTCATGGTCTATTGTTTCAGTACCCAGGGTGATGTTTATATTTTCTCCTAATGCTAATCCACCATCAGTACTTAATACAACACTATCAATCCACTCAGACAACTCTGTCCCCTCTGATGATGTCATTGCCCAATAACTACCACTCCTTAATCCAGCCAATTGATCTAAGTCTGTAACGCTATTAAAACTTTCTTCCGATATTCCAGGTCTTACGTCTTGCCAAATTGCTGTTGTAAAATCAGCGTCCCCTTGCTTATAAATTATTGCTGTAAGTTTTGGTACTGGCTCAAGCCCTGGAGGCGTTGCAGGTAAAGGTGCATCTAAAGCATCAGCAGCATTATTCCAGTAAGTAGTTGGATAGACAAAACCTATCTTTCCATTCATATATATTGTTAAGCATTTGACATATTTATTCAACGGGATTGATACTAAGTTAGTTCCATTATCATAATTTGCTGTGTCAATTTCCGCATTAGTATCGCTATCCCAAGCTCCGCTAGTATGAAAATGCCTGACCATTGCTGTATTTCTTGATTTAATTTCAATAGGAGTTTTCTCCTCCATTGCTTCTTTCCAAAGCACCCCTGCCGACATAACTAAATCTAAAGGATTTGTTGCATCCGTATCTTCGCCAACTTCCATCCCACTAATTATGCGATTAGGAAATAATACCCTGAGTCCTCTCCGTCCATTAGCAATGCTTGAATCCATCTGCGATGTTGTCCTGTAACTATTTATATTCCCATCATACACAGATCCAGTTGCAACTAAAACCTCATCACCAGTTGGTGCTACTGTTGAAACAGTTAATGTTGTCCCACTGACCCACTTTAGATAATTGACTGCATTGTCTGTAGCTGTTCCACTTCCTGCATCTACAATAATAAAATCGTAATTAGCAACATCACTAATCTCCGTAGAAGACCACTCAAAACCAAGTCCTCCTGTCAAAGTGATTGTTATATCATCAACCACACCTCTATTAACAATATGCGCAAAAGCATCTCTAATTGTATGTCCGTCATGGTCTGGAATATCAGCGGAACTAACTTGATTAGTACCTGTGCCAAAATCTATATGAGTATCTTTTACGTTATCTGTATCAGCTGTCAATAGTGCGTTAGGGTCTGTCTCAGTGATTGTTATATCATCAGGTATGTCATTGTCGACTAAAGTTCTAAAAGTGCCGGAATCAGCACCATCCCCTACAAATATCTCACCATCTAATATGCCTGTAATTATGGTTTCAAGAGCATTTATCTCTGCCACACTTGAAACAGCTTGATCCAAATACTCTTCTCCTACACCTTTAATGCCATCACCATCCAGATCAGCAAATACACGCCCTGAATCCTCTGCGATACAAGCACCATCAATATCAACGCCTCCAGGAGCCAATACCTTGGCGTTCGCATCAGCTGCAAAAAATAATAATAAAAATATTAAGCTGTAAAACCACCTTTTGTGACCCATACACCATTCTCCTTTTTTTGGACAATCAAATCATCACCAATCACTTTAATTCTCCAAATGCCTCTTGTTCCTATTTCAACAATTCCAATTTCATCACTCATATCTCACTCCAAGATTAAGCTGCAAACCCGCCTTTTGTAACCCATACGCCACTCTCTCGACGCTGAAACAATAAATTGTCCCCGTCCTGCTCAACTCTCCAAGAACCATCTTCGCCCACACCGGAATCTCCTACAAACCATCTGCTTGGTAGTGGGTCATATGACGTTTCCGCACCAGAGTCAATTTCTTTCAGCATTAAAGTCAAATACTCTAAGCCAGAGTCTTTATCTGGCAACGGTGGACCAACTATCTCATATAATTTAGAGCGGAATAAAATTCGCATCTCTGCAAAAATATCAGATCTATACCTGATTGCTGCACGCACAGAAGTTTGTTCTTGTGCAGTTGCAGCAGCTATCCGTTCCTTAGTCGAATATGGTTCAAAAGATCCCCAGACAGTCGTCAGCGAATACCAAGTGGTTTCCATCTCCCCGGTATCTGAATCTTGTTCAGATGTCGGCACCAAAATATTCAATCTATGTCTTAATTTACCTGCATCAAGCATTTTCTCTCCAAAAAGCATAAGTTGTGATATCTTCTCGACCAAAAGAACGCTCTGTATGGCTGCAATCAATCAAGCCAAAACCCTGATCGGCAAACCAATCAATAATCCCGCGCTCAGTAAAATACCAATAATGTTCATCTTTGCGAAAATGTTTGCTGCGCAAAAGATGCTCACAATTCTCAAAAATCGGCATCGACACGAAAACAAACTTGCGCGCTCTACCAACAACAGCTTTGATGTCTTTGATATGCTCCAAAGAGTCCCAAAAAGTTAACGCATCGCATTTTTGTTCATAAATATCGTGCCAAAGCGCGCGATCCTTTAACCAACGCACAGCAACTGGATTAATATCAAACCCAAATGCTGCACCGTGAGTCGCAACAAACTGACCGCAGCCTATGCCGACATCAACTACTTCTCCTCCATAATTGCGATTGACAAAAGCAACTCGCGCATCAGTAATACGCTTGCCGCGCTCTGTGGTTGCATATCCAGCATATTTATCAAAATATTTTTTATCATACAGGAAATCATCAACAGGAAAATATCCAATCCCCTTTTCAGGAAGCCAAATTAAGCCTGTATCAATAATTGCTCTAAGCACAACGAGTCAAGCTCCTTTTTAAATTTCTGTTCAAAATTAGTTATCGTTTTTTTACAAGCATGATTCATTTTTGTGCACCGGCAATAAGTATCAGGATAAATCCAACGAGTTTTGTTCAAATCCATCGGAACACCGGTCACTTTTTCTGGAGCATTGTGACCGCCCTGACCTCCCAAAATAGTTATTAACGGCACATTGCAAGCAATCGAAGCCGGAACGATCCAGCCGACACCACCAACAACAACTGATGCGCCCTGAATTAATCCTAATAATTGTTCTAATTTTAGCTCGCCGTGATTATAAGCCTCATCACAAACCGGCAGATGGTCAGCCCATTCAACTCCCCCAACCAAGTCTGCCACAGAAATTACTTTCAGCCCGCTGTCTCGCAAAATATCAGCTGCTTTGCAAATGTATTCTGAGCGCGGAGAGCGCGCTGTATTTTTCCACTCAGCACGTATTGATGCAGGTCTCACAACCGCATACGGGATATTGCTAAGTGGTTTGTCAAAATTTGGCAAATCAAAAATCTTAGCTTTTACCCCAAAACAATACGCCATTGCAATCATAACTGATGTATTTGTCAGAGAGTAAGCACCTGCGTGATACTGTATACGTTTATTAACCATTGCAGGTGCTTTGTGCCAAATCAAACCATCTTGCGCAGCAACATTCTTTTGCTGCGTGCGCAAACGTGTGTGACCAAAGACGGGGTGAACGTTAGGCAAGTCTTTATAAATCTGAGGCCATGTCGTACGCAAATAAACATCTCCTTTAATCTCGCGCACAAATGCGCGCTGATAAATATTGTCCCCTAAACCATACATACCTTTAATAACCACAGCGATCTCCTTTGCCATCCAGCACCCTTTCCAAAGATGCTGTATCAAAACAAGTCAGTTCGGTATCTCTACTGCAATTGACAATCTTCACACCAAGATCATTTGCATTTTTTGCCACCTTGCCAAATTGTGTATGCCACTTGCGCAATTTCAACGCATCAGGATTTTTAAGAAAACGCCGGCTGTGACTCCCATGCCAATGAATACCTTTTTTTAGTGAACAATCATACCCCAAGAGTGCGATATTTTTAAATCCTTTTGTGATACCAAATTGGATTGCTCGCATCCCCGAATTATAACCGCCTCCAACTGTATGTAAATTTATGCCATAAGCTTGATGCGCCTTACGAGAACATGTCCACTTTTCAGCAGCTAAATCCGTAACATCACGATTATAAGCATTCCACCACTTTAGATCTCCTGCATATAAATAATTGCAAAACGGAGCCATTTCCCAAGAATTATTAACAGCAACAACTTTCACTCCGGCTTTTCTCACCATCTCACAATCTGATGCAACCAGACTTGGCCCAGAAGCAACACAAACCAAATCAGTCCAAATCATCGCTTGTAATTCCCCATGTTTTTAAAGGGTACAATAAAGCGCACACAGAAGGCGGCAAGGTGGCTACATTGTATTGCGGAGATCCAGCATCACGATAACGATGCATATCACCAACCAAAAGCATGACTGCGGCTTGCACTTGATATGGCACTTCAATTTCACCATCACTGTCTGAATCTCCAAAATCTGCCAATTCCATTTCAATATAATCCAGCACAGCAGCCGACGCAGCGTATATTTTTAAATCCAAATCATTAGCCTCATCTGTCGCATCATCAATCCTGAGGTGGTCTGCTACTTGCTGTCGTGTTACAAGCATGCTCATAACTGCACCTCTCTAGCATCTTTGCCTCGCTTAACTGCTAACCGCCACTCTGCACCTTTTCCTGGAGATTGATTTGGATTATCAACTTGTGCAATCCAAAACGAACCTCCATAAGTCACGCCGTCGCCTTTTGTATATTCTTTTCCACCTTTATAAATGCCAGCATCAACTACAATTGGCATCTTAATTATAAATTCTTTTTTATTTTCACCTGCCTCAAAAACAATTTTCAAACGCTTAGCATCAAGCTGAACAACGGACAACTCATCAAACCCCAAAGCATCTTTACCATCTTTACCTGCCATTCCATTCTCTGGGCTCGGAATCTTATCAATAGCTTTTTGCAACACAATCATAGCACGTCTTTCAAATTCCAATTCCCAAACCGCTACTTGACGTTGCACGACAGCTTCTATGTCCTTTTCATTGATGTTGGCTCCATCTTTTCCGTCAGCTCCTGAATCGCCTTTAGCTCCTTGGATTCCGTCTTTTCCATCAACTCCTGAATCGCCTTTGGCTCCTTGGATTCCGTCTTTTCCATCAACTCCTGAATCGCCTTTGGCTCCTTGGATTCCGTCTTTTCCATCAACTCCTGAATCGCCTTTGGCTCCTTGGATTCCGTCTTTTCCATCAACTCCTGAATCGCCTTTGGCTCCTTGGATTCCGTCTTTTCCATCAACTCCTGAATCGCCTTTGGCTCCTTGGATTCCGTCTTTTCCGTCAGCTCCTGAATCGCCTTTGGCTCCGGCTGCGCCTTTTTCAAGCTGGCGTCCCTCTAAACTTTTTATGCGTGCAAGAATAGGTGTAATTTCTTTAGAAAAATATTCATGTAATCCAGACATAAATTTTTCAACATCAATTTTCATCTACAGTCTCCTTTATAAAACTTTTACGAAACAACAATTGCAACGCCTTATCCGTCTCATCCTCTTCAAATTCGGACGGATCTATAGAAACAGGCTTAGAGAATGGCTTATTTTTATCGCGCTCATCCAGCGCAGCCAAACTATAATTCTGCTGCTGCAAGTATGGAGTGCTGCCGCCTTTGACTGGCAATAAATTAAATTTTTTTCTCGCTTCATTTGGAGAATAAATACCTCCAACAACACCTTTAACTGCTGTGTCCATTTTTAAAGTAAAATCCATACGCATCAAATCTTCTAAATTAAATTCAGTGCCATATTTTACAGGCAACATCAAACCTTCATTTAGCAAGCACTCTATAGATTCTATGTGCCGCTGAAGACAATCTGAATAATATTTTCTATCCAAAGTTTCAGTGTGCTGGTATGTCGGGGGTGCACCAACATGCACCTTGTATGGTGGCACTTTATAAACAGAGCATATCTTTTCATCTGTCCACTTCATTTGCTCAACCATGGTAGAGTCTTTTGCAGTAACAGACATCGCTTCATATTTCAGTCCATCACCAAGCACTGCGACTTTACCTGCATTGTCGCCTGTATAATTGTTTTTCCAATATTGTTTAATGCGGTTTGCAACTTCTTCTTTAATTGTTCCTGGTGCAGTCAAAATGCCTCCAGGACGTGAATTGTTTTCAAAAAATTTTGCCGAATTTTCTTGCATTGCTAAGCCTTGAGTTGTGGCTAAATTCGCAGCATAAAGCGGTGGCACACCCACCAAAGGATGAAAAAGACATTCCATTGTGTCGTGAATTATTTCTTTTGCAGGGATAATGCCGTCCTCATTGATGCGTGTCAAGTTGTCCTTGCGCGCGCGATAAAACACGTCGCCATTCTCTGCCACAAGAGGTTCAATTTTTGTTGGATCCAAAACATACAAAGCGATAACCACACCGCGATTGTCACGCACCTTTAAAATATATGTATTGCCGTGAGCTAACTTTGAAATGAGCCAGTTCTCAATAAATTTTTGACGTGTCTGATATTGGTTTGGTCTGCGCAGCACAGGCGTAAATGCTGGACTTGGACTTTCAGCCCAAATCCCATTTTTGTTTTCCATCAATCGCAGCCTAAGTTTTCCAATGTCAGCCGCAATCTGAGTGATACACGCATAAACTGTAGGATGAGCAAAAGCGTCTTGCAAACTTACAGGATCGTCAGCTTGCCACGCGCTAGGATATTGCCCAAAATATAAAGGAATCCAAGCACGTGCAGCATCTACAGGAGAAAACGATTTAATTGCAAGCGATTTTTTACGCAACCATTCCATTATGCGCATAATAAATTAGCCTCTTTCCCATTTAGCTGATCTTCTTTTTTATCTTTAAGTTTAACTTTAGATCTAACTTTACCTTTTGACTTAGGATTTAACTTTACTTTAAGTTTATCTTTCGGCTTTGACTTGTCTTTCAATTCAACCGGATGGACATCGGAATCATCAACAACTTTTACCGCTTTAATTGCGACAAGAATGTTCAAATCTTTCTCGCGGAAAATATTATATACAGAGCCTCTTTTGTGCACCGACCCAGCATAAGGATGTAAGCGTAATGATTGCACTTTCATTTTGACAATTCCCTTCTTGGTTTGAAAGTAGACGAAAGTTTTTGAGGCTTTCGTCTACCACAATTATAACTAACTTTAGCTGCTAGCACCATAATCAGCATCGTCGATATACTGAACAACACCAGCACGGCGTAACTGAAAATTAACAGGGCGCACAATTTTAATAGCTGTGCTCTCTGATTGGAACATAGAAGTAAATTTCTCACTCGCTGCCACAGGAGTATCTGTCGCACCGGTTGGCGTTGTACCCTGCTCAATCATAGCCTCACGACTGATTGAAACTTGAATGCCCATATCGCCGATGCGATAAATGTCGCTCGGCTTCAACAGCATCATGTGGTTTGCATTGACATTGTCGCCAGTAACAACTACGTCACCAAGTAAAGTTCCACCGTCCTGATTAATGCCGGCAAACTCAACTAATCCTAATGCGTTGACAAGCAGCTGAATCCCTTTAGCCAAAGCCGGATTCATAACCAACTTCAATCCAGAGGCATTTTTTGCAGTTATGAAAGACGCATAAAGAGCTTTTATATCTGCTCGCACTCCAGCTGCATCAACACCCTCGCTGGCTATAGCAGAAAGACCATTAAGTACACCTGCAGGCGAAACGCCAGCAGAAGCGGCAGTGGCACTCAAGAAAGTACCATCAATACGCTGTGCAGAAGCATCAATTAGAGCGTCACGAATCAATTGCTCTGCTGCCGGTGTCGAATCCCTCAGCAACTCATTTGAAATAACCGCTATTGCTGCAACTTTCAATGGCGTTAAATTGACAGCACTGAAAGATTGTCCTGAAGCAGGAATTGCTTTAGACTGACCAACCCAATATCCAGTCGCTGTCCCGTCTTGCCCTTTGATCTGCACATTCGCAGGCACTTCTCTTAACCCTAATCTATCAAAAACTGTTTTTGAAGTTAGGAAAGAGATGAAATCTCCTGTATAGCGTGCGTCTGCAGCAACTAACTCAGCACCCCACTCTCCGGATCCAGAACCGCCGCCCGCAACGTCAGCTTTAACACGGTCAACCAACATTGGATTAGATCTTCCCCAACGCTTCTGAGCGATTGCCAAAGGTGATATCCCATCTAGATTGGCAAGTGCTTTTGCAATCACCAATCTTGTATAAGCTTGCCCTTTAAACTTATCAGCTGCATCTTCCTTTTTAATCAAAATTGTAGGTGCAGTTTTTACATACGATTTTACCGGCACCGCTGTGCCAGCAGTAACGATCTCTGCTCTTTTTAAACGGATGTCATTATCAAGCCCTTCAATTTCACCAGTCAACTGGTCAAACTCTGCAACATCTTCTGCACCAGCTGTTTTTGCTTTAATACCCCCAGTTAATTCTTCTAAACGAGCAAGTTTAACTGCTTTCGCTTCCGCGAGTTGTGCTAATTGTTCTTGTAAAGTCACCTTTATTCCTCCTAGTTTTTTGCCCACAACGCTGGGTAATATTTTACGGCTTGACGCAGCCTTAATTGTAGTAATATTAGCCTCAATATTGCATGGGATAGTGACTGCTGAAAGCTCAAGCCACGCCCATTTCAATATGTGCATTCCATAATCAGTGCCATCAATCCAGTTCCATTCAACTGGGTTAAAACCTACAGACAACCCACGCACAAGCTTGGTCTTTAGCATCTGCCATGCTTCCGTTAGCCTGTCCTTAAGCCTGCCTTCTTCCTTGATGTCCGCCACTTCACCTTCAATGTCAATTCCAGCGGCGGTAACTTTGGCTTTTGTTATCCATCCAACCGGATCTAATATATCGTGCTGCCATAGAAACGGCATCGGCAATTCAAACTCTGCACCTTTCGGATCCATAACATCTTGCGCTCTGTCTGGAGTCGGAGTTGTAGCTATACCTTTAAATGTTCGCTTGCCATCGCCATCCTCGCTGGTCGATTTGATTGTAAAAACTGAATACGCTTTATTTTTCACTCTTACCTCCTAAGTTATCCACACACAAACATTTCATATTCTGGATCTTCCTTCTTGATGTCGCGTGCTTTTAATCCCATCCCCATCGCTGTCGCAACAGCACCATCTATCCTAAAACGCGCCTTGCTTTTATCCATCTTACGATTGCCTGATGGGTCTTTCAAAACAACCGCATTGGAAAAATTCCAAGTCATGCAAGGATTGCCAGCGTGTTTAAAAGTCCTCTCAAGTATCGCAACTTCTAAAGCATCAATCGCCGGCGCCATATCCTTAAATCCTTGTCCCCACGGCACCAATCTCAATGCGCCGGCAATCTCGTCGTCCTTGCCGTCCTGATACGCAGGCACTCCAATAGTATCCAACTCACGTAGCAAATCATTTATTCGCCACCGATCATAAGCCATACCCAGTACTTTATACTTACTCAAAATTTCGCCGAGCTGTTGTGCCACAAAACCATAATGTACGGCGCGTCCTGGTGCAGCATAAATTGCCTCTTGCTTTTCCCAAAGGGTGTATGGCACACGATCTCGAGTTTCATGTTGTTGCAATGTATCAGCCGGTTTCCAAAACCAGCACTTAGCTCTGTCTCCGTCCGCTGCGCTGACAGCAACCAAGGCTGTCAAATCAGTCGTAGCTGATAAATCTAAAGCTAAATATATCTCTTCACCATCTTCAAAGATCATCTGCTTATCCAAGCACCCCAACCACTCAGCACGAGGTATCAAAGGAGATACAGCACTACTACGTTGGTTTAAATATAAGTTTCTAAATGTCGCCTCAAACGACGGCAGCCTTTTTGCCCTTGCAGCCAATACACGCATATCCTCAAGACTTCTAAAATCATCTAACGCCGGATTGGCTTTATACCAAACTTTCTCATCAAAAATATCTTCAACTTTATCATCCACAGCATATAAATGAACCACCGTCGTCGGATCTCGACCACTCAACCCATCATCAATCAACTGACTTAGCGTGTGCTGTGGATCTGCGCTTTGCGTGCTAATAGAAATGAAAAGCGGCTCTTCGCGTGCGCCCATTGATGTATCCAAAACATCATAGAGATTTCTGTTTGGTGCTTGCGCTAACTCATCATAAATAACAACTGTCGGATTTAATCCATGTTTAGTCCCAGATTCAGCACTCAACGCCCTGTAAAAACTTCCATTGCTATAACAAGCAATTGTTTTGGTTGAATCGACCATCCTCAGCAAGCTCAGCAACTCTTCATCGGCTTTAATAAGTTGACAACAAAATTTGTAAACTTGCGCTGCCTGTTCACGTTCTGTCGCTGCAGAATAAATTTCTCCATTATTTATTGATTCTGGGCCAATCAAATGAACCAGAACAAGAGCAGCAATCAAAGCGGTTTTCCCGTTCTTTCGTGCGATCGAAAGCACCGCGCGCCTCACCAATCGACGCCAACCTTTATTGCTTTTTTTGTGAGGAGCATAAACATCAGCAATAAATTTTTTCTGCCACTTTCGCAATTTAAAAGGCTTGCCGTTGCCTTCTCCTGACGGAACAATCAAACATTCAATAAATTTGATTATGCGGTCAACACGCTTTAAATTTCGTCTAGTTGCGATTATCATCATTCGCCTTTTTTCTGCTTTTCTCCCATCAAACCTGCAAACTTGCTTGATGCTTTAATAGCTGGCGGCATTTTCAAAGAACTTCTTGACGCTGGGTCCAACCCTAACTTAGATCCTAGTGTTGAAATAATTAATATAGCTTTATTTTGAGCACTTAATACCGGATGTGCTTTAATTTCACCATCACTTGTTACGATAGTCAATCCTTTTTCAGCCACCATTTCTGTGGCTTCTCTAAACTGTCCAACCGCAACACAAAAAGCTGCTAACATAGCAGTATCACAAGATGCGTAAAGCTCATTGGGCATAGAATCAACAACTTGCGTCCATACTTCAGCAGCATATCCGATTACGTATATAGGCATCTTCAAACTGCCCTCAGGAATTGGAGCATCTCCATTCAATGCTCTTTTCCCTGCATTGCCTTCTAATTTCTTCAGTATATCTGGCTTTTTTCGTCTGCCTCTAGCCATCTTAAAATTCTCCAGTTTTTTACCGTTTGTCTGAATTTTGCCAATTTTGCGATATTTAAATTACGTT
>Ga0209633_10000685_pt1 | contig 38250 bp, 31 predicted proteins | sample Cruoilmetagenom1_FD_187290 | JGI IMG/M metagenome (GOLD analysis project Ga0209633, IMG submission 187290) | Oil polluted marine microbial communities from Coal Oil Point, Santa Barbara, California, USA - Sample 1 (SPAdes) (version 2) | ecosystem: Environmental > Aquatic > Marine > Oil seeps ...
CGGCTCAGCCGGCGCGGCGCTGTCCGGGCGGCCGCGCCTGGCCCAGATACGACCGCGCCAACGCATCGGCGATTGCCGATTCCACGATCAGCCGGCCGTCATCGATGTTGCACCTGATCGCCTCGCGCGCGCCCTCGGGGTCGCCGGCCGCGATGCGGTCGAGCACGCTAAGGTGCTGGCGGCAGGTTTCCCCCACGCGTTGCGGGCTTTCGAAATCGATCGTCCGGAAGATGAGAAGCCGCTCGTTGATGGCCTGGAGATGACGGACCAGCGTGCCGTTTCCGAGCACGCGTGCGAGCCCTTCATGGAAGGCTTCGTCGAGCCGCGCCAAAGCGTCGCTCGACGGGGCAGGGCCGACGAGGAGCTCCGACCAGGACCACCTCAATTCATCGAGCCCTTCGCCGGGTTTGTCACGCTCCGACAGCCGCTCCACCACCAGCTGCTCCAGGGCAAGCCGGACTTCGTACAGTTCCTCGATTTCCTGGACGTCGAGCTGGCGGACCGCGTAGCCGCGTCGTGGCAACTGCTCGACAAACCCGTTTGCGACCAGAACCTTCAGCGCCTCGCGCACCGGGCTGCGGCTGACACCGAATTCCCCGCACAGGTCCTCCTCGGTGAACCGGTGACCGGGCGGGTATTCCCAGCGGATGATGCGCTCGCGCAATTGGCCGACAAGCTTGCCGGCAAGACGCGCCGGCTCGGCGGACCCGGCAGGGCGTTTCGAGGCGGGTTGACGGTGGTCAGTGCTCATAAGGTCTCACGCGCGGCCATCGCACACATTATTGTATACGTTAATGTATACTGAAGTGCTTGGCAACTGCGTGATGACGAACCCACCGTTCACATGGGCACATCGAGGCCGAACAGCTTGATCGTGTTGTCGCGCAGGAACTTGCATTTCGGGCCGGCGCGCAGGCCCAGCGCCTCCACCTCGGCGCGCATACGCTCGGTCGGGTCGATGCCGGCAAGGCCATGGAAGTTGTCCGGATGCGCCTTGACCGCTTCGTAGACGGTCTCATACGGCAAGGCCCAACCGCCAAGCAGCCCGGCTGTCCGGTCCTGCTGGCCGGGAACGATTGCCGGGATATCGGGCCGACCCGATGTTGGGTCGGGTCACGCAGAATATCAAGCAGTCAGGATACCGGATGCTCGCCCGTTTGGCGGTGCTTGATCATCCGGTCGCGGACGGAGGGAGACGACGGGCTGTTCGCGTGCGGCGCGGCGATTTGGTTACTGACCCCCATGGCGGTAGGATTTTCCTACATCTCGGGGGTACCCGGGAAACATCGGCTTTGGTGACGGCAATGACGCAAACGGCAAACGGCGCGGACGGGCAGGGCGGCGGCACGGCGCTCGCCGGCGTCCGCGTCCTCGATCTGACCCAGTTCGAGGCCGGCACCTCCTGCACCGAGGCGCTGGCCTGGCTGGGCGCCGACGTAGTCAAGGTGGAGAACCCGCAAGGCGGCGAGCAGGGCCGGCGTTCGTCGGCCGATAAGCCGGGGGCCGACAGCTGGTACTTCATGGTGCTGAACGCCAACAAGCGCAGCGTCACGCTCAACCTCAAGGACGAGCGCGGCAAGGCGATGCTGCGCGAGATGATCCCCAAGGCCGATGTGCTGATCGAGAACTTCGCGCCCGGCGTGATCGAGCGGCTGGGCTTCGGCTACGAGGCGGTGCAGGCGCTCAACCCTCGCCTCGTCTACGCCCAGGTCAAGGGCTTCGGGCCGGGCAGCGCTTACGAGGATTTCCTTTCCTTCGACATGATCGGCCAGGCCACCGGCGGGTCGATGAGCACCACCGGCGAGCCCGACGGCCGGCCGCTCAAACCGGGACCGACGATCGGCGATACCGGGGCGGGGCTGCATTGCGCCATCGGCATTCTGGGCGCGCTCTACCAGCGCGAGGCCAGCGGCCGGGGCCAGAAGGTTTTCGTTGCGATGCAGGACTCAATGGTGAATTTCTCGCGCATCGCCTTCGCCGCCCAGCTGATCCATGGCCGCCCCGCCCACCGCGCCGGCAATCAGGTGGTGATCGGCACGACGGCGCCGAGCGAGGTCTATGCCTGCAAGGGCGGCCGGCCGAACGACTATTGCTACGTCTATGGTTCGCGCGCCGGCTCGGTGCACTGGGAGCGGCTGCTCGAGGTGATCGGCCGCGAGGAGCTGAAGGATGATCCACGCTTTGCCACCCCCGAAGCCCGGAGGGAGCATGTCAGGCAAGTGGACACGCTGATCGGCGAATGGATGAAGGATTACTCCAAGCTCGAGGCGATGGAGATCCTGGGCCGGGCGGGCGTGCCGGCGGGCGCGGTGCTGGACACCCAGGAGATCACCGACGATGCCGGCATGCGCGCGCGCGAGATGATCGTCGAACTCGATCACCCCGAGCGCGGCGCCTTCACCATGCCCGGCTGGCCGGTCAAGCTGTCCGAAAGCCACGTGCCAGTAACGCCGGCGCCGCTGCTGGGCGCGGACAATGAAACGGTCTTCGGCGAGTGGCTCGGCCTCTCCGCCGACGACCTCGCGGCGCTCAAATCAAGCGACGTCATCTGATGTCCTTGCAACAAATGGGATCCAAGCTTCCATGACCGTCATCGGCTCCGATCTCGTCGCCCGGGCGCTCAAGCAACAGGGCGTGCGCGACTTCTTCTTCATCATGGGCGGGCCGATGCTGGACGTGGAAAGCGCCTGCCTGGCGCAAGGCCTGCGCGGCATCGACGTGCGCCACGAGCAGGCCGGCGCCATGGCGGCGCACGCCTATGCGCGGCTCTTGAACCGGCCTGGCGTGTGCATGGGCGCGTCGGGGCCCGGCATGACCAACCTGATCACCGGCGTGGCGCATGCCTGGGCCGACCGCACGCCGGTGCTGGCGCTGGGCGGCGCCAGCCCGAATGCGACGCGTGGCCGCGGCGTGTTTCAGGAGATCGACCAATTGGCGATGATGGCGCCCTGCACCAAATGGGCCGACCGGGTGCTCGATCCGCACCGCATACCCGAGCTCATCAACCGCGCCGTCCGCGAGGCTATGGGCGGCCAGGTCGGGCCGGTCTATCTCGATCTGCCGGGCGATGTGCTCTACCAGGAGGTCGACGAAGCGCAGGTGATCTGGCCCGAGCCGTGGGACCCGGAAAAGCGCAGCCGACCTGCCGGCGACCCGGCCCAGATCAAGGCCGCGGTCGATTTGTTGGCGGCGGCCAAATCCCCGGTGATCCTCAGCGGCGGCGGCATTCTCTGGTCGGAGGCCGAAGCCGCGCTCACGGCCTTCGTCGATGCAACCGGCGTGCCCTTCTACACCACGCCGCAGAGCCGCGGCGTGATCCCCGAGGACCATGAGTATTGTTATCTGACCGCGCGCGGCACCGCCTTCCGCGAGGCCGATCTGATCCTCGTGGTCGGCACCCGGCTCAACTACGTGGTTGGCCACGGCGAGCCGCCGCGCTTCAACGCCGAGGCCAAGCTGGTGCGGATCGACATCGAGCCGGCGGAGCTTGCCGGCGGCGGCCGCGCCGATATCGGTATCACCGGCGATGCCCGCATGGTGTTGGAGCAACTGACCGATGCGGCGCGAGGGCGGCTAACCCCTGAAAGCTTCGCTGCCTGGCGCGAGCGCCTGCGCGGGCGCAACGACAGCCGCGCCGCGGAAAACGAGGCGCGCCTCGACAGCGCCGAGGTGCCGATCCATCCCTTGAGGCTCTGCCGAGAGGTGCGCGATTTCATGGACCGCGACGGCGTGCTGGTGGTCGACGGCCAGGAGATCCTCAATTACGGCCGTCAGTCGATCCCGACCTTCACGGCCCGGCATCGCATCAATTCAGGCGTCTTCGGCACCATGGGGGTGGGCCTGCCCTGCGGGCTCGGCGCCAAGGTGGCCAAGCCCGAGGCCCAGGTCGTCGTCCTCCACGGCGATGGCTCGTTCGGGCTCAACGCGATGGAGGTCGATACCTGCGTCCGCCACGGCCTGCCGGTCCTGGTCGTGCTCTCCAACAATGGCGGCTGGACGGCCGACCCGGACGGCACCAAGCCGGGCCGCGACCTCGGCTACACGCGCTACGACAAGCTCGCCGAGGCTTTGGGCGGCCACGGCGAGCACGTCACCGAGCCGGACGGGATCCGCCCGGCGCTCGAACGCGCCTGGGAGAAGGTGCAGGCCGGCACCCCGGCGCTGGTCAATGTCGAGACCGACGGCAAGGCGCGCGCCACTACCGCGGACTTTACGCGCTATGTGACGTGAGGCGTTAGTCTGCGGCTGTATAAAGACGCGTCGGGTTGTCGACGAGAATCTTCCGACGCTGCGCTTCGTCCGGCGCCCAGAGGGGCAGCAGGTCGAGCAAGTCGCCGGTGTTCGGCATATCGACCGCCAGCTTGACGTGCGGCCAGTCCGAGCCCCAGACGCAGCGCTCGGGGCCGGCCGCGATCAGCGCCTGGGCCACGGGCACGACATCATCGAAGGGCGGTGTCGTCTGCCAGCTGATGCGCTCGGCGCCCGAGAGCTTGACCCAGGCCTTGCCGTCGCTCACCAGTTTCAGCAGCCGTTGAAAGCCCGGGTGATCGATGCCCAACCCGGTATCCCAGTGGCCCATATGGTCGACCACCAGATCGCAGGGCAGGGCCTCGATCGCCGCCCACGGCGTGTCGTCGGCGCTGACATCGACCAGAAGCTGCATGTGCCAGCCCTGGCGCGCGACCTTGGCGGCGAGCGCGGTCATGTGCTCGAAGCCGACCCCGCCGCCGAACAGCACGTTCACCCGCACGCCGCGAACGCCGGCCCGATGCAGCTCAGCGAGCTCCGCATCGCTCACCCCGTCGTCGACCACCACGACGCCGCGATAGCCGGGGGTGGCGCGTAGTGCCTCGAGCATCGCCGTGTTGTTGGTTCCGTGGGCGCTCACCTGGATGAAGACGCCGCGCTCGATCCCGAGCGCTTGGTGCAGCGCCAGCAGGCTCTGCCGCGTCGCATCGGGGGCCGTGTAGCTGCGCTCGGCTACGAAGCCCTGGCGGGCATCGATGACGTGAAAATGGGTGTCCCAGGCGCCGGCGGGCATCTGGAAGCCGGGCGCGTGCGGCGCCGGGTCGGGCCCCGAAACGTCGACGGTGTAGGGGTTTTCTGCCATGGGCGAAGCCTAATCAAACAAAAACCCCGGCACAATGGACCGGGGCGTGGGACCGGGGCGTGGGACCGGGGCGTGGGATTGGGGCGTGGGATTGGGGCGTGGGATCGGGGTTGCGGGATCGATGTCGCGCGATCGGGGTTTTGCGAAGCAAGCGGCGGGCGGATCGATCGGCCAACGATTGCCTGAAGCGCCGGTGGCCAGAGCCGGCATTAAGACCATCCCACAGGCGCTCGGGCGTCAGGCGGCGACGGACCCGCGCCGCCCTTCATAGAGGTCGCGGCCCGCGGCCAGCGCGCGGATCTTACCGTCGGCGATTGATCGCTTCAGCATCCAGAACCCGCAATCGGGATGGATGTAGGTCACCCGGCCGGCGCCGAGCAGCGACTCGGCGCGCTCGATTGCACGGGCGACCTCGTCGGCGCCCTCAATTTCCGTCGCCTTGACATCGACGACGCCGATGCCGAGGCCGATCTCGGGCCGGAGATCGCGGAAGGCGGCCAGCTCCTCGGGCGGCCGGTGCGCAACCTCCATGACGATATGATCGACATGCAAGGCGTTGAGATAGCTGATCAGGCGGTCCCAGCTGCCGCTCTGCACGGACTGTCCGCCATAATTGCCAAAGCAGAGATGCACCGCCGGCGTCCCGTCCACCGCATCGAGCACCCGGTTGATCGCCTCGGCTGCCCATTCCCATTCGTCGGGGCTGCCGGGTAGATTGGCCTCATCCACCTGCACGACGTCGGCGGCGAGATGGCGCACCTGCTCGGCCAGGACATCGGCGATGGCATTGGCGAGCGACGGCAGATCGCCGTAGTGCCGGTCGACCAGCGTCTTGGCCAGCATGTGCGGGCCGGTGAGGGTGAACTTGAAGGGGACATCCGTGAGCGATTTGGCGGCTTTGCAGGCGCCCGGCAGATCAAGGTATCCCGCGCCGATCGGCCCTTCGACCACGCCCGGCGGGCGGCTGCGAAACTGCATGCCGGTCTGCTCGCGATACCGGGTCAGCTCGTCGAAGGAGATTTCGGTCGTCACCCCGGACATCGGCCGCACGAAATACTCGATCATGCCGTTGGTTTCGGGATGGCTGGGGTCGAAGCGGTAGAGCTCCCCGTCGCAGACCACGTCGATACCGGCCTGGTTCTGGGTGTCGAGCACCACTCGGGTCGCATCGGTCAGCGCTTGCTGCGATGGATTGTTGATGAGCCAATCGGGCACCGGGTAAGACCCGACGACCGTCGTCTTGATCCTGGGCTCGCTCGCGGACATCTCCCCCTCCGGCTCTGCGGCTTGGTCGGCTTCTGGTCGCCAAATTGGCAGGAAACACGTGGCCGAACAACCTTGGCACGGCAGGTTTGGCGTGGCGAAATGGGGTATGATTGCAACGCTGTCGCCGCAGGGTTGGTACCGACAGGCCGGATCGCGCGCGACCCTTCAGGGCCAGATGGGAAAAACGATGAGCAACACCGATCCGCGGGCCATGCCCGCGGGATTTGCCGACGAAGAAGAGCTCGAAGAGTTCATGACCCGGCCGTCCGACGCGCTGGTGCGCGACCTTGAGGGCGTCGAGGGCGATATTCTGATCCTCGGCGTCAGCGGCAAGATGGGACCGACACTGGCGCGGATGGCAAAGCGGGCGGTACCCGACCGGCGGGTCATCGGCGTGGCGCGGTTTTCCGATCCGGCGGTCGCGACCAAACTGGAAAACTGGGGCGTGGAGACGATCACCTGCGATCTGGAGGACCGGGACGCGGTGGCCGCATTGCCGAAATGCCCGAACGTGATCTTTATGGCCGGCCGCAAGTTCGGCACCTCGGGCGCGCTGTCGCTGACCTGGGCGATGAACGTGGCGGTGCCGGCGATCGCCGCCGAGGTGTTTCGCGGCAGCCGCATCGTTGCGTTCTCCAGCGGCAATATCTATCGCTTCGGTCCGGTGGCCGCGGGCGGGTCGATCGAAACGGATCCGCCGGAGGCCGTCGGCGAATACGCCCAAAGCTGCCTTGGCCGCGAGCGCATCTTTGAGCATTTCTCGCAAAAGCACGGCACGCCGGGCCGCAACATCCGGCTCAACTACGCCATCGACATGCGCTACGGCGTGCTGCACGACATCGCCAGCAAGGTGCTGGCCGGCGAGCCGATCGATCTGACCACCGGCAATGTCAATGTGATCTGGCAGGGTGATGCCAACAGCCATATCCTGCGGTGTCTGGCGCATTGCACGACGCCGGCCTCGCCGCTGAATGTCACGGGGCCCGAGACGGTGAGCGTGCGCGCCGTGGCACTGGCTTTCGGCGATCGGTTCGGCAAGGCGCCGGTCTTCCAGGATACGGAGTCCGATCGCTGTTGGCTGGTCAATGCCGGCGAGGCGGCGCGCCTGTTCGGCAACCCGGCGGTGCCGCTGTTGACGATGGTCGACTGGGTGGCGGACTGGCTGCAACGTGGCGGCAGTGATTATGGCAAGCCCACTGGTTACGGCAGCCGCGACGGCAGATTCTAGGCATGGCCCGCAACAGTAGCGATGGTGACGGGGCCAGTTCATCGGAACCAGTGGAGCCACTGGTGTCAGCGGCGCTTCGGCAGATCGATCTGTCGCCGGTGCACGCGGCGGCGGGGTTCGCATTGTCGACCCGGATCGGCTGGAACCAGGCGTTGGCCGATTGGGACTACATGCTGGCGGCGGGCGAGGGCGTCGGCCTGACCGTGCCGGACGGGGCGCTCATCGCCACCGCCATGGCGCTGCCGTATGGAGGCTTTGCCTGGATCTGCATGGTCCTCGTCGATCCCGAATACCGGCGCCAGGGTCTGGCGACCCGGCTGATGGATGCTGTCATCGCCCGCCAGGTCGCGGCAGGCCGTGTGCCAGGGCTTGATGCGACGCCGGATGGCCGCGAGGTCTATCGCCGCATCGGCTTTCGCGATCACTATGGGCTCTGGCGCTACCGCGCCGAGCAGACCGATGCCACGGCTTCGAGCCCGCCCGCACCGCCGGATATTACGATCCGGCCGCTGGAAGAGGGCGACCTACCGGCAGTGGCTGCCATGGATCGCGGCGTCTTTGGCGGCGACCGCGGCCAGCTATTGGGCCACCTGTTGCGCCGGGTTCCGGGCGTACCGCAGGGCGCCTGGCACGGTAACGACCTTGTCGGCTACCTGCTCGCCCGCGAGGGGCGGGAGGCGCATCAGATCGGGCCGCTCGTCGCCGAAGACCCGGTGGTGGCCGTCGCATTGACGCGCGCGGCGCTGTCGCGGATCGAGGGGCCGGTCTATCTCGATGCACCGGACGCGCAAGGCGCCTTCGTCGCCTGGCTCAAAGGTAGCGGCTTTGCACAGCAGCGGCCGTTTTTCCGCATGTATCAGAACCATAGCGGGGGCTTTGACGATCCCGGCCGGCTCTTCGCAATCGCCGGGCCGGAACTCGGTTGAGCGCTGCGGCCGTCCGGTCAGCCGGCTAGATCGGCGATGCGCTGGGCGGCCGGTTGCGGGATCCAGTCGCCCGCGAGGCCGAGGTCGTGGAAGATCGTCTGTGCGGCATTGTAGCCCGGCAAACCGGTGATGTTGCCGCCGGGATGCGAGGCTGAGCCACAGAGATAGAGCCCCTCGAAACAGGTGCGGTAGTCGCCCGCGCCTTCGAACGGACGGTGATAGCCGATCTGCCCGTCGCTGAAGGCGCCGATCAGCAGGTCTGCCGCCTGCATGTTGGGAAAGTCGCGCTCGATGTCGAGCGGACTGCGCGTAAATCGGTTCAGCACGGTGTCCTTGAGATTGGGGGCGTGCCGTGCCCACAGATCCAGCATGTCTTCGCCATGCGCATCCTTCGCCGCGTCCCAATTGGCAGGGTCGCCGTTGAGCGCGTAAGGCAGCTTCTCCCACATGAAGGCGGTGTGCTTGCCGCCGTGACCCTGGCTCGGATCGAACTGGCTCGGGCAGGTACCCCACATAATGGTGGACGGGATCGTCCCTGCCTCGTGATGCGCGACGATATCGTCGAACTGGTCGACATGATCGAGGCCGAGGATGGTCATGAAAGGCTGCGCAAGTTCGGCGTGGCGGTCCGCGGCCGCGTAGCGGGGCGGCGCGCTCAGCGTCAGGTTGAGCGCGAAGAGCGGCGCCAGAAGGTTGTAGCGGAACGCCGCGGCCTTGCGTCGCCAGTCGGCCGGCAGGAGGTTGTCGTCGATCAGTCCCAGAAAGGTCTGCTGGGGGTTGAGCGAGGAGGCCACCAGATGCCGCGCGCCGAGGCAGCGTCCGTCGGCGGTCTCGACGCCCGTTGCCCGGCCGTCCTCGACGATCAGGCGGCTCGGCGTTGTGCCGGTCGCGATCTCGCCGCCGGCGGCGCGGGCCGCGTCCGCCAGCGCGCGGCCGAGCGCGACCGAACCGCCGGCCGACATCTGGGCCTTGGCGGGGTTGGCGAGCAGGAAGGCGATGTGATGGCCGAAGCCCTTGATGCGCAGATCAACCTCGCGCAACCCATTGAAGAACAGCAGCCCCGCCTTGATGACGGGGCTCTCGAACTCCCGGTGGACGAATTCGAGCGGCGAGAGGGCGCTGACCTCAAGCAGCCGCCGCCCCTCGGCGCTTTTCTCCAGCAGCGCGCGGCGCTCGGCGGGCGGCATTGGCGGCGTGGTCGCCTCTGGTATCAGGATGTGCTCGACCACCGGGCCGAACTCTTCGAACCAGCGCTTGAGCGTCGCCGCGTCACGGTCGCTGACGGCGGCGAAAGAGGCCACCGTGCGCTCGATATCGGTCCACCATTCGAGCACGCCGCCGCCGGAGGTCAGCATGGCGACGTTGAGCGCCGGCTCGATCATCCGGGCGCCGTGGCCCTCCAGATCGAGGTCGCGGTACCAAGGCATGTTGGTGATGGCGCGGAGGAAGAACGCGTGGGTGTTGTGGAAGAGGCCCGGATGGCGCGGGTCTTCCAGCGCCGAAAGCCCGCCGCCCGGCTCGTCGCGGCGCTCGATCGCGAGGGTCGTGAGACCGGCCCGAGCCAGATAGCTCTGCAGGATCAGGCCGTTATGGCCGGCACCTAAGATAATGGCGTCGTATGTCTGGTCGTATGTCAGGACTTGGGTCCCGCATCAGGACGGAGCGCCGCCGCGGCTGCCCGGCGAATGGGGCATACCGCGGCGGCGGACCTGTCTATTCGAACGCGGACTTGCGATTGATCTTCGGCATCTTGATCGACTTGTCGAGGAATTCGTTGGTGTAACGTTTCTCGATGTCGAACTTGGTATCCATCTTGAAATAGGTATTGATCAGCGCGTGATCGGCCTTCATGCGGGCCGGATCGAAATAGCCGAGCGCTACGGTGCGCGAGACCTTGTCGCTCATCAACTCGGTCACCAGGCCCCAGTTCTCCGTCTCGTTCGCCACTTTGAGGCCCTTGTTGGCCTCGACCAGTGCGGCGACGCAAGGCGCGGGGGTCTTCACGCAGGTGGCGAAAGCCCGTTGCGTCACCTTGACGAAGGCCGCCACGGTCTTCTTGTTCTTCGCCAGATACTCGGCGTTGACGATGATCGAGTTGCCGTAAGGATTGATGCCGTACTTCTTCCAGGGGAAGAAGCCCATATCGGCGCCGAGCTGGCGCTTGAAGATGTGGTGGATGTTGTAGAACGACGTGGTGGCGTCGATCGACTTGGCCTTGAGCGCGGCGAGCTTCGCATTGGGCTGGATGTTGACCCATTTCACCGCCTTGCCATCCACGCCGACCTTCTTGGCCAGCGCCGGCCACATTTGCCGTGCCGCATCCCATGGCGGATTGCCGATCTTGCGGCCGGCGAGGTCCTTGGGGCCCTTGATGCCTGAGCTTTTCAGCCAATACATGCCATAGGGCGAGTTGGCGTAGATGTTCATCACGGCGACCATGTTCGCGCCCTTGCCCATGGTCACCAGCGCGGTGCCCAGATCGGCGAGGCCGATCGGGTTCTTGCCGGCGCCGGTGCGGCGCGAGGACATGGCCGAGCCGCGGCCCTGCTGGATGTTGAGGTCGATGCCAGCCTTCGCGTACCAGCCCGATTTCTTGGCGAAATAGTATGGCGCGTGATCGCCGCCGGCGATCCAGTTCAAGATGAAGTCGACCTTTTCGGCCGCGCCGGCCGAGCTCGCGCCGACGCTTGCGGCCACCGCGATGGCAAGTGCTGAAACAGTCTGTCTCCCAATCATGGTCCTCCCCCTTCTCCTGTTTGATACTTGGTGGGTTTGTGCGTGGGTCCCATCAGTGTGTGTCCCGTCAGATGACGGGCCGCTGCGCGATGCCGCCGCTCGCAACGGTGCCAAAACCGATCCGATAAGTAACCAACCGGGTACAAAAACCTAGGCGTTCCGGCGAGAGCCGACAAGCATGTTGTTGCTCCAGCCAAATTGCCGGAATGCGGCTGGCTGCCCTCGTCATTCCATGCCCAGCAGCGAATAGATGCGCCGCGTATAAGTGCCGAAGCGTTCATGGGTTTTCATGTCGAGCGTGCGCGGCTGGGGCAGGTCGATTTCGATCCGGTCGGCCATGCGCGCCGGGCCCGCGGTCAGGACCACCACCTTGGTGCCGAGAAACACGGCCTCGGTGATGCCGTGGGTGACGAACAGGATGGTCTTGCGGCTCTGCTCCCAGATGCGCAGGAGTTCCAGGTTCATCTTCTCCCGGGTCAGCGCATCGAGCGCTCCGAAGGGCTCGTCCATCAGGATCAGCTTGGGGTCGTGCACCAGCGAGCGGGCGATGGCGGCGCGCTGCTGCATGCCGCCGGACAGCTCGTAGGGATATTTCTGCTCGTGGCCGGCCAGGCCGACCATGTGCAGAAGCTCGCCGGCGCGGTCCTTAGCCTCCTTCAGCGGCAGGCCGAGGATCTCGGCCGGCAGCAGCACGTTCTCCAGGACCCGCCGCCATTTCAACAAGAGCGGCGCCTGGAACACCATGCCGACATCGCGCGCCGGGTCGAAGCCGCTGCCGGCCCCGCCGATGGTGACGCTGCCGCCATCGTGGTCGAAGAGGCCGGCGATGATCTTCAAGAGCGTGGTCTTGCCGCAGCCCGACGGGCCGACCAGCGAGACCAGCTCGCCCTCGTTGACGTCGAAGGTGGCGTCCGACACGGCCAGGAATTCCTGCTTGCGGGAGCGGAAAACCTTACTGACGCCGTCGAGGCGAATGAAGGGCTCGCCGTTGGTCATACGGTTTCCACCCGCGCGTCGCGGACGACCAGGATGCGCTCCATAATCAGCACGATCAGATAGAGCGCCACGCCGACCAGCGTGATCAGCAGCACCGCCATCATCATTGCCGCGGTGTCCAGCGTGACCTGGACCTGGCCGATCAGATAGGCGAGCCCGGAATCCGAGGCGATGAACTCGCCGACGACGGCGCCCGCAACAGCAAGGACGACCGCCACCTTCATGCCGGAAAAGATGTAGGGCAGCGAGCCGGGAAGCTGGATCTTGACGAAGACCTGCCAACGGGTCGCACGCAGTGTCTTGACCAGATCGATCAGGTCCGGCTCGATCTCGCGCAGGCCCCGCGCCGTCGTGATCAGGATCGGCAGGAAGCTGATCGAAAAGGCGATGACGGCGTTGGTCATCGGGCCATAGTCGAACCAGACGATGATCAGCGGACCCAGCGCGACCTTCGGGATCATGTTGAGGCTGACGACCAGTGGCATCAGCAGAGTTTCAACGGTGCGGAACCAGGAGAAGACGAGCGCGAGGCCGACCCCGACCACGACGGCAAGGAAATAGCCGCCGAAAATCTCGATCGTGGTGACGACCGTATTGTCGAACCAGGGGTAGGTATCGAACAGCGACATCAACGTCGCGTAGGGCGAGGCGATCACGAATTTCGGAATGTCGCCCAGCTTGACGACAAGGTACCAGATGAGGACGACAGCCAGATGGACGCCGATAATGGCGCTCCAGCGCCAAGCCGTCTCAGCCCCGATTTTCGCAGTCATTCAGCTCTCCTTATTGGCCGCTTATGCCCATCGTCAACGCCGCATCGGGGACGGGCGCGTGAGGGGCCGGCCTTATGCCGACATCCATCTTTCCAGGTTTGATGCGACAAAGGCATCGTCGTTCAAATGTGGGTAATCGCGGCAGACCCGCTCGATCTCGTCTGCCTGGCCGGGGCTCAGCGTCTCGCCTGGATCGAGGCACCAGATGCCCTCGAGCAAACCCTGTCGGCGCAGTATTTCGTGCATGCCGGCAATACATCCGCGGAAGTCATTGGCAACGTCGAAGAATGCCGCGTTGCAGTCGGTGATCTGACCGGCCAGGGCGAGGAGTTCCTGGCCGGCCTCGTCGGCCTCGACCGCGGCGTGGATGCGCGCCAGCAGCGCCACGACCGGCCGCACCCAGACGCTCCAATGCCCGAGCAGCCCGCCGCGGATGCGGATGTCGACCGCGGCGCCGTCCCGCATCAGGCGGTAGGGACACAGCAGATCGGCCACGATGTTGTCATCGTTGCCGGTATAGAGCGTGATGCGATCCTCAGCGCCTGCGGCGACAACACCGCGCACCACGTCGAGCGTTCGGTAGCGGTCGAACGGCGCCATCTTGATGCCGACCACGTTGTCGATTTCAGCGAAGCGCCGCCAGAACGAGAAGGGCAGCAGCACCCCGCCCACCGCCGGCTGCAGGTAGAACCCGACCAGCGGCATGACCTCGGCGACGCGCGCGCAGTGCTCGACGATCTCGTCCTCGCCCGCGCCCTTGAAGGCGGCGAGACTGAGGAGGACGGCGTGATATCCGAGCGATCGGGCGATCTTCGCTTCCGCCAACGCCTGCTCGGTCCGGCCGGCCACACCGGCAACCAGAAAGAGCGGCGTCTCGCTCCAACCGGCGGCGGTCTCGGCGGCCAGCGCCAGGACCGGCTCGTAGAGGCCGGCCTCGCGGATCTCGAACTGCGTGGTGTGCACGCCGACCGCCAACCCTCCGGCGCCGGCGTCGATGTAGTAGCGGGTGAGCGCACGTTGGCGAGACGGATCGAGCGTGCGCTCGGCCGTCAGCGCCAGCGGATGGGCCGGGATCACCGTGCCGCGGCGAAAGCGTGTCAACGCTTCCGGCGGAATATCTCCGATCGTCGCTGCCATGGCTGCCTAGACCACCGTCTGATGGCGTTTGATGCAAGTCTTCAGTACCTCGTCCGCGTCACGCTTCCACCAGTTGTTCACCGAGAATATCTCAACTTCCGAGGCGCCGTCGAAGCCGGCCGCCTCCACCCAGCCTCGGATCTTCGGGATATCGATCACGCCGTCGCCCATCATGCCGCGGTCGAGCAGGAGGTCGGTGGTCGGCACCAGCCAGTCGCAGACATGGAAGGCAAGAATGCGGCCGGCCGCCCCGGCGCGGGCGATCTGCGCCTCCAGGTCGGGGTCCCACCAAAGGTGATAGATGTCGACCGCCACGCCGACGCCGTCACCGAGGGCGTCGCACATATCGTTGGCTTGTTTCAGTGTGTTCACGCAGGCGCGGTCGGCGGCGTACATCGGGTGGAGCGGCTCGATCGCGAGCGGCACGCCGACATTCCGCGAATGTTCGAGCGTGGCGGCGATGCCGTCCTGAACCTGCGCGCGCGCAGCGGCGATGTCCTTGGAGCCCTCCGGCAGCCCGCCGACCACCAGGATCAGGCACGCCGCGCCGATCTCCGCGGCATCGTCGACGGCTTGGCGGTTGTCGTCCAGCGCCGCCGCGCGGCCGGCCGCGGTCGCGGCGGGAAACATGCCGCCGCGGCAGAGCCCCGAGACGTGCAATCCCGCATCCCTGATTAGCCCGGCTGCCTTGGTCACACCGCATTCGGCGAGCTTGTCGCGCCAGGGCGCGATGCCGCCGATGCCGTGCCGCTCGCAGCCGGCGATGCAGTCTTCCAGCGACCATTGCGCACGTACCGTCGCAGTGTTGAGCGACAGCAGGCTGGTATCGTTGCTGAAATCGCGCATGGACTTACTGGGGGCCGATATTCATTTTGCGCCGATATTCAGGCGATGCCGCGCACGGCCAGCACCGCGGCCATGCGCTCGGCCGCAACGTCGGGGTCGCGGAGGAGGCCGGCACGGTCGGCCAGGCGAAAGAGCTCGGCCAGATGGAGCGTCGAGCGGGTGCTCTCCTGGCCGCCGATCATGGTGAAATGATCCTGGTGGCCGTTGAGGTAGGCCATGAAGACGACCCCGGTCTTATAAAAGCGCGTCGGCGCCCGGAAGATGTGGCGCGACAGCGGCACCGTCGGCTTGAAGATGCGGAAATAGCCGTCCATGTCCTGCTTGGCCATGGCCAGAAGCGCGGCGCTGGCGGCTGGCGCGATCGCATCGAAGATGCCTAAGAGCGCGTGCGAGAAACCTTCCTCGTCGCCGGCGATCAGGGTCGGATAGTTGAAATCGTCGCCGGTATACATGCGCACGCTCGGCGGCAGGCGCCGGCGCATGGCGATCTCCTTGCCATCGTCGAGCAGCGAGATCTTGATGCCGTCGATCTTGTCCGCGTGGTCGGCCAGGATGGCAAGGCAGACGTCCATCGCGGCCATGTGGTCGGCATCGCCCCAATAGCCCTCAAGCGCCGGGTCGAACATCTCGCCCAGCCAGTGGATCAACACCGGCTCCTTCACCTGGGCCAGGATACGGCCATAGACTTTCTCGTAGTCGGCCGGTCCCGTGGCGCACGCCGCGAGCGCGCGGCTGGCCATGAGGATGATGCGCCCGCCCGCGGCCTCGACGCTCGCGCATTGCTCCTCATAAGCGCGGATGACGTCGTCGATCGTGACGTCCGGGCCGGGGGCCAGATGGTCCGTGCCCGCGCCGCAGGCGATCAACGCGCCGTCGCCGCGCGCCCTGGCCGCGGCCACCGAGCGCTCGATCAGCTCGAGCGAGGTCGGCCAGTCGAGCCCCATGCCGCGCTGGGCCGTGTCCATGGCTTCCGCTACGCCTAGGCCCAGCGACCAGAGGTGCTCGCGGTAGGCGAGCGTCGCCTCCCAGTCGAGCGCGGTGTCGAGCCAGGGGTCGTTGTCGGCCAGCGGGTCGGCGACCACATGCGCCGCGGCGTAAGCAATGCGCGGCAGGCCATCGGCTGTTACCGGGGTGAAATCGAGCGGCTGGGACAGCGCGTAGGCTTCAACCCGGCCTTCGGCGGTGGGCAGATTGACGGAGGTCATTTGCTATTCCTCCAGCGTCGGTACGTCCATCCAACGGCGCTCGGCCCAGCTCTTGAGACCGAGCTCGGCGAGCTGCACGCCCTTGGCGCCGGAGAGTAACGTGTATTCCCACGGCCCGTCCTCATAGAGATGGCGGACAAACATCTCCCACTGCATCTTGAAGCCGTTTTCGGTCGGCGCGTTGTCCGGCACCTCCTGCCAGTGGTCGTGGAACTTCATGGTCTGCGGAACGTCGGGGTTCCAGACCGGCATCGGCGTGTTGACCCGCGATTGCGAGACGCATTTGGTCAGTCCCGCGACGGCCGAGCCATGTGTGCCGTCGACATGGAAGGTTACAAGGTCGTCGCGCTTGACGCGCGTGCACCAGGACGAATTGATCTGGGCGACGATGCCGCCCTCGAGCTCGAAGGTGGCGTAGGCGGCGTCGTCGGTGTCGGCGTCGTAGCGCGTGCCGTCCTCGTCCCAGCGCTCGGGAATGTGGTTGGCGCCGGTGCAGCTCACCGCCTTGACCGGGGCGATGGTGTGATCGAGCACATAACGCCAGTGGCACAGCATGTCGAGAATGATGCCGCCGCCGTCGGCCTTGCGGTAGTTCCATGAGGGCCGCTGGGCGGCCTGCCAGTCGCCCTCGAAGACCCAATAGCCGAACTCGCCGCGCACCGACAGGATGCGGCCGAAGAAGCCGGCGTCGCGCAGCATGCGCAGCTTCATCAGGCCGGGCAGCGACAGCTTGTCGTGGACGACGCCGCTCTTGATGCCCTTATCCTTTGCCGCGCGAACAAGCGTCAGCGCGTCGTCCAGGGTCTCGGCGATCGGCTTTTCGGTATAGATGTGCTTGCCGGCAGCAATCGCCTTCAGCAGGATTTCCTTGCGGAGCTGGGTCGAGGCGGCATCGAAGAACAGCGTGTCGTCGGGATTGGCTAACGCCGCGTCGAGATCGATCGTCCAGCGGTCGACCCCATGCGTCCTCGCCAGGTGCTCGACCTTGCCCGCGTTGCGCCCGACCAGGACGGGATCGGGCATCACCCGGTCGCCGCTCTTGAGCACGACGCCGCCCTGATCGCGGATCGCCAGGATCGATCGGATGAGATGCTGGTTTGTGCCCATGCGTCCGGTGACACCGTGCATGATCACGCCTAGCCGGATGTCCGCCATGTCTGGTGCTCTTCCCTCAAGTAAGTTTATGTCCCGGTCAGCGCGGCTGCGGTGGCTGGACATGGCATGGCGCGCATGGCCCGCCAGTCGGGCTGCGCGCCGCTGGCAAATCCGGTACCCGCCAGCGAGCCGATCGCGATCTCGCCGCCGTCGATGGCGAGGACCGTGCGCCCGTCGATCTCTCGATAAAGATCGGGATGGGCGTCGCGGAAGGCGGCCTGCTCGGCGGCAGGTGCGCCGGCCATGCCAAAGACGTAATGATGGCCGTTGCGCTCGACATGGCCGAGGCCGAGCAGGGCGACCAAGGCCAGGTCCTGCTGCACGCTCAGGCCAGCCTGGCAGGTCAGATCCTCGGCCGACATGAAGTAGTTCTTGCCGTCGCCATCGCTGTTTGGGTCGGCGTTCCAATAGGTGCAGCGCGCGGCGTTGAGGATCGATTTGTAGAGCCCCTTGCAGGCCTTGCTCGAGATGCCGCGATAGCCTTTTTCGCGGCCGGCCGGGAAGGTGTCGTAGCCGTCGTCGGATTCGTCGAGGATCACGGGGCGGATCGCGGCCAGCGCCGTGACGTCGCAGTCGAGCGCCGCCGCGCGTCTGATAGGCTGCTCGATAAAGAGGATCGCCTCACCGAAGCGTGCGAGGCGCGGCTCGGCCTCGATCGCGCGCCACAGCGCCAAGAGACTTTCGGCGTCATCATACTGCTCGTTGCCGTCGAGGGTGACGCGGTAGTCGCCGGCCGCCTCGTCGAGAACCGCGGCGATCGCGCAAAGCCGGTCGATATCGGCATCCTGTTCGCCGCGCATCTTTACCTTGAAATAACGCTGCCCGTAGGCGCGAACAACCTCCTCCAACGTTTCGGGCAGGCCATCGCCAAGCCGCGTTTCGGCATCCTGGTCGCGGGCCACCAGCGGGTCGAGCATGCCGACCGTGTGCCGCGCATGAATGCGCGCGCGCGGCGTCAGGCTTGAGAGAAACCCTGGCACGCCAAAGCCGGCCAGATCGGGCGTCAGCGGTCGCGGCTCGATGCCGGGCAGGTTTGCGCTCACCGCATCGAAGACGGAGAGATCGAATGCGCGGCACAACGCGTCGAGGACGGCGCGGTCGATCAGCGCCGCGCCGAACCCCGCCACCAACCTATTGAGACCGGAGCTTGCGGCGACCTCGCGGATGGGATGGTAGCTCGCTGCGGTCAAGCCGAAGGCGGTCTGGGGGCCCGCGCTTAGATAGGCGTCGGCCGCCAGCGCACAGGATGTTCGGAGTTGATCGAAGTTCTGCTCGTTGCTGAGCGCGGGGTCCTTGTCGAACCACTTGGGCACCATGAGTTCGGCCGCGGCGCCGACGGCCTCGCGGCCGTCTTCGCTGGCGATGCGCACCCGCACGAAGGCTTGCGGCGCCTGGGTCAAGGTGACGACACCGAAACGGAAGGGCAGGCGCAGCACGACGTCGCGCTCGAAGAGGTCGATCTCGGCGACGGTGAGACGCGGCGCGGTCATGGCGCCCGTTCTTGCAGTCCGCGCAGATAGCCGATGGCGCGCGCGGCGACGGCGGCGCCGCTCGGCTTGTAGTTGAAGGGCTCGACCGAGACGACGCCTGCGTAAGCGTTGCGCGCGAGGGCGGAGACGATCGGCCCGAAGGCGGTGTCGCCCTGGCCCGGCGCGCTGCCGTCGGCGTCGTTGAGCTGGATGTGGCCGACCGCGCCGGTCGGCAGCCACGCGTCGAGCAGCTCGGGAACCGGCCGCTGCTCCTCCTGCAACGCCGCTTTGGTGTCGATCATGGTTTTGAGCCCCGCCACACCGAGTGTGTCGACCAGCGCGGCGGCATCTGCGACGGTGTTGATGAAGTTGGTCTCGCCGACCCCCAGCGGCTCCAAACAATAGACGACCCCGGCGGCCTCCGCCGCACGTCCGACGGCCTCGAAGTACACTTCCGCGCAGGCCCTGGCCCTGGCCTGGCCGGCCTTGTCGGCGGGCAGCATGCGCTGCTTGGGCGAACCGTGCGCCAGGACAGCGCCGCCCAGCTCGGCGCAGAGATCGACCATCCGCAACCCGACATCGAGCGTCGCTTCGAAGACCGCGCGATCGTCGCTGGTGATCGACAGGTTCTTGGGTTCGACCAGCAGCCAATGGAGTCCGGTGATCGCGATCCCGGCATCGGCGGCGGCGTTGCGGGTCGCGCGTATGGTTGCCGCCGGCAGGCGATGGGGTTCGTCGCCCAGCGTGAAGGGCGCGACCTCCAGCCCATCATAGCCGAGCGCGGCCGCGAAGCGGCACTGCGCGGCGAACGCCATGTCGCCGATCACCTCGTTGCACAGAGAAATACGCATTCCTGTCACATGATCCATGATTAGTAACTATATGGTTACTTATTATTACCCATTTGCCGCGACCCGGTCAATTGGCCGGCCTTCGCAGAGGCCGGCGTTTGCAGAGGCCGGCGTTTGCATTGGAAGGACGAGCCGCGCATATCAATCCTGATCCTTTCCGGTCTTGCCGCTCCGGCGCAGCCGCGGCGGGATCAGCCTTTGCCCGGCCAAGCCCAGGGACCGCCGAACTCTGCCGATGCTGAGCAATATGGAGAGCACAGTGAGCGTGCAGATCACGGCGCTGATGGGCCGAAGGAAGAAGGGTTCGAGGTCGCCGCCGGTGAGGGTCAGGCCGCGCCGAAAGCTCTTGTCGAGGATGGGACCAAGGACGATCCCCAGCACCAACGGGGCCATCGGATAGTTCATCTGGCGCAGGATGAAACCAAGCGTGCCGAAGCCGAGCATGACCCAGATGTCGAAGGGCCGGTTGGTGATCGCGTAGGGCCCGATCACGCAGAGCACGAAGACGATGGGCATCAGCCGTTCCCGCGGCACCGCCAGCACTTTAACGAGCGGCTTGGTGATCGCCAGCCCGAAGATCAGGATCGCCACGGAGGCAAGCAGCACCATGGCGACGACCTGCGGGATGAAGGCCGGGGACTCGATCATGATCATCGGCCCCGGCCGCACGCCATGAAGCACCATCGCCGCCAGAAGAACGGCGGCCGGCGCGGAGCCCGGAATCGCCAGGGTCAGCACGGGGATCAGCGCGCCGGGCGCGGCGGCGCTGTTGCCGGTCTCGGCCGCCATCAGGCCCTCCACCGAACCCTTACCGAAATCGGCCCTCTCCTTGCTTTTGCGTTTGGCGGCGGCGTAGGAAACCCAGGCGCCGATATCCTCGCCGACGCCGGGTATGATGCCGATGAACGTGCCGATCACGCCGCTGCGCGTAATCGTCCGCCAGTAGCGCGTGATGTCGCGCAGCTTGGGGATGACCGTGTCGACCGCCGATTTCACCATCTCCGCGCGCTTTTGGTGCATCACCGTGAGGATCTCGGCAAAGCCGAAGGCGCCGACCAGCGCCGGGATCAGCCCGAAACCCGACAGGAGCTCGGTCGAACCGAAGGTGAAGCGGCCATAGGCGTGAATGCCCTCCTGGCCGACCATCGCCAGCGACAGGCCGAGAAATCCGGCAATCCAACCCTTCAGCGGATCGTCGAAGGCCGTCAGGTTTCCGGAGATCACGATGCCGAAGACGGCCAGCCAGAAGAACTCGAAGGCGCCGAATTTGAGCGCGTATTCCGCCAGCACCGGCGCGAAGAGCGCCAGAAAGATCATGCCGATAACGCTGCCCAGGAAGGAGCCGGTGGTGGCGATCCCCATCGCCTTGCCGGCCAGGCCCTTGCGGGCCAGGGGGTGACCGTCAAGCGCGGTCGCGGCGTTGGCCGGGGTGCCGGGGATATTGAGCAGGATGGCGCTGCGGCTGCCGCCGTATATGGCGCCGACATACATGCAGATCAGAATGATGATCGCGCTCGACGCCTCCATCCGGTAGGTGAGCGTCGTCATCAGCGCGACGCCCATGGTCGCGGTGAGCCCGGGCAGCATGCCGATGACGATGCCGAGCAGGGTCGCCCAGGCGACATGCACGAGGATGCTCGGATTCATGAACTCGCCGAGGGCGCTGATGAAGTAGCCGAAGGATTCGAGCATGGCCGCCGGCGCTCAGGGAAGGGTGACCAGGAACAACTCCTGGAACACCAGTGCGACGACCGCGGAGACAAGTACCCCCTGGACAAGCGCGCTTGCAACCAGGATCCATCGGCGCTTGGCGGCGACCATCGGCCATTCGAAAATCAGAATGAAGGCGGCGACGAAGAGGAAGGTCGCCAGCCAGAACGGGATGACGCCGACCAGCCCAACCGCGTAGGCGACAGTGAGGCAGAAGGCGACGGCAAGGCGTTTGGCCCCGTCGCCGAAGACCATCGCGCGCCAGTCGCTGCCGCCGAACCGATAGCCGCTGCGTGAGACGGAGCGGGCCAGCAGGACCGCCGCCAGGATCAGGTTCACGCCGGCAAGAATGCCGGGGACGATGCCGGGAATGCTGTAGGGATTTATGTTGCGCTGCGCAAAGCGCGGCATCTCCAGGGATGCCCAGAGCATTGCCGCGCCGAATGCGATCAGCACCAGCGAGGTGACGAAATCGGCGCGCGGCATACCGCTTCCGTTCACGAGGCTATCCTCCGGACGTGGAAGATCAGCGAGGGGCGGGCCGATACCTGGCCCGCCCGCTCGTCTCTAAACCGCCGCTACGGCTTTGGAATGCCGACCGTGTCCGGGCTGACCGCCGCCTTGCCGCCCTTCTGCAGCAGCCAGGCATTGACCTGCACGGATTTCCAGACTTTCTTCTGCGCCGCATCGCCCGACGATATGTTGACGACGACGCCCTTGCGGTCGGCGTACTTCGCCAGCGCGGCCGAGTTCTTGATGGCGCCCGCCCAGACCTTGTTCATGGTCGCAATGACGTCGGCGGGGATGCCCTTGGGCGCCCAGATGCCGAAGTAGATCGCACCGACCGGCATCTTCGGCACGAACTTGGTGATCGGCGGGATCATCCCGTAGCCCTTCACCATCAGGGGCTCCTGCGCCAGCACCGCAAGCGGCCGCAAGCGCTTGGCGCGGATCATCTCGTATTGCTCGGTGATGAGCTGGGTGGTCAGCTCCGTCTCGCCGGAGACGGTGGAGAGCACGGCCGGATTGCCGCCATCATAGGTGATGTTCTTGTAGTTGCCGCCGGTCGTCTGCTTGATCGCCTCGATGGCGGAATGGCTGGCTGAATTGAGCCCGCCGGTGGCCACCGTCACCGTAGACGGCTTGTTCTTCATCGCCGCCAGAACCGAATCGAAGGTCTTGAACTTGCCCTTGGGATGGGCACTCAGCACGGTCGCGTTGGCGACAGCCAGATAAAGATGCCAGTCCTGGATCTTCGTCTTGAGCGATCCGGTGACGATGTAGGTGCCGAGATCCTTTGCCGCGCCTGCGGTCCAGGTGTAGCCGTCCTTGGGCGCATCGAGCGCAGCCTTGGTGCCGACAGCGCCGGCGCCGCCCGGCGAGTTGACGACGACAACCTTCTGCTTCAGAGCAGTTTCCATCTCGCCGGCGAGCACGCGCACGACCTGGTCGGTCGAGCCGCCCGCGCTCCAGGGCACGATGATGCGGACCGGTTTGGTCGGCTTCCAATCCGCCAGGGCCGGCGCCGTAAAGGCGATGGCGGCCGCGGAGAGCGCCGAGATAACGATCGATTTTTTCATGGACTTCCTCCCGGGAAAACGCCGGTCCCGACCGGCGATGTAGGTCCAACTATATCCGGTTGGCGGGGCATGGCAATCCGTTTTAACCGTTTGGTTACAAAATTGCGGCCGCGCCGGCGGGGACCCGCTTGCCAGCCAGGCGAGACCTGTTCGGGCGCTGAGCCAAGGTCTTGCCGAGACCTGAATGAGCACTTGCGGGGCAGGCCGTCCGCCGATGTCGGCTTGACCGGGCGTGCCGATGCTGTAGCCTGTAACCGGATAGTTACTTTCATCGATGCAGATATTTGATGATGACAGCGCCGTCCCTGACGACACCGACCGACGTTCTGGGAGGGGTGGGCCTCACGCATCTGAAAGTGTATGAGGACCGGCCCGCGCCGGACGGGCAGCATTCGGGCTGCGCCCATGTGCATGCGGTTACCGACGAGGCCTATTTCGTCGTCGCCGGCGAAGGGTTCCTCGAACTGCACGACGTGGCCAACGGGTTTCGGGTCATGCCGTTGGTATCAGGCGCCTTTGTCCAGTTCACGCCCGGTACCATCCACCGCGTGGTTTCGACGAACCGGCTTGAGGTCGTTGTGGTGATCGGCAATGCTGGCCTTGCCGAACGGGGCGACGCGCGGATTTACTTTGGCCGGGATGTCGATGGCAAGCCGGACGCGTATCGCCGGCTGGCCGGCCTGCCGAAATCCAAGGGACGGGCGGGCGCACTGGACCGCCGGGACGCTTCGATCACGGGCTACATGGCGCTGTTGGAACTGCGCGCATCCGATCCGCACGCCTACCAGATCGAGGTCGAACGGTTCGTCCAGCTCCATTACCGCGAGATGGAGGCATTGCAAGCCAAATTCGCGGCCATCGTCGAGGCCGGGCCCCTGCGCTGGGCGACGATTGCGCGCGATCGGATCGATGCGCTGCCGGGAGGATTCGCCGCTGCCGGGAGCCTTGCCGCGGAACCGCGGGCCGAGCCGGTCCTGGGAATGTGCGGCATGCTTCGGCCGGTCGACGGCCTGCAGGCGCTGCCGACTATTTCGGCGTATGACGCGCCGACAGGCCGATAACGACCGGCTTCTTGTCAGCCCGCTTCGGCGACCACCGGATTGCTCAGCACGCCGGCGCCATCGATTTCAATCTCGACAGTATCGCCGGGCACGATCGGCCCGACCCCCGCCGGCGTCCCGGTCATGATGACGTCGCCGGGCAGCAGCGTCATCGCCTGGCTCATATAGGCGATCAGCGCCGGGATCGAATAGATGAGATCACTGGTGTTGTTGCGCTGGCGCTCCTCGCCGTTGACGCGGCCGATCAAACCGATATTGGCGGGATCGAGCCCGGTGGCGATCGCGGGGCCGAGCGGGTTGAAGCCGTCATAGCCCTTGCCGATCAGCAGGCAGCCCTGGTCCATTTCGGCGCGCTGGATGACGCGTTCGCTGACGTCATTGCCACAGGTGTAGCCGAGCACGAAATCGGCCGCCTCGTCTTCGCCGATGCGCCGGCCGCGCTTTGCGATGACGACGGCGACCTCGGCCTCAAAATGCAGGTTCTTTGCCTCGGGCGGATAGGGGATCGGTTCGCCGGGGCCGATGGCGGCGGTGGTCGGCTTCATGAACAGCATCGGAACGCTGGGCTCGGCAAGACCCATCTCCTTGGCGTGCGAGGCATAGTTTAGCCCGACGCCGAAAATGCGCGGGGCGGGGATGGGGCAAAGCAGTGTCACCTCGTCGAGCGCGACCGTCTCGCCGCTTGGGGAGAGGACGTCATAGGGGTCGCCCGGCAACGGCGCGACCCGGTCGTCACCGTCGAGTAGTCCGTAGGATGTCCTGCCCGCCCGTTCGTAGCGCACGATGCGTTGGCTCATCAGCCGAGCTCCTTCGTGTAGTGCGTATAGGCCTCGGCGACGCGGCCCTCCTCCAACCCGTCATGGACCAGAAGGCGCATCGCGTATGTCGCATCCTCACCCGCCGCGATCTCGCGGGCGTTCTGGAGAAACGGATTGATTGCGACCGTTCCCCAGTCGCCGGCGAACCAGGCATCCCAGCTTTGGCGCGGATCGGGAAAGATGGCGATACCGGCGCGCCGGCCACCGCCGACGCGGCCGCTGAGGTCGATCCATGGCGCGTGTTCGCCGGTGACCTGCGCGCCGCCCGCGCGGCCCTCGGCGTCGATCAACCGGCCGCCCTCGTTGACGTTCATCGATTCCGCCACCCTCACCCCGAACCAGGCGTGCCGGGTCGGCCCGATCGTGATCGCCTGATCGGTCGGGCGCAGCGAAGAGGTGATGTCGATGGTGATGACGTCGTCGGTGATGCCGAACACGGTGGTCCGCGTTTCGCGCGCCAGCACCCGGCCGGCCGGCGCGCCCCATTCGCGAGGCCCGCGCCAATCGAGCAATTGGTGAACGGAATATCGATCGCCCACCGTGGCTTCGCCGCTGATGTCGGTTTCCAGAATTCGCCCCGGGGCGCGGCCCTGAAACACATCGTCGATATAGAAGTTGTAGGTGGCCTCTTCGGTGCGTCCTTTGGCGGCCGGGAGATGCGCATTGAAATGGTCGGCCCCGACCCAGACCGAATTGTGGTGCGGGTGGTCCGCCGGGCTCTCGCTGGTGACCGGAAAACCGGCCGGGCTGACCACCGGAAAGAGGTAGTTGCGCTGGCGACCCTGGGTAAAGCCGAGGACCGTTCGCCCGTCGGCCTTGAGCAGCGTCCGCCACCCTTGCGCCCAGGCGCCCTTTGGCAGATCGATCGCCGGACGCGCCAACCGGAATTCAGGCATCGTCGTCGCTCCTGGCGCGAAGATATCCCAGGATGAAGTCGATCACGTGCCGCCGCCGTTCCTCGATCGCCTTCTTCGAGCCGAGCTTCAGCTCGAAGATCGTCGAGAGCGTATGGACGTTGGAGAGATAGAAATATCCAACGCCCGCGATCGAAATGTAGAGCTGGACCGGATCCACTCCGTTTCGAAACACACCGCTGGCCACCCCGCGGTCAAGGATCGCTTTGATCTGCGCTGTGAGCGGCATGTGCATGTCGCGGATCGACGGCAATTTTTTCAGATGGGCCGCTTCGTACAGGTTCTCGTTGTTGAGGAGGCGGATGAAATGGGGGTTCTCGACAAAGTAGTCGAACGTATAGCGGACGAGTTCGCGCATTGCCGGTTCGGGTTCGAGGTCGTCCAGGTGCAGCTCGCGCTCGTGGCTGCGAATATGGCCATAGACGGCTTCGAGCACATGAAGGTACAGCTGATCCTTGCTTCCGAAATAGTGATAGATCATGCGCTTGTTGGCGCCGGCCCGTTCGGCGATCGCGTCGACCCGGGCGCCGCCGAGGCCTTGCGACGAGAATATTTCGATCGCGGCCGCAAGTATCCGGTCCCTGGTTTGCTCGGGATTGCGCTTGGCCATCGTTCGGGTCGCGTCCTGCCGCCATCTTTCTTGAACGCCATTAAGCGCCAATAATATGCCTAACTATTCAGTTGCTTAGAGCATAGAGATTCCCGCCTCACAAGGGGCGGCTGGCGCTGTCGGGGGACACTGGCCGGCGAGCTCACCCCCGGCGGCATGATCGCGGCCTCGATCCTGATGGCCCGCGCCCTGGCGCCGGTGGAGCAGGCGATCGGGTCGTGGCGCTCGACCGTTGCCGCGCGCGAGGCCTATCAGCGCATCAAGGCGCATCTGGGCGACGGCGCGGACGCGGAGGCGGCGATGCCGCTTCCGGCGCCCACCGGCCGTCTCGAGGTCGAGGGTGTGATATTCGCGCATCCCGGCGCCAACGAGCCGGTGCTGCGCAACGTCACGTTCGCCCTCGGGCCGGGCGAGAGCCTCGGCCTGGTCGGAGAAACGGCCGCCGGCAAGACCACGCTCGCCCGGGTGCTGGTGGGCAATCTCGCCGCGCAACGCGGCGCCGCGCGTCTCGACGCGGCCGAGCTCGCCGCCTGGCCGTCGGACGACCGGGGCCGCCATATCGGCTATTTGCCCCAGGACGTTGAGCTGTTCGACGGCACGGTGCGCGAGAACATCGCGCGGATGACGGCGGGCGATCCCGACGCCGTCGTCGCCGCGGCCAAAACGGCCGGCGTGCACGAGTTGATCCAGCGTTTGCCGGAGGGTTACGAAACCCAGATCGGCGACGGCGGGGCGGTACTTTCAGGTGGTCAGCGCCAGCGCATCGCGCTCGCGCGCGCGCTTTACGGATCGCCGCGGCTGTTGGTGCTCGACGAACCCAATGCGAGCCTCGACCAGGCTGGCGAGGCGGCGCTGCTCGAGGCGATCCGTCAGCTCAAGGCGCGCCAGACCACGCTCATCGTAATCGCACATCGCCCGAGTGTGCTGCGCCATGTCGACAAGATCCTCGTTCTGCGCGACGGCGCGGTCGCGGTGTTCGGCCCGCGCGACGAGGTCCTGCAGAAGATCGCCGGGCCGTCAGCGAAGTCAAAGGTTGTCGCCTATGCTCGATAATCGCCCCACGACGATAAGCATCGCGCGCGCCGTGCATACCCTATCCCCGCTGGGGCAAGGCAGGGAGGCGGGTGTGGCGGACGGCTCAAATGGGTCGGCGCGGCGCCAGGGCGGCGCGACCGCGGCACCAAGCCGGCCCAACGTGATTTGGCCGGTGACCCTGGGGATCGTTGCCCTTCTCGGCCTGTTCGGCGGGCTCGCCGCCTGGTCCGCGCGCGCGCCCTTGGCGAGCGCGGCAATCGCCCCCGGCCAGGTCGCGATCGACACGAACCGTAAATCGATCCAGCATTTGGAGGGCGGCATCGTCGCGCGCATCCGCATCCGCGAGAGCCAGCGTGTGCACATGGGCCAGGTGCTTGTCGAGCTCGACGAGACCCGTGCGCGCGCCAGTGCCGAGCTGCTGAAGGAGCGTATCGGGTCGGTTACCCATCAGTTTCGGCTAATCGGACTGGAGATCGCCGACGTGCAGACGCTGTACAAGAAGGGCCTTGCCCGCCGGCCGCGCCTGCTGGCGCTGTTGCGCCGCCAGGCCGAGCTCGACGGCAAGCGGCGCCAGGACGTGGCGCGCCTGCGGGCGACCCGGTACCAGATCGCGCGCTCGAAGATCCGCGCCCCGATGAACGGCACCATCGTCGGCCTGCAGGTCAACACGATCGGCGGGGTGATCGCGCCCGGCGCGACGCTGATGTCCATCGTCCCGCGGGACGAAACGCTGGTGATCGAGGCGCGGGTCGACCCGAATGATATCGACGTGGTCAAGGCGGGTCTTGACGCCCGCGTGCGCCTGACCCCGTTCAGCGCCCGCCAGATGTTGCCGATTGCGGCCAGGGTGGTGTCGGTTTCGGCCGACCGTTTGACCGATGAGCGCAGCGGGAGCAACTACTATCGCGCGCGCGTTGTTTTGAACGAAGCGCCGTCAAACGTCATGGACGGCGCCAAGCTCTATCCGGGAATGCCGGTCGAGGTCATGATCGTGACCGGCAAGCGCACGCTGCTGGAGTATCTGATCGCGCCGGTCTCCAGGAGCTTTCGCCGCGCCTTCCGCGAGCAATAGGGTTGACGAATTGGCCGAGCGGAATGGTGCTGGCGCCGTCCAATCCATGAGGCTAGTCAAGCTGAGCCGCACCGTGAAACGTTGGGTCTTGGCTGTGGGCCTCGACTCTCGAATTTGCAATGAAACTAATAGGTAAGCCGCATCCGATCGATTGCTCGCGCCGAAACCCTACTTGTTCGGGTTATTCGACATTTGCTCGGGCAGGAAGGTGGCGATCTCAGGGAACACGACCAACAGCGCGGTTGCTGCGACGAGCAGGAAGAAGAAGGGCAGGGCGCAGCGCGCGACATAAAGGATATCGCGCCCGGTGAGCCCTTGCAGAACGAACAGATTGAAGCCGACCGGCGGGGTGATCTGCGACATCTCCACCACCACCACCAGATAGATGCCGAACCAGATCAGATCGAGACCGGCATTCCTGACCATCTCCTCGAGCACCGCCGTGGTCAGCACCACCACCGAGATGCCGTCGAGGAAGCAGCCGAGAATGATGAAGAAGATCGTCAGCGCGAACAGCAGCATATAGGGCGAGAGCTCCAGCGAGCCGATCCAGGCGGCGAGCTCGCGCGGAATGCCGGTGAAGCCCATCGCCGTCGTCAGAAACGCCGCCCCCATGAGGATGAAGGCAATCATGCACGAGGTGCGCGTGGCGCCCATGAGCCCGTCGACAAAGGTCCTGCGGGTCAGCGAGCCGGTGAGGACCGACAGGCCGAGCGAGAGCACCACACCGATCGCCGCGGCATCGATCGGCGAGGCCCAGCCGACATAGATCGAGCCGATGACGCCGAGGATGATCAAGAGCACCGGGATCAGGCGGCGCGAGTTGTAAACGCGGGCCCAGAACGGCATCGGCGGATCGCGCGGCGGCACGCGGCTGGGATTGGCCAGGGACCAGACCATCACATAGCCCATGAACATCGCCACCAGCATGGCGCCCGGAACGATGCCGGCTATGAAGAGTCTCGCGATCGACTGCTCGGTCGCCACGCCGTAAACGATCAGGATGATCGAGGGCGGGATCAGCAGGCCTAGCGTGCCGGAGCCCGCAAGCGTGCCGATCATCATCGCCTGGTCGTATTTGCGCTTGCTGAGTTCGGGGATCGACATCTTGCCGATGGTCGCGGCGGTCGCCGCCGATGAGCCGGAGACCGCGGCGAAGATCCCGCAGCCGAGGATATTGACGTGCAGCAGGCGGCCGGGCAGCCAGCCGGTCCACGGCGCCAAGCCGCTGAACATGTCCTCCGACAGGCGCGAGCGGAACAGGATCTCGCCCATCCAGATGAACAGCGGCAGTGCCGCCAGCGACCAGGCGTTGGAGGTTCCCCAGATGTTGGAGGCAAGGTTGTTGCCGACCGGGCTGCCGGTGAAGACCGCCATGCCGACGAAGCCCGCGCCGAGCAGCGAGACCGCCACCCAGACGCCCATGCCGAGCAGGGTCAACATGGTCGCGACCAGCACCAGCCCGATCACGATCAGCCCGGTGCCCCGGAACGCGCCGCGCACGACCTCCGCGATTGGGAAACCGAACATCTCGACGGCGACCCAGGCCGCAACGGCCGCTATAAGCAGCACGAGGTGGATCCACGGCGTTATGCCGAGACGTTCGGGCGACCGTGTCGCTTCTCCCTCCGCCCGCGTAGCGGCAGGCTGTTCGCCGCCGCTGGTCATTCGTTCATCAGCCCGTCGCCGCTTTCCGCATAGCTCGGCTCTTGCCCGCGCAGGATCGCGAGGTACTCGTCGATCAGCGCGACGGTAAGGACGACGAGACCGATCGCCAGGGCAAGTTGGGGGACGTAGAGCGGGATCGGCACGATGCCGACCGAAACGTCGCCGAACGCGATCGATTCGACCACCAACCGGATCACGTAAAAAGTCGCATAAGCGCTGAGGCAGCCGGCCAGAAACACGCACCACAATTCGGTAAGGCGCCGTCGCCGGCCCTTAAGCCGCCGGATCGCCAGCGTGACCCGTATATGGCCGCCTCGCCGCAGCGTGTAGGCGAGCGCAAGGAACGTCGCCGCCGCAAGAAAAAAGCCGCCGATCTCGGCATAGGACGGGATCACCCAGCCGGCCGACTCGCCGGTGAGCCATTTGGTGAGGGCGTTCCAGATATTGGCGCCGACCTGGCCAACCGCGATCGCGCAGATGGCGAACAGAAATACCGCCGCAAGCGCGCCGCTCGCGGTATAGAGGCGGTCAAGAGCGCGGCGCATCGGTATGCTAGGAGCGCAAAAGACGTCCGGGACCGGGGCGACGTGCCGCCGGTCCCGGCCCCGATCTGGCCTACTTGCTGTAGGCTTTGAGGATCATGGCGCCGTCGGCGCCCGCTTTTTTCTTCCACTCATCGGTCATTGCGCCGCCGATCTTCTTCAAGCCGGTCATCAGCGTCGCCGAGGGCGTGACGATGGTCATGCCGTTCTTTTTCATGACGGCGATCTTGGCCGCGGTCTCGGCCTGGCTCGCCGCCCAGCCGCGCTTTTCGGCCGCCATGGCGGCGCTGAGGAGCGCTGCCTGCTGCGCCTTGGGCAGCTGGGCGAAGGCGCGGGCGTTGACCACGATCACGTTCTTGGGCAGCCATCCCTGGGTGTGGTGGAAATGGCTGACGAAATCCCAGGCCTTGGTGTTGGCCCCGGTGGAGGGCGAGGTGATCATCGCATCGACGCGCCCGGTCGAGAAAGCCTGCGGAATATCCGGCACTTCAACCTGCGTCGGTACCATGCCCGAGAGCTGGGCGAGGCGTTCCATCGCCGTATTGTAGGCGCGGAATTTGACGCCTTTGAGGTCGCCGACCGCGCCGACATTCTTCTTGGCATAGAGGCCCTGAGGCGGCCATGGGACGGCGTAGAGTACCTTGAGACGCTGCTTGGCGAGCGCCTTTTCGATCGGCCCGCGCGAGGCGCCCCAGAGCTTGCGGGCAGCGCCGTAGCTCGATGCCAGGAAGGGGATCGAATCGACCTGAAACACGGCGTTCTCGTTGGCGAGGCGCGAGAGCAGAAACTCGCCGATCGGCACCTGGCCGTTGCGCACGGCGTTCTTGATCTCCGGGTGCTTGATCAAGGAACCGCCCGGATGGACCTTGATGACGAGCTTGCCGCCGGTCGCCTTTTTGACGTCCTCGGCGAACTTCATGATGTTGACGGTGTGGAAGTTGGTCGCGCCGTACGGCGTCGGCATGTCCCAATTGGCAGCACCGGCAGTGCCGGCGCCAAGGGCCAGCGTCGCGCCGAAACCCAAAGTCATAAATGTCGTGGTGAGCCTGGCCATTTCATCCTCCTTTGTCACTCGGTCGGTCGGGCCATTCGGCCCGTTTTTTCTTTACTGTTTTCGTTGTGGGTCATGCTGCGCCGGGTCACACAGGCGGTCAAGAGGCTAGGTTATCCGAGTGGACGTGATAGGACGTTCCATGCCGGACAAAGAGGGCGGCAAGGAGATGCAGGACAGCCTTGGCTGGCCTTGGCTTTCTTGGTCGGATGACGCAACGGAGCACGGCAGGCTGACGCCCGGCCCGGATAGTCTTTGGCTTGCCAGGGATACTGTTCAGTCGCTCCAACGTATCGACATCATTGGCATCGCCGCTCAGATGTCGATCGGGGTGAAATGGCAAGCCCAATTAACCTTGAGGCTTTTTCACCATAGGCAGGGGTCCCGAATTTTGGCAGAATAAGTCCAGGATACAAAAAGGAAATGCCGATCCAGGCAATTCGAAGGGATAAAGGGGTGGCTCGATGACCGCGGATGGAAGCGGCGGCCCGTTAACTACGTTCGGAACGGCGCCCGAGGAGCCAACCTCGCTCGGAGGTGATGGCGGCGTCGTGGTTCTCGACGCTGCGGCCGCCGGCCGGATCACGGTTCCCTTCGATGCCCTCCTGCTGACCGCCGAATACGCACGCGACGGCGACGATCTGGTGCTGACCGGCCAGAACGGCGCGACGGTCGTGATCAAAGGATATTTCGCGCTCGGCGATCCACCTACCCTGTTCACCGAACTTGGCGCCCAGGTCGAGCCCGCCCTCGCCTACCGGCTGGCCAATGCCGAGCCCCTTGAGCAATACGCCCAGGCGGCCGGTGGCGCCGCGCGCAAGGCCATCGGCGAGGTCACCCGGGTCGAGGGCGATGTCATCGCCAACCACAAGGGCGGTGGCAGCGACAAGCTGACCAAGGGCGCGCCGGTCTACGAAGGCGACGAGATCGTTACCGCCTCCGACGGCAAGATCGTCATCACCTTTACCGACGACACGCGCTTCGGGCTTGGTGTCAACGCGCGCATGACGCTCGACAGCCTGGTCTACAACCCGGCCGGCACGAGTTCGATGGGCGTCTCGATGCTGCAGGGCGCCTTTACCTTCGTCAGCGGCAAGGTCGCCAAGACCGGCGATGACAACATGACGATCACGACCCCGGTCGGCACGCTGGGCATCCGCGGCACCGAGGGCGGCGGCTTCATCGCGGTAACTGGCCAGCTGTCGACGATTTTCATCTCGTTGGGATCGGCCTTCATGCTGAATATCGGGGGTGGTGGGCTCATCATCCCCGGCACCGCCGTCCAGCTCTTCAGTGCGACCGACGCGCCGAGCGTTCAGCCGATCGATCAGAACCAGATAGACACGATCCTCGGCGGCGCCTACCGCGCCGATGCCGGGCCCGCCGGCAATTTCGCAGGGATCGAACCTGCGGCCGGGCCGACCACGGTTGCCCAGGCGCTTGCGCAGGCCGCCCAGGCCGGCGAGATCACGGTCGAGGGCGGAGAAGAAGGCGACGCGCCTGTCGTAGTGGCGCTGGAGGAAGCGCCAGCCCTCATCGAGACGGGCGGCGGGGGTGGCAATGGCGACGGCGACGGCAGCAGTAGCGAAGGCGCGTTTGTCGGCGGCGGTGGCGAGCCACCACCTCCGACGCCCGTCACCACGACGTTCACGGTAGGATCGGGGAGCCAGTCGCTCTCGGGCGGCGCAACTTCGACCGCCGACACGCTGATCGTTATCGGCGCCACTGACAGCACGAATACGGTATCGGTGGGTGAAACGGAGAGCGGCCAGCTCCAGCTCATCATCACCGCCAATGGCGTCGAGGAAACGGTGACGGCCTCGCTGTTCGAGGACCTGACGCTCGATTTCAGTGCCTCGACCCAGGCCAACAACGTCGTCATCAGCCAGGTTGGCGACACCGGCCTCGATCAATCGACGATCATCATCCATGGCGGCTCCGGCGACGACGTTTTGGACGCCAGCGGAAATACCGAGCCTATCGGCGGCACGAGTACGGATTTTATTTCCGTTCAATTTTTCGGAAATGGCGGCAACGACACGCTGACCGGCGGGTCGGGCAACGATACGCTCGACGGCGGCGCGGGTGTCGACATCCTGTTCGGCCTCGACGGTAACGACACGATAAGCGGCGGCGACGATTCCGATCTGGTCGAGGGCGGCGCCGGCGCCGATGTGATGAACGGCGACGGCGGCATCGACACGCTGTCCTACCAGACCTCGTCCGCCGGGGTGACGATCGATCTTGCAAACCAGACCGCCTCGGGCGGCCATGCCGACGGCGACAGCTTTGCCGGTTTCGAGAACCTTATCGGCAGCCTGAACGGCGACACGCTGACCGGCAGCGGTATCGTCAATATCATCGACGGCAGCGACGGCAACGACATGATCGACGGCGGCGGCGGCTCCGATGTGCTGATCGGCGGCGCCGGCGACGATACCGTCTTGGGCGGCGCGGACAACGACATCCTGGCCGGCCTCACCGGCGCCGACACGCTCAACGGCGGTGACGGCTTCGATACAGCCGACTATTCCGGCTCCGATGCCGGCATCACCGTAGCCTTGGGAACCGCGGGCAATACCGGCGGCCATGCGGCCGGGGACGAGCTCATCGCCGTGGAGGCTGTGACCGGCTCCGGTTTCGGCGACAACATCACGGGCGACGCGAACGCAAATCTGCTCTTCGGCGCTGGCGGGGTCGACACGCTCGACGGCGGCGACGGCGCCGACAACCTGCTGGGCGGCCTGGATAACGATACCGTTCAGGGCGGCGGCGGCAACGACGCCATCTTCTATGCCGTCGGCGAAGGTCTCGATACGGTCGACGGCGGCGCCGACAGCGACACGGTCACTGTTTCGGGCCTCAGTGACGCCCCGAACGTGTTCCTGGTCGAGGACGGCGCGACTTACAACGCGCGGGTCGGTGCGGCGGCGATCGACGCCGATCACATCGCGGTCAGCGTCAACGGCACGTTGGCGCTCAATATCGACAATGTCGAGGACCTCATATTTAACGCCGGGGGCGCCGGCGACATACTGACGGTGGTCGGTAATTTCGACGGCACCGACTTGGCGCTGACAACCATCACCTTCAACGGCGGCGCGGGCGCCGACACGCTGGATACGAGCCAGCTGGCCTCTGGCCATACCGTCACCTCTAACAACGTCGAAACGATCATCGACAACGCCGCACCGGTGGCCCAGGACGACGCCTTCTCCACCGACGAGGACACGGCGCTGACGACGGGCAACGTGCTCGCCGACAACGGCAGTGGCCCCGATAGCGATGTCAATGGCGACGTTCTAACGGTGACCGAGGTCAATGGTCAGGCCGCCGATATCGGCAGCCAGATCACACTCGCCTCGGGCGCGCTGTTGACGCTGAACGGCGACGGCACCTTCAGCTACGATCCCAACGGACAGTTCGAGGCGCTGGCGGCGGGGGCGAGCGACACCGACAGCTTCGCCTACACGCTCTCCGACGGCGTGCTCAGCGACACGGCGACGGCGACGATCACCATCACCGGCGTGAACGACCCGGCTGAGATTGGCGGTAACACTTCGGGGACGGTCGACGAGGACGCGGCGCCGAACACCGCCACCGGGACCCTCACCGCAGCGGATGTCGACAACACGGACAACACCTTCCAGGCAGTGGCGCCAGGGGCGGCGAGCGCCAACGGTCACGGCACCTATGCAGTGACGGCGGGCGGCGCCTGGACCTACACGCTGGACAATGGCGACCCGGCGGTCGACGCGCTCAACGTCGGCGACGAGCTGAGCGACAGCTTTACCGTGCTCTCCGAGGATGGCACTGCACAGCAGGTGACGATCACCATCACCGGCACCAACGACGCGCCTGTGGTGGCGGATGCCGGGGCGACGCTGGATTACACGGAAGGTGACGGGGCGCAGGTCATCGACGGCGCGCTCGCGGTGTCGGACGTCGATAGCCCCACGCTGAGCGGCGCCACGGTGTCGATCACTGCCGGCTTTGCAGCGGGCGAGGACGTGCTTGCCTTCGCCAACACCGCGGAGATCACCGGCAACTGGAACGCCGAGACGGGCGTGCTGACGCTGAGCGGGGCGGCGACGCTGGCGCAGTATGAGGCGGCGCTGGAAGCGGTGACATACCAGAACACCAATGGCGACGACCCGTCGACCGTCGACCGCACCGTGTCGTGGCAGGTCAATGACGGCGCGGCCCCGAGCAATATCGCCACCTCGACGATCTCGCTGACCGGCGTGAACGACGCGCCGACCTTGACGGCGGTCACCAACCTAGCTGGCAGCGAGGACGGGGCGCGCGTAATCACCTTTGGCGATCTCGCGGCGGCCGGAAACGAGGCCGATGTCGACGGGACGGTGACCGGCTTCCGCATCGAGGCTGTGAATGCGGGCGCGCTGGCGGTGCAGGGCGACGGCGGGAACGTTCCGGTCGTTCCGGGCGTCACCGTGATCGATGCCGACACGACCGTCGTCTGGACCCCGGTGACCGACGCCAACGGCGTGCAGCCGGCCTTCACGGTGGTTGCGGTCGACAACGGCGGCGCGGCGTCGGCGGCGGCGGTCCAGGTAAGCGTGGACCTGGCCCCGGTGAACGACGCTCCGGTGATGACCGGCGGTTTGGACCTTGACGGCATCAGCGAGGATGACGTCAGCAACGGCGGCACCCAGGTGTCGGGCGCGACCATCGTGCAGGCCAGCGACGCCGACGATCCGACGGCGGCGGGGAACGCGGCCGAGTCGGCGGACCGCGGCATGGCGATCGTCGCCACCGACACGGCCGGCGACGCGGGCGGCACATGGCAGTATTCGACCAATGGCGGCGAGAGCTGGTCTGCGGTCGGCCCGGTATCGTTCAACGCAGCGCTGCTGCTCGGCCCTACGGCGCTGGTGCGCTACGTGCCGGGCGCGGACTACAACGAGGCCAGCGACGACGCCAACCCAACCATCACCTACCACGTCTGGGACGGCGCCACCGGCAGCGAGGGCGGCACGGCCGACTTGGCGGCAACGGGGACCGGCGGCACGACGGCATTCTCGGCTGCCACGGCGAATGCCTCGGTCGCGATCGCGCCGGTCAACGACGACCCGGACGCCGAGGCTGACAAGACGGTCACGGTCAATGAGGACTCGCTGGACAATCCGCTGAATATCGCGGCGCCGAGTGATCCCGACTTCGCCAACGAGGGCGACAGCCACACGATCACGGTCGACGCCGCGCCGACGGAGGGGGTGATCACCAAGGCCGACGGCACCCCTGTCGCGGCGGGCGACACGCTGACGGTCGCCGAACTCACGGGCCTGCTCTACGACACCGACCAGAACGACGTCGACGGCGGAACCTTCAGCTACACCGTGAGCGACCTCGGCGCGGCCAGCGATACCCAGACGGTGACCCTGGCGATCACGCCGTCGAACGACGACCCGGACGCCGAAGCCGACAAGGCCATCAATGTCGCCGAGGGCTCGGGGGGCAATGCGCTCAACATCGCGGCGCCGAGCGATCCCGACTTTGCCAACGAGGGCGACAGCCACACGATCACGGTCACCGGGGTGCCCGGCGTCGGCGTCGTCACGCTCGCCGACGGCGAAACGGTGGTCGGGGTCAACGACATATTAACGGCCGGCCAGCTCACCGGGCTTCTCTACAGCACGCCCGGCGACGACAGCACCGGCGCCGCCGGCAGTTTCGCCTACCAGGTGACCGACCAGGGCGCGGCCAGCGACACGCAGACCGTCACCATCGGCATCGACAACATCAACGACGCGCCGGTGGCAGTGCTCGACACCAACACGATCACCGAGGATGCGGTTCCGAATACGGTCAACGGCAACGTTTTGGCCAACGACACCGACGTCGACAACACGGTGCCCGACGATCTGACCGTCACCGAGGTAAACGGAAACGGCGCCAGTGTTGGTGTGCTGATCGCCGGCCTCTACGGCAGCCTGACGCTGGCCGCGAACGGGGCATACAGCTACGCGTTGAACAATGCCAACCCGGCGGTGAATGCGCTGAATACCGGCGGCAGCCTGCAGGATCAGTTCACCTACACGGTCTCCGACGGGCAGGATACCGCCGGCACGACGCTGACGGTAACGATCAACGGCGCCAACGATGCGCCCGACGCCGTCGATGACGGCAACGCGGGCGCTCCGTTGGCGACAACGGCGCAGGGGAACCCGCTTCAGCTCACCCCGGCCGATCTGCTGGCGAACGACACCGACGTCGACGATGCCGGGCTGACGGTGACCACGGTGTCGGCGACATCGGCGGCCGGCGGCACGGTCACGTTCGACGGCGAGACGATCACCTACACGCCGCCGAGCTCGAGCTTCACCGGCACCGACAGTTTCACCTACACGATTGCGGACGCGGCGAATTCGACCGACACGGCGACCGTGACGATCGGCGTGGTCGACGCCGAAGTCACCGGGACCGAGGCGGGCGAAAGCTTCAATGTGGCGTTCGGCTCGGTGACGGTG
>Ga0209633_10000686_pt1 | contig 38181 bp, 32 predicted proteins | sample Cruoilmetagenom1_FD_187290 | JGI IMG/M metagenome (GOLD analysis project Ga0209633, IMG submission 187290) | Oil polluted marine microbial communities from Coal Oil Point, Santa Barbara, California, USA - Sample 1 (SPAdes) (version 2) | ecosystem: Environmental > Aquatic > Marine > Oil seeps ...
GTGGTGGTGGGTGTGGTGGGCTGAGTGGTGGTGGTGGTGCTGGTGGTCGTGGTGGGCTGGGGGATTGGGATTTCCCAGATGGCGGCGGTGTGGTCGAAGCCGGCGGTGAGGGCTTGGGTGCCGTCGGGGCTGAAGGTTGCGTTTCCTACTGAGGCAGTGTGGCCTTCGAGGGTGTGGGTGACGGTTGCGGTGATGGCATCCCAGATTTGGGGGGTGCTGCTGGTGAGGGTTGTGGTGATGATGTGGGTGCCACTGGGGTTGAAGGACGCGCTCATGACTGGGCCGGTGTGGGGGAGGGTGTGGGTGTGTATGCCGGTGCTGGTGTCCCAGATGATGGCGGTGTGGTCGAAGCCGGCGGTGAGGGCTTGGGTGCCGTCGGGGCTGAAGGTTGCGTTTCCTATTGGGGCAGTGTGGCCTTTGAGGGTGTGGATGAGGGTTGCGGTGGTGGCATCCCAGATTGTGGCGACGTTGGCTGTGCTGGTGGTGATGATTTGGGTGCCGTCGGGGCTGAAAGACGCGTCCAGGAGTGGATTGTTGTGGGTGAGTGTTTGGAGAACGTCTCCGGTGCTGGTATCCCAGATTATGACGCTGCCGTCTTGGCCGGCGGTGAGGGCCTGGGTGCCGTCGGGGCTAAAATCTGAGTTCCATATTGTGTTGGTGTGGCCTTGCAAGCGGTGGGTGCGTGTGCCGGTGCTGGTATCCCAGATGGCGACGGTGTGGTCGAAGCTTGTGGTGAGGGCTTGGGTGCCGTCGGGGCTGAAGGACGCGCTGCTCACAGGGCCGGTGTGCGAGAGGGTGTGCAGCTCCTCGCCGGTGCTGGTGTCCCAGATTGTGGCACTGCTGTCTTCGCTTGTCGTGAGCACTTGGGTGCCGTCGAGGTTGAAGGACGCGTTCCAGACTGTGTCGGTGTGGCCTTCCAAGGTATGGATGAGCGCGCCGGTGACGGTATTCCAGATGGCGGCATTGCCGTCGAGGCTTGTGGTGACGACTTGGGTGCCGTCGGGGCTGAATCTCGCGTTGAGTACCGCTTCGGTATGACCTCTGAGAACGTGTAGCGGTGCGAGATGTTCTAGCGGTTCTATAACCGTTCTACCTGCGAGATCTGCTATGGGGAGTGCAGAGAGCAGCAGCCCGAACAGAGGGAAGGCTGCGAGGATGCGGTGGCGAGGAGAAAACCCTCGACCCCAAGCTGTCTGCTGATGTTTTTTATTTAGGGGTGAGGAAGCAGACCTGGAAGCAGGAGGCGCGGATCCAGGAGAGAGTGTGAGCCGGGGGTCAGATGAAGGGGGCTTGGGAGAAGTGGGAGGAAGGCGGTGCCGGCGGGCATTTTTTTTTCTGCATAAGGAGAAAAAGATCATGCGGGTGTCTTTCTTTGTGTGGGGCAGGGTGTGAGGTGGACTCTCCGGTGTGCCGTGTGTTCTTGTGGAGAGCGGGAGAATCCCGGAAAATGCTGTTTCGGTGTGTGCTGTGTCTGCTCGTCGAAGAAGAGGGCGGTGCAGCAGCATAGATGTGTATCACCTAAGTGTAGTTCTCTGACGTGATCTTCCGTGGTGCCTGTTTTCTGGGGGGATCTCCGACTGGGTTTTGTTCTGACGGGGTCTCTGGTAGTGCCTGTTTCAGGGGTCTCCGACGGGGTCTCGGGCTGCTCCCCTCACGTGTGGCTGAGGCACTGCTTGCGGAGCTGGAGATCCGGGGTTTTTGCCTGCTTCGCTGGGCCAGTTGTGGGGTGCTGCGAGTTTTCGCGGTTTGGGTCATGTTTTGGGTCGTATGATGCAGGGGTCTGGAGGGCAAAGCGGCGGGTGTGACGAATGCGCAGATGCGGGGCTGTTGCGCTGCTTTGTTGTTTTGTAGGAGACAAAGTCGGAGGGGGAGAGAACATGGCCGGTTGGAACTTTGCGGATGTGTGGGAGACGATTGCCGAGGCGCAGCCTGATGCGCCTGTGTTTGTTTTTGGGGAGCGAAAAATCTCTTGGGGGGAGTTTGACTGGCGGGCCGATGGGGTTGCGCAGGCGTTGCTTGCTGCCGGGTTGCAGCAGCAAGACAAGGTCGCGATGTACCTGTATAACTGCCCGGAGTACATGGAGACGGCTTTTGCGGCGGCGAAAGTGGGGCTTGTGCCGGTAAATACGAATTACCGGTACCGCGAAGACGAGCTTGTGTATCTGTGGGACAATGCCGACGTGCGGGCCGTGGTTTTTCATGGGGCGTTTGCGGAGCGGATTGAGGAACTGCAGGATCGGGTGCCCTTTATCCAGACCTGGTTCTGGGTGGATGATGGTACGGGGCCCTGTCCTGACTGGGCGCGTCCTTATGAGGGGGTCGTGTCGCAGCGGTCTCTGTCGGAGGGCGGTCGTACACCGGCGCCGTGGGGGCGGAGTGGCGACGACATTTTTATGATCTATACGGGGGGGACAACAGGTATCCCAAAGGGGGTGATGTGGCGACAAGACGATTTTTATTTGGGCTACAACACTTCGAGTGATCCTGTGCAGGCGGATATGGACTTTGTGCGGGAACGTCTACCGTCGAGTTCCACGGCGGTTGTGCTGCCTGCGCCCCCGCTCATGCATGGTACGGGCTTTCTTGTGAGCTTGAATTGTCTTTCGCAGGGTGGGTGTGTTGTTTTGCTGACGTCGCGCTCTTTTTCGGCAGAGGAACTACTCGATGCGGTGCAAGAGCACAAGGTGAACTGGCTTGCTCTCGTAGGCGATGCCTTTGGTCGGCCTATTGTGAAGGCTCTGGATGAGCAGAAGGGACGCTGGGATATTTCGAGTTTAGGACTTGTGGTGTCGTCGGGTGTGATGTGGAGTGAACCGGTAAAAAAGGGCTTGTTGCGGCACCATCCAGGCATGCTTCTGGCTGACCTGCTTGGTTCGACTGAGGCGCTGGGGATGGGACAGTCGGTCTCGGGTTCTGCTGGGTCGGCAGAGACGGCAAACTTTCGTTTGGGCGAGAATGCCACGGTCATTCGTGAGGATGGTTCTTCTGTGACGCCCGGTTCAGGAGAGGTGGGAATGATTGCAGTGCGCGGCTATATGCCGATCGGTTATTACAAAGATCCCGAGAAGACAGGACGCACCTTCCGGGAGATCAATGGGGAACGCTGGTCAATTCCCGGTGACTATGCCACGGTTGATATTGATGATCGTATTCAGCTTTTGGGGCGAGGCTCTGTGTGTATTAATACTGGGGGGGAGAAGGTTTTTCCCGAAGAAGTAGAAGAAGTTCTCAAAGAGCATGAAGCGGTACAAGACACTGTTGTGGTGGGTGTACCTGACGACCGGTTTGGTCAGGCGATTTGTGCAGTGATAGAGCTGCTGCCTGGCAAGACCGTGGAAGAAGAGGAGCTGATTGCCACCGTGAAAGAACATTTGGCTGGTTATAAGGCACCCCGACATGTGCGGATTGTGTCGAGTGTAGGCCGCAGTCCGAACGGAAAAGCCGACTATGGGCGGGTGCGGCAGGAATCTCTTGACGCGTTGGGATTGTCGTCGTGATGGGCTCTCGCAGAACTGTTGTTGGAGCGGAGACAACCGGAGGGATGTCCGAGCAGTCACGTCAGAAGTCTGCCCCGCGTGCGATTTCCACCCGGTTCACGCGTCTCGTGGGAGTGGACTTTCCAATTATGCAGGGGGGCATGGCGACCGTTTCGTTTGCCCCGCTTGTTGCTGCCGTATCGGATGCCGGGGGACTCGGCACTTTGGGCAGTGCCGCCTTCTTCGACGACCCGAAGCAACTGCGAGCCGAAATTGACGCGGTGCGGGAGCAGACGGACCGTCCTTTCGCGGTGAACATCCCGCTTTTTTTTGCTGACCTCGCGCATGTGCTGATTGATCAGGTGGTTGCGGCGGGCGTGTCGATTGTCGAAACTGCCGGGCGTAGTCCCAAGCCCTTTGTGGAGCGCCTGCACGATGCCGGGCTCATTGTGGTGCACAAGGCTGCTCGTGTACGCGACATGGTTTCGGCGGCACACGCGGGAGTGGATGCCCTGGCTATTTTGGGCTGGGAAGCTGCTGGACACCCTGGTCCTGACCATGTGACCTCGCTTGTGCAGGCGAGACTGGTCCACAAAGAACTCGTTGCGGCTGGTTTTGAGACTCCCTGGCTGCTCGCGGGTGGGGTGGCTGACGGGGCCGGTCTTGTGGGGGCGCTTGGCCTGGGCGCTGACGGTGTCCTTATGGGAACGCGTTTTGCGGCAACGAGAGAGGCTGAAGGACATCCGGCGTGCAAAGAACGTTATCTTGCGGCGGCGCACACTGACACCCTGCTCGTGATGGGGAGCATCGACGATGATGCCCGGGTGCTTGCAACCGAGCGGGCCCAGCGTCTTGCGGCGGCAGAGCAGGCGGGCGCCCCGCCCGAAGAGCTGTTCGCCTTGTATGGTGACCATATTTTTCGCCAGGTCGTGGCGACGGGAGACTTTGAACAGGGCGTGCTTGCTGCGGGTCAGGCAGTGGGTCTCGTGGACGATTTACCGAGTGCCCGGGATCTCGTTACACGTATGGTGAGTGAGGCAATCGATGCTGCGAGTCGCGTGCACCTGATGTTTGCCTGAACTTGTGTGTTTTTGCCGGGCAGGTGCTTTCCCTGCCCGGGGTTTCTCCCGAAGGGCTTCTCTCGTGGGCCTTTTTGGGCAGTTCTGCCGGCCTACCGGTCTGCTTCTCAGCTGTGCAAAATTTTTGTGACGAGATGAGCGGGCACTTTCTCGTAATGGTGAAATTCCAGGGTAAAGCTTGCGTGCCCGCCTGTTTTTGAGCGTAGATCGATCGCGTATTTGTGCATTTCTGCCTGAGGCACGAGCGCTTTAATCAGGGTCTTTCGGTCCCCCAGATTTTCCATACCCTGGATGTGTCCACGTCGGGCGCTCACATCACCGGAGATGTCTCCGGCGAATTCATTTGGCACAAGCACTTCGAGGGTGCATATGGGTTCGAGCAAGACGGGCGAGGCTTGGTCGATGGCTCCCTGCAGGGCGAGTTTTCCTGCCATGCGAAAACTGTTTTCGTCGGAGTCGACAGAGTGGGCTTTCCCGTTGTCGAGGGTTACTCTGATGTCGACGATGGGATAACTGCCGAGTGGGCCTTTTGCCAGGGCTTCTCGTACGCCCTTATCTACGGCGGGAATATACTGTTTTGGGATGGCTCCGCCGACAACTTGGTCGACAAATTCGTAGCCTGCGCCGCGTGGTAATGGGTCAAGGCGAATGTGGGCGACCCCGAATTGTCCGTGTCCTCCGGATTGTTTTTTGTGTTTGCCCTCGAAGTCGCTCGGGCTTCCTGCGGTTTCCCGATAAGGGTTTTTTGGGTCTTCAGTCGTGACTTCGACGCCGAAACGCTGTCGCAGTCGATCGATTGTCGTCAGGAGGTGGGTTTCTCCCATCCCCCATAAAAGCGTTTGGTGGGTTTCGGCGTTCCGTTCTATCTGGAGCGAAGCGTCTTCGAGCAGAATGCGCTGCAAGCTTGTCGTGAGCTTGTCGTCATCTCCACTGGTTTTCGGAGAAATGGCGAGAGCGTATACCGGTTTTGCGACTGCTGTAGGAGCGAGGAGGATGGGGTTGTGTGGGTCCGATAAAGTGTCTCCTGTGATGGTGCCTGACAGTTTGCCTACCGCTCCGATGTCACCATAGGCAAAGGTTTCCGCATTCTGCTGGTCTTTCCCGAATGGGATGAAGAGCTGGTGCAGTCGTTCGTCTTTCGTGCAGCGCAAGTTGTAGAGGTGGTCGTCTTTTTTTATGTTTCCGGCGGCAACCCGAAAATAGTTGATTTGGCCGACAAAAGGGTCGGTGATTGTTTTGAAGATATACAGGGTGGGGGCGCGTTCTCTCGCGTTTTCCAATGGGAAACGGTCTTCGCTTTTTTTTCGGGTTTCGCGAAATGGGCTGTGCGCGAGCGGAGAGGGAGTGCTTTTTGTGATGAGATGGGCGAGCCGGTCGATGCCGATGAGTTCTGTTGCTGCACCATAGATCACCGGAAAAGTTTCGGCCCGTGTGATTCCTGTGCGGAGCGCGTGGAAGAGGGGGCCACCTTCGATGTCTTCATCTGCGAAATAGCGTTCTAGTAGCTCTTCGTCGTTCTCGACGATGGTTTCAACCGCTTGTTGTCGGAGGTCTGCGGTGTGTTCACGTAGTTCTGGTGGAATGGCAACTTCTTTTGGGATGCCATTTTTGTATTCCCATGCGAGATTGTCGAGCAATCCGATCAGGCCGCGAAAGTCTTTTTCTGCGCCAAGGGGAATCTGAAGCGGAGTGATACCTACTCCGAATTTTTCGACAAGCTGTGCAGTCACTCTTGGAACGGATGCCCGTTCTCGGTCGCACTTGTTGAGGAAGATGAACCGGGGAAGATGTGCAGTGCGGGCAAGCTCCCATAGGATCTCGTGTTGTACTTGTACTCCTTCGACAGCAGAGATCACAAAACATACGGTGTCGCAGACGCCCAAGCCAGTCTGAACTTCACCTATGAAATCCGTATAACCCGGACTATCCATCAGGTTGATTTTGCAATTTTTCCATTCCATAGGAGAGATTGCGAGGCTGATGGAAAGCTGTTTTTGTTTTTCTTCTTCTTCGAAATCAAAAACAGTATTGCCGTCTTCAACGCGTCCTGGACGATCAAGAACCCCACTAAGATAGAGAAGGGATTCACTGAGAGTTGTTTTGCCAGTTCCCCCATGCCCGGCAAAAAGAACATTACGGATATGTTCTGATGAGTAAGAGTTCATCTGGCATTTTCTCCCATTTTCCAGCCAGGAAGTCTCTGGTGTACATATTTTTATGTTCGTTTTTTCAGCGGTAATCTTCTGGTGGCACTGTGTTGTGAGAGGCTATTTTCAGGTCTCAGAGTTTGTCGATTATTGTCTCGGAGTATGCCACTTTCCTACGGGTGGGGAAGGACTGATCTTTCCATGGGTAAGAAAATAGGAAAGGGAATGTGCGAGGGAAACAGGAAATGTGCCGACCTGTTTGTCTTGACTGGACAGGCTGGATGTGCGCCCAGGCGGAAGGGCTCTCTCTGTTCCCTTCCGCCTGGGCATTGTGGGTAACTACAAATATGAACGGTTGTGCATGTGAAGGCTTACCCCGTGTGAGCAGGTGGTGCAGTGTATCGCTTGCAAAGTGGTTTTGAACGTAATACTGGCGTGACTTTTTTTCTCTGTAAATGATTGACCTGAGAAAGGTGACGATAACTTACGCACGTGAGGTAATCAGTGAGGATTGTGATGTGTTTGCGGATGATTTCTCTGATTATGCCTTGCAGTTCCGCTTTTTTGCGGTTTCCGCATTGCCGAATCAGGATGAAGACAGAATCTATTGGTTTTCGCTTTTGCCTAGGTGGCAAGAGCGAAAACACCCCCAAGGAAGAGCGTAAGAACCGTGAGAGTAATCACGACGATGACCATTCCGGTGATTCCAACGTTTTCTTCTTGTTCTGCAGAGAGTTGGGTTCCGGATGACTGTGTTTGGCCGTTGACGATGCTCTTGTCGGCATCCATCTCTTCTCTCCTTTCGCCTTCGTTATTTTGCTTTCGTTGTTTCCATTAGGGTTCCACAAGACAATGGAACGGTTTTGCACCCTGGATGGTTCCCATGAGAGAGAAATCTCAGGTAGGGGAGAGCCGTAGGAAGAAGAAAAGGCTGTTCTGTTCGTGAGTTCTTACCATTCAGTACTTGTGAACAAACTTTTGGCGTCTTTCGGCATTGAGAGCGCGTAACCCTGGCATGCGTCGCATCCAGTCGCCTGGGCGATATCGAACTGGTGTCGAGTCTCGATTTTTCCGGCGAGAGCTTCGATTCCCAGGTTATGAGCGAAGTTAATGATGGATCTCCAAAGAGTAAGCTGTTTTTTGTCATCTTTGGTATTCGGAAGAAGCGTACGGTCTATTTTTAAAGCAGAGATAGGGAATCTCAATAGTTCAGCAACCGGCATGTTTCCTGCTCCGAACCCATCAATGCAAATCCGCACTCCTCGCTGGGCGAGACTCGTGAGCGCCGTGATGGTTTGATCACACGAAAAAATATTGTCGTCGCGTATTTCGATGGTGAGGCGTTCCCCTTGCAAATTGTAGGTGTCGAGCAATGTCGAGAGCCGTTGTGGGAAAGATCGGGACGCCAAAGAGTGAGATGAGACATTGATGTGGATAGGAAGGGTGGAGATGGCGTGTCCCGACCACTTCGACCATTCTTCCAGCTGTTTACAGACTGATTCCAATACCCATTCATCAATTGAGGTGATGAGGCCCGCTTCTTCCGCGTCTTGAATGAAGTTTGTGGCGTTGAGGGTGTTTCCGTTTTTGTGTTTACGGGTTAGGACCTCGATGGCACGAGGAGCACAGGACGGCAGCGCGTGAATGACCTGATAGTGCAGGTCAAACTGTTGCTCACTCAGTGCCGAGCGCAGATCTTGCACGGCTTTTGCTCGCCTGCTTGTGCGGGCTGGGCGCCAGGGTGCACCGATTTGCCAGCTTACTCCCGCGCGTTGCGACGCCCTCATTGCCTCTTCTGCGTCGAGCAGCAGATCGAGCGGGCGTGTGGCATGAGGAGAAGAAAGGCTTATCCCAATACAAGGTTGGAGATGGAATTCCCCTTCTTCTGTGGAAACAGGAGCAGAGAGCGCGGTAGCGAGGCGTTTCGCGAGCCGTCCGACCTGGGACTTTCCTCGCATGTTCTCAAAGATCAAGGCGAATTGCATGTCTCCTGTGCGAGCGAGCAGGTCATTGGATCGTCGTGTGGCGGCGAGCTGTTGCGCGAGGTTCCGGAGGATTTGCTCATCTGTTTGCCATTCAGGCGTGTTGCTGTTTTTCCCCCGGTAGGTGAACCCAATTGAAAAGAGCGCAAGGATATTGTCTGCTTGGTGTGCCCGGGCGAGGCAGAGAGGCAGGCAAGAGAGCAGCGAAGCGCGGTTATGCAGTCCGGTGGCAAGGTCGTGTTCTGCGTTTTCGTGTAATTGTCGTTGGGCGCGTTGCCGGGATGAGACGTCATGGTGAGAGATGGCACAGTGTTTTTCGCGCCCTGGTAAGGCGACAGCGCTGAACTCGAACCAGCGTTCTTCGCAGGGGTCCGTATCCACATATTCAAGAGTAAAAGAGGCATCGGGAATTTCGGGAGAGAGGACTGCGCGGATTCCGATCGCTGCACGTGCCGAGGTCCAGGCTGAAGCGGGAAGACTTTCGGCTCGGATCAGAGAGGATTTTCCTTTTTTTCCCTGTGAGTGAGGAAGCCTCAAATCGCGTGAAAGACTGTCGCAGATTTCCAGATAGTTGTGTCCTTTTGCACATGTGGCGGTGCGGTCATCGTGGGTATTTTTTGTGGAAGTGTCATGCCAGGCTTTGTTGGCTTCGACAACAGTCCCCGTTGTATCGAGAATGGCGCTTGGTGTGAGAGGGATTTGTTTTGGGTTCTGCGCCGTATCGTGGGTGGAGTTCATCTGCTTGTGAGAAATACTTGGATGTGCAGCAGGGGAAATAAATCGCAGTGGTTTGCGTGACACCGGGCCGAGTGGAATGTGGAGAAGATGGAGAATGGCAAAGCGGTCATATGCTGTGGTGAGATGATCGATGGTTGCTGCAAAGTGCAAAAGGGTGCCAGGAGGTCCGTTTGCTGTGATATGCCGAAAGCCGCACCGGTCTTGCGGATGGAGTAAGAAGGCAACATGGTCGGTAATGCCCTTGTGAAGAGAATGCAGCGCTTCTTTTGCGGCGCTCAGCATGGGGTTTGCCGCGGGAAACTCTTCCCCCCTGTGCGTTGTCGGGAGTTGGGCAGCAGGCATGGGAAGAGACGGGAATGGGCATCCATCGAGATGCAGGAGTTGCCCGAGTGGAATGCCTGCGAGATTGATGTGTGGCGTCGCAGATGTCGCAGATGTCGCTGGGTTCTGGGCCGCATGGCATAAGAAGACCTGTTGTGCCATCGTGTTGGCGATGGCAACCGCACCTGTATCGCGAATTATCAGAACTGCGAAAGCTAACTGATCGACGATTTTTTGCAGTCTGGCGACACTTCTCTCAGGGGCGATCTCAGAGTCGAGGTCGGCTTCATGCTCGGGGTTGATCCTGGAGGTTCGGGTGTCGAGGCTGCTATCGGGGCGCGGGTCAGATTCGGCAGAGAGATGCTCGCTCATCGACTGCTCCTGTGGGGAAGAAGAGCGGTGCAGGCTGGGATGGGGGGCGGGAGGAAAAGGCGTGGATCGGGCGCAGAACGAAAAACCAGGCGGGGAAAACGGCGGAAACGGGCAAGTAGTATGTTTTTGACGCTGTCGTGCGGGGTGACAGATCCTCGACTGCGCCATGCAATAGTGCCAGAAAAGGCATGAGTATCTTATGCATGGTCAGGCGACACCCCTAGTGGTAATTGAACGCTTGTTGTGTTTTCAGGGGTGGAGAGCAGGCATACTGTCAAACTCTTGAATTTTCGGCAGTAGTCCGGTTTTTTCGTTTTGTGGGCGCCAGGACCGGGTGTGGAGGGTGTGGGCACGTCTTGTGGTGCGCTGCGCGCTCGGCCCTGTGCGGCGGCGGCTGCTCTTTTTGGCGTGTTGTCGTGGGCGCGCGCTTTTTTTCGAGAAAAGGGGCACTTTACAGGTCGAGGTGGGGCGAGCAGGTTGGGGAAATCCCGTTCGGCCGGCTGAGACCGCGTCTCTTGAGCGTTTCCATTCGCGATCTTGGGCCGCGCGGAATACCCGGCGCAGCCTTGTTATTTTCCGCTGAACATCATGAGCCACTGCTCTTCGGTTTTCGGTTTGAAAACAATATTTTGGCGGCGTGTTGTTCCGAGCGACTGATGGCCTTGTGCTGAGTAGAGATGACCAGGAAAGAGAATCGTGGAGTCGGGAATTTTTGCGAGCCGCTGCGTGAGACTCTCATACAAGGCTGCAGGGTCGCTGCCTGGCAGGTCGGTGCGACCGCACCCTTCCAAAAAGAGGGTATCTCCCGATACTAAATATTCGTCATTGACATAGAAACACTGGCTGCCAGGTGTATGGCCAGGCGTATGCATCAGAGTGATGGGAATCTCTCCGATTGTCACCTTGTCGCCGCTTTCATGTGTGGTGAGATCGGAATCGGAGAGGCCGGTCACCATTTTCACCCAGCGCTCTTCTTCCGCCTGAATATGGACTTTCACGCCTTGCATGTTGAGCAGTTCGCGCACCCCCTCAATTTCGAGTCCCATCATGTTGCCGCCAATATGGTCGGGATGAAAATGGGTGGCAAGCACGCCGGTGAGCTGCATCTCATCTTCTTCGAGAATGTGCACGAGCTCGTCGACGCGGTAGGCGGGGTCAACAATCACGGCTTCTCGTGTGACTTCATCACCAATGAGGTAGACGAAATTCGCCATTTGGGGGGCCATTGGGTCGTCGCGGGCGAAGTCTTGCCCCGACAAAAGCTGTTTAAAATAGAGGCGGTCTTTCATTTTCTCCTCTGTCCCTCTACCTGAAAGGGTGCTGACTGTGGTTTTTTCTTTGTTGCCGTTGTCCGGGGGTGTGTGCCGGCAGCGTCCGTGTTGTTCATTTTTGTCAGTCTGACTCCTCTTAGCCTATTCCGCAGTGTCTCTCCTGGGCAGTTTTCTCGGAAGTCGCGCTCTTTGAGGTTGCCCCGTTTTCTTCGATGGGTGTGTGGTAGTCGAGAGTCGAGTGCAGCCGGTGGGTGTTGAACCGGTCTTTGATTCAGCGGACGAGGTCCTGGTGGGCGTGGGTTCTGGTCTTCCACCGGCGCCGGTTCGCGAGTTCATGCTTGAGCGTGCCGAAAAACGCCTCAGCCGCAGCATTACCCCAGCACACCCCGGTTCGCACCCCTCGACTGAACCACACCGAACCGCGCACAAAGTGCACCGAGCTCTCCAGAGGTGTATTGCGATCCGTGATCACCATGGAACACTATTTTGTTGGTTTTTCCGTCGCAGGTCGTGACTGCCGTACCCGGGGCGTCAGTAACCAGTTTGGTGCGTATGTGCGTTGCGATGGATCAGTCAATTATTCGGCGGGAATGGAAATCGATCACTGTGGTCAGGAGCAATCAGCTCTCTCCGGTCTGTGGACAGGTGCCATCACCAGCCCGGATCCTGTTCGGTCCCGGCGGATTGAATCTGGGTTGCACATGCTCTTTCCCTGTCCGAGTGTTCCGGTCAAGGACTGTTGTACGTATTTTGTGGTGTCCGGTTTCGCTCTTCGAGTCGTGTGCGCGCATGATCCGCGCGGCTCGTTTCCGGCTGACCCGGAATCCTTGTTTCCGTCACCAGCGATGTGGTCGGGATGCTCCGTAGGTACGGTCCGAAGTTTCCCGGACCGTTGTGATCCTGTGCGCGAGTTGCTCTGAGGTTGTCGCGTTTTCGTGCCGAGGCCAGCCGGTGTTGTCAGGCATGAAACCCGGAACGCGAAACACCTGAAACTCAGTACATCTCGCTTACTGACCAGCGATTCCTTTTGTTGGGGTCCTGCTCCTCCGCGATGAACAAGTGGTTTTGCTGTCTGCGTGAGGCGTTCTTGAGGTGTTGTTCAGGCGTTGTTCAAAAGAGGGCGCCGGCAAGTTTTCGACGGTAGGTTTTTGTGAGGGGGTGGTCGTCGCCGAGGATGGCGAACAGGCGCAGCATGTTGTCTTGTGCGCTTTTTTTCGCGTCGGGATCGGGAGCGGAGCGCACGCGCTCCAGATAAAGTTCGAGTGCTTGGGTGTATTCCCCCGCGAGCGCAAGCTGGGCTGCCTGATCGTCTTCGGCTTCGAGTGCGAGGTGGATCCGGGCGACGAGTTGTCCTGCCTCGCCTGTTGCAGGCAGCCGTTCGAGCAGGGTGAGGGCCTCTTGGTGTGCAGCCCGTTCTGTCATGATGCGGGCAAGGCCGAGAATAGCGCCCGCGTGTGTGTGCTCGAGCTCGAGGGCTTTGCGATAGCCCTCTTCAGTGTGCAAGGTTGCGGCTTTGTCGGCTTCGGACGTGAGCAGTGTTTCAAAAAACTGCTGTACAGCGTTTTCTGGGAGTGCGCCTGTAAATTCGTTCACGACTTTTGCGTCGCGGAATGCCTTCACCGCCGGGATACCTTGGATATCGAACTGCGCGGATATGTTGGGGTTTTCGTCGACATTTATTTTGGTCAGGATGATTTGCCCCTGGTACTGAGCGGTGACGCGTTCGAGCACAGGGGCGAGTTGCCGGCATGGTCCGCACCACGGTGCCCAGAAATCGACGACAACAGGAGTCATTTCAGATTTCTTGAGGACTGCTTCGGGAAATGTGGCTTCTGTGACGTTGAGTGTGAGATCAGGCATGTATTCTCCGCTTCTGCAATCGTTTTTTCTGGTGAGATTTTTTGCCCGTGCGATCCGAGATGTTGTGGAGAAAACGGCGTTATATGTGATCACGTAGGGAATCGGCGCACAAGACGCGGTCCACGAAGATTTCGAGAACGGCACGGTCAGGACGTTCTCCGGGCACACGGTATTTTTCGGCGTAGGCGGCGACTGCGGCAGCCACGATGTCAGGTTCGGTTGTGGTGCGAGCATTTCCCTCGAGTGTTGCCCACCGTCCCCCGTCTACCCAACTGACTGCGGCTCGTCCGCCTCGCGCGGCATTTTTCGTTTTTTGGCTGCCGTCTATCGTGATAATGCGAACAATGTCATTTTGTGTGTCGAGCGTGAAGCCGACGGGAACAAGGTGGGGACTACCGTCCGCGCGTAGAGAGCCGAGAATGGCCAGATGATATTCGGCGGTGAAGGCGCGTACGCCCTGGGGGACGACAGAATCGACAGGTCGCGGGGATTCCATGAGGCTCGTTTCTGCTTGTGGATGTCGGGGATTGTGAAGTGTCGGGGTGAGACGAAATGTCAGTTGGCGGGTCCCGGGTATATCGCAAGAATCCCGAAAAAGACGCAGGGAACAGCGACTTTTTCGCATGCTTTGCCTGGCTGTTTAGTCTGATTCGGTCGCGCGTGCAAGAAATTGCGCGCGGTTGACGACGACACGGACAAGCCGTCCGCGTGCGATTTCTTTTTTTCCGGACTGGGCGCGAATGTTAAAAGTGAGTTTTCGACCGTCGACAGCTTCGAGACGGGCTTCTGCACGTACAGATGCCCCGATGGGAGTGGGAGAGAGATGTTTCATATCGACTGCGAGGCCCACGCTTGTGAGGGCTTCGTCGAGTTGGTTCTTGACTGAGTTGACCGCAGCTTCTTCGCAGAGAGCGACGAGACGGGGAGTGGCGAGAACGGGAACATCGCCAGACCCTATCGCCAACGCGGTGTCTTTGTCTGTGACTTCAAGCTGCGCTATTCCTATGTGTCCTGGTCTCGGAGTCATGGGGAAAAACTAGCTTATTTTTTTCGCCAGGAGGGAAATTCTGTCTTTCTTTGCTGATATAGCTGTTGTGAAGATTTTTCTAGGTCTACTCTGAAAAAGAAGAAATCGAGAAATGCGCCGGATGCAAATCGGTCAAGTCACATGAGGCATGGCCGCATTCCAGAGTCTTCCGGCGCGCTTGTAAGCAATTTTCCTGTTTTTTCTGTGCCCTTTTGGAAAACCAGTGACAAGGCCGAGAGTGAGCATGAACTGATACGGAGAGCCGCCAGGAGGACTGTTGCTGCAATATGCGGAGAGCACGCGCACAATACGCGGGGCCGGTACGTGAGAGATGAGTCGGGACTCTCGAGCTCAGGCTGACAAGTCGATCGATATACATGCGCACGACCGGACATGTCCCGCGTTACCGCGATGAAGCCGAAGATCCCGCGTAGATGTTTACAAGATGTTCTAGGGACGATCGTCCTGGGGTATCTGTATGGAGGAGAGAAATCGAGTGATCGATCAGGATACAGCAGCCAAAACAATTCATGAGGCAATGTCGAGTGGGGCTGACTTCGCGGAGATTTTTGCGGAGGAACGGCGTTCTCATACGACGGGCCTTGATGACGGACGGGTCGAAGAGTTTGTCACAGGGCGCAGCCGTGGAGCTGGTATCCGTGTGTGTGTCGGAGACACCATCGGTTTTGCCCACACTGCCGATATTTCTCGGGCAGGCCTGTTGCACGCTGCCCGCCAGGCTGCAGCCGCCGTCCGCTCGCAGGGAGAGGGGGTTGTGGTTGCGCAGCTGGAACGGGTTTCCCCGATAGAGCACGAAATCGAGATCCCGCTTTCGACTGTGACGAAGGAGCAGAGAGTAGAAAAGCTGCGCATTGCCGAGGACGCGGCACGTTCGGCTGCGCATGAGATCAAGCAGGTAAGTGCGGGCTATGGGGATTCCATCCGCAAAATTTTCGTCGCAAACTCCGATGGGGTGCTGGCAGAAGATGAGATTTCCCGTGTGCGTTTTTCTGTGAGTGTGGTTGCTGATGGCGACGCGGGTATGCAAACAGGATTCTATGGTCCGGGGTATACCGGGGGATGGGAGTACTGGGAAGAAACTGACCCGGCAGCGGTGGCGAAAGAGGCTGCACGGCAGGCGCTTGTGCTGCTTGACGCGCGTCCTGCTCCGGCGGGAGCCTACCCGGTTGTGCTGCGCAAAGGTGGCGGAGGGGTTTTGTTCCATGAGGCATGTGGGCACGGCCTTGAAGCCGACCATGTGCTGAAGAACACCTCAATTTTTGCGGATAAAGTTGGTCAAAAGGTCGCTGCCGATGGAGTCACTCTCGTGGATGACGGGAGTTTCGATCGTGGTTGGGGAACCGCTGGAGTTGATGACGAAGGGGTTCCCGTTCGACGCAATGTCCTCATTCAGGATGGAGTACTTTCCGACTATATGTGGGATGGTGTACGTGCTCGTAAAACGGGCCGTCCTTTGTCGGGGAATGGCAGGCGCCAGAATTATCGCTGCCTTCCCATGGTGCGCATGACGAATACCTTGTTGCTGCCGGGAGAAGAAGACCCTGACGAGATTATTCGTCAGACGCCACATGGGGTCTATGTGGCGAGTCTCTCGGGAGGACAAGTCGACACGTCAACGGGAGACTTTGTTTTTGGTATGTCCGAGGCGTACATGATTGAAAACGGGGAGATCACCTACCCGTTGCGGGGCGCGAACCTGATTGGGAACGGGCCAGAGGTTTTGCAGCGGATAGACGCCATTGCCAATGACTTTGACGTCTGGCCGGGAACCTGCGGAAAAGACGGCCAATCGGTGTCGGTTACTTCCGGTCAACCCACGCTGCGAGTGTCGAGTATCACGATCGGTGGGACTGCGTGACCCTTTGTGGACTTTTGTGGACCAGCTCCCTCTCCAGCTCACTTTCCGGGGTGATGGGGCGTCTCGCACAGGACGCCGGGTATGGGTTCTCCAGGCTTTGTGAGAAGAGAATCCGGTGAGACAAGCTTGTCCGGTATGGACGGTATGGTCATCGAGGCCAGAGGATATTTTCTCTGCGTGAGCAGAGACTGCACACAAAACTTTTTTACTGAGAAGACCTCAGGAGATTTATGACACAGATCGTTCGTGATTCTGATGTGGCCGTTCCTGTTGGGGAACGAGACCTCTCGGCTTTTGCGCGTCGTTTGGCTGAGCAGGCAAACGACGGTGAAGAGATTGAGGTGTATGCCCTTCATCGTTCAGACGTGGACGTGCGCGTGTACAACGGGGAAGTGGAGTATTTCACCGCGGCAGAGGTCGCTGGTGTGGGAATCCGTGTGATAAAAGATCATCGACAAGGCTTCGCATACGCTGGTTTCCTCGAAGAAGAGGTGGCGGCAGAAGTACTGGCAGACGCGCGGGACAATGCCTTGTACGGTAGTCCCGACGAGGCGCTTGGCCTACCCGAAGCCGAAGACCTTGCGCTTTCTCCCCCGACACTGGATCTGGTGTCGCCGACCTTTGGCGATTTTTCTACAGAGGCGAAAGTGCAGATGGCGTTGGATCTGGAAAAGGCAGTGCTTGCTGCCGATTCCCGTATCCGCACAGTTGATTCGGCAGACTATGGCGACATGATTTCCCACGTTGCCCTGGCAAACTCTCGGGGCCATGCGGTTGAGCACCATCGCACCATGTCGGTCCTTTCGGTCGGTGCAGTTGCCGAGGACAGTAGTGGCCCGCAAAGTGGTTATGGTTTTGACGTTGCCCGTGATCCTGGCAGCCTCATGATGGAACCTGTGGTGACAGAGGCAGTCGACCGCAGCACCCGTCTGCTTGGAGCCACGCAACCCAAAACACGCCGGGTGGCTGTTGTGCTTGACCCGCTTGTGGTCCGCTCTCTCCTTGGGGTGCTTGCTTCTCCTTTGAACGGAGAGTCTGTGGTGAAGGGGCGGAGTATTTTCGCTGACCGCCTCGGGGAGAAGGTGGGAAGCGAGCACGTGCATCTCGTGAGCGATCCCACGAACCCGGACTTTTTTGGGGCGCGTTCCCATGATGCCGAAGGTGTTCCCACCCGGCCTGTCTCTTTTGTCAGTCACGGAGTGCTGCAGGGTTTCGCACATAATGTGTACACAGCCCGTCGTTTCGGCACGAGGACGACAGGTTCAGCGGCACGGGGAGGATATTCTTCTGTTCCCTCTGTTGGGGTGTCCTCTTTTGGGTTTGTCCCAGGAACGGCCTCGCTTGAGGAGCTTTTACGCCTCGCGGAAGGTGGAGTGTATGTGCAGACCATGCATGGTCTGCACTCCGGCGTGAATCCGGTTTCTGGGGATTTCAGCGTGGGGATAGAGGGGTTTGAGATCCGCGATGGGGCCCTTGGCGCGCCTTTGCGGGAAGCCACGATTGCTTCCACCCTGCAGCGTATGTTGCTTGATGTGCCGGCAGTTGGATCGGATGTGCGTATTTTGTCGAGTGGGCCGGCGTCTCCGGTTTTGCTGGGTGAGGTGATGATGGCCGGGTCGTGATGGCCCGAGTGTGATGACTTGAGTGTGATCTGTGCGGCGGGGAAGGTCGTTTACTTGTCCCCGTGGTTTGCCTGCACCTTTCGCCTGTGTTGTCTCCCTGCCAGGATGAGAAGCCTGACAGGGAGACGGTGCAGCTGCTGTGGCGGGCGAATCCGAATTGTGCAATGGCGGGTAGTCGGTTCGACGAGAAGGCCGTTCGTCAAGGCCGTTAGCCTTGGATGAGCTGGAGGATGCTTTGAGGGAGCGCATTCGCCTGGGCGAGCATGGAAGTTGATGCTTGCACCAGAATTTGGTTGCGTGTGAACTCTGCCATTTCTTCGGCCATGTCGGTGTCTCGAATGCGTGATTCCGACGCGGTGAGGTTTTCGACTGCAGAAGACAAGTTCGAGATTGTCTTTTCCAGTCGGTTTTGGAAGGACCCGAGCGAGGAGCGCATGCTTGAGACTCGGATGATGGCGCGTTCCACCGAGTCGATCACCCCCACGCTTCCGGCAGTGACGAGGGCGACGATACTTGCCGAGGTGAGGCTGAGGTCGGTAGCGGCCATGATCCCGCTGATCGCCAGGTTGATCTGGTTGAAAGACTGGGTACTTGCCCCAATATGGAAAGTAAAGATGGTTTTTGTGGCTAAGAGCTGTTTGTTGCCGAACTGGGTCGCCTGAGCGATCCGGTCGATTTCCTCAATGCTTTGCTCGATTTCTCGCCCAATGGCGTTACGGGCGCTTTGGTCGTTTGCTCCGGTGTTCGCTGCTTGCACGACGAGACCACGCATCCGTTGTAGCAGGTCGTGCACCTCAGTGAGGGCGCCTTCTGCTGTCTGGATCACGCTAATGCCGTCTTGTGCGTTGCGTACGGCCATTTTGAAGCCCCCAATTTGGGAGCGCAGGTTTTCAGAGATTGAAAGTCCGGCGGCGTCGTCAGCGGCCCGGTTGATGCGGAACCCCGAGGCAAGCTTTTCGAGACTTCGGCCCATTCGTAATGTGTTGTTATTCAGGTTGCGAAGGGCGTTGATGGCATTGGGGTTGGAATTGATGCGCATTCCCACGGCGGTGCACTCCAATGTCGAGGAGGTCACTCCGTCCGTGGAGTTGTCGGGTTCGGCGGTTTGTCCAATCGTCCTGGTTGAGACGGTCTTGTCATCGACGCGATGCTTTCTCTGGTTGAGAGAGAATCCGAGTTTGCAGTGTGTTCTCTTTTTTGCAGGCAAGTTTTCTGGGTCTTTCGAGATTGTTAGAGGAGAAAGAGGTATTTTTTTGGGTGCATCGCGCGGCCTGCCGGCAGGCGGAGCCGGGTGCGGACAGGGAAGAAAACGACTGAAGGAACGACGAGACAGTTGGCGGGACGCGTAAAACTGTCAGGTTTTACAGAGTGGCAAGGGCGCAGGCGGGGAGCAGACAGGTATTTTGCGCACAGGGCGAGTTAGGATTTCTCCAGGGACAGGAGCGAATGAGATGGGGAGAAGCGCTGATGGTTGAAGAGCGGGCGGTCTCTTGTGTGGGGCCTGGCTTGGACGCAGAACAAGTGGCGACTCCCCCAGCAAGCGTGGACACACCGGACACAAAAGAGATGGGGAGAGGAGCGGAGTCAGAAGATTCCGCGGCACAGCAGTTGTCGTCAAGGCAACCGGACGCGTCGCTGCCATCGTCTTTGTCATCCCCGTCTGCTTCGATATCTTCTTTGGCTGCTTCTCTGACAGAGTCTTCTTTGGCACATTTCCCGGTGCGGGAACGTTTCGTGGCTATTCCTGTGGATGAGGCGCCTGTGCTTCCTGTGGGCTGGGTGAAGGTCGACTTTCATATGCACACTTATGGGTCGGGTGATGCAGTGACCACAGACGATGAGTTCGGCGCGGCAGTCGAAGAGGCGGATCTCGATGTGGTGTGTATTACAGATCACAATGCCGTGCGTGTCGCCCATATTCTTGCAGCAGAGCTCGATGTGCGCGTGATCATTGGCGAAGAGATCAAAACCCACGAAGGGGAATTAATCGGTCTTTTTTTGCAGGAGCGTGTGGCGTTTGGGTACCCGTCCGCGGTCGCGGCGAGCATGGTGCGAGAGCAAGGCGGGCTGACGTATGTGCCTCATCCGATTGGGCCTCGTAACTACGCCATGTCGACAGAGGCGATGTTTGCCTTGATCGAGGAGGATCTCCTTGACGCGATTGAAGTATTTAATGCCCGCAACAGTTTGGACGTCATAAATCGAAAGGCCGCGGCTTTTGCGACGGCAACAGGCCTCCCTGGAGGCGCCGGTTCTGACGCGCATTATCCAGAAGAAATTGGTGCTGCCTGGCTGATTATGCCGGATTTTGATTCTCCTGACGACTTTCTGGAGAGCATGCAGGAAGGACAAGTTGTCGGTACGCGTCATGATCCAAAAATGTCAGTATGGCGCCCTCGTATCATCCCTTCTTCATCTGCGCTTTTCTCATGAAAAATGGTGTGAAAACCAGGGAAGAAAGCATGGGAAGAAAACCTGGTTGCATGCTGGTATCCGGCGGTTTCTCGTGGGTTTTCCTGTGTGAAGGCACGTGAAAGCACGGGTGGAAAACTTGCTTGCAAAAGTGGGGAACCTGCTTGCAAAAAATAGTGTAGCCTGTTTGTAGTCCGGTCTGTTTCCTCTGCGAGGACAAGGGAAAAATTGGAGTTTACACATGAAGTGTGGGGAAAAATGTGCAACGTTTTTTTCTTCTTCCTCCGATGATTCTGCAGAGAAGAGGCTTCCAGACTTTTTTCTGTGCGCTACAACGAACCTACACTCCATTTCAGACAGGGTGTGAGCCGTTTGTTTTGCCCTGGTGCGTGAGACAACAGACAAGAAGGGGGCGAGGCGCTGTGGCGACACTTTTATTGCCCGCCCACCGAGATGCAAGCGGCGGATGCGTAGGGGCATCGAAGGATGATTCCTGGCCCGTATTTCGTCTTTGACATTTTATCCCGGCGATAACCAGGGGAGCACGACTTTATGAGCGGGCAGCCGAAACGGGATCGACCGTGGGTGTTTCGCACCTACTCCGGGCATTCTTCAGCAGGGGCATCGAATGTCTTGTACAAAAAGAACCTGGCGAAGGGGCAGACGGGACTTTCAGTGGCGTTTGATCTGCCCACGCAGATGGGATATGACGCTGATGCGCCGGAGGCTTTCGGGGAAGTAGGAAAAGTTGGGGTTCCCGTGTGCTCTATCGCAGATATGCGAGAGCTTTTTGATGGGATTCCCCTGGACAAGATGAATACCTCGATGACGATCAATGCCACTGCGGCCTGGTTGTTGGCGCTCTATATTGCGGTTGCGCAAGAACAAGGCGCCGAGGTGCAAGCGCTCACCGGTACCACGCAAAATGATATCCAAAAAGAATACCTTTCGCGTGGTACGTTCGTTTTTCCGCCCGAAGCCTCCTTGGGTCTGACCGTCGACACCATTGCCTATACCCTCACCCATCTTCCGAAATGGAACCCTGTCAATATTTGTCCCTACCACTTGCAGGAAGCAGGCGCGACTCCTGTGCAAGAGCTTGCGTTTGGTCTGTCCATGGCGACAGAAGTGCTGGACGCGGTGCGGGAATCCGGGCAAGTGGACGAAAGCATGATGCCCGATGTGTGTGGGCGGATCAGTTTCTTCATGGACTCCGGTATTAATTTTGTGGAAGAAGTCTGCAAGATGCGGGCCTTCACGCAAATGTGGGATCAGCTGGTTTTGCAGAAATATGGGGTGGAAGATCCACGCAAGCGGCGTTTTCGGTATGGGGTGCAGGTCAACTCGCTTGGTCTGACGGAACAGCAACCAGAGAACAACTTCATTCGTATCGTGTTGGAAAGCCTTGGTGTCACGTTATCGAAGGGTGCCCGTGCCCGCGCGTTGCAGCTTCCTGCCTGGAATGAAGCCTTGGGTCTTCCGCGTCCTTGGGACCAGCAATGGTCTTTGCGGGTGCAGCAAGTGCTTGCGTATGAGACAGACCTACTTGAGTATGACGATATTTTTGACGGATCGTATGTGATTGAGGCAAAGACCAATGCCCTCATTGCTGAAGCAAAAATGGAGATGGACAAGATCCGCGAGATTGGCGGGATGGTCAAAGCCATTGACACTGGGTACGCCAAGGGTCGCATCGTGGAATCAAACGCGGCCCGCGTCGCCGCGATTGAGAGCGGGGAACATGTGATTGTGGGTGTGAATCGCTTTCTGGAAGGGGAAGAGGGGCCACTCACAGCCGACGGGCAAGGGGGTATCTTGCGGCCTGACGCCCGTGCGGAAACTGCCCAGCGAGAGCGCCTTGCCCGCCATAAGGACGCACGTGACGCAGCAGCGGTCACTGTTGCCCTCAGCGCCCTCGGACAGGCCGCAAAGACTGGCCAGAATATTATGCCTGCCTCGATCCAATGCGCCCATGCGGGGGTCACAACAGGAGAGTGGGCAAATGAACTTCGACAGATTTTTGGTGAGTACCGTGCGCCGACTGGCCTGGCGCAGGCAGTGTCCACGCCTTCGGACGCGTCTTCTTTGACAAGCCTGCGGGCCGCAGTGCAAGAGACCTCGAGTGCGCTTGGGCGTCCTTTCAAGATTCTTGTGGGGAAACCTGGATTGGATGGCCATTCCAATGGGGCGGAACAAATCGCGATGCGGTCGCGTGACGCGGGAATGGAAGTGGTCTATGAAGGCATTCGTTTGACACCGGCAAAAATAGTCGAAGCGGCGCTAGAAGAGTCTGTGCATATAATCGGCCTCTCTATTCTTTCCGGTTCACACCGCGAACTTGTGCCGGAAATCCTACGCCTCATGCGCGTGCAAGGCATTGATGACATTCCCCTGGTGGTTGGTGGCATTATCCCAGATGCGGATGCTGCCGAACTGCGTTCTCTCGGAGTGGCCTGTGTGTACACCCCGAAGGATTACGAGCTGAACACAATGCTCGCGCACATCGTCGAGATCGCGCGTGAGGCCCATGGCCTGTCGTCGCGCGGACTCGAGGAGTTTTCTGTTTGAGCATTTTCCAAGCAATAGTTCTGGGGATTGTGCAAGGACTGACCGAGTTCATTCCCGTGTCTTCTTCTGGCCATCTTGTCTTGACTCCCTGGTTGTTTGGCTGGGATCTCCCTGATGAACTCGGTAAAACCTTTGACGTCGCCTTGCATCTCGGGACTTTTTTTGCAGTTCTTGTTTACTTTCGTGCGGAAGTAGCCGGGCTTTTTTCGGCGGTTTTTCGCACTTTTTCTGACCGCCGTCTTGTGACTTTTGAGGATCGTCTTCCCTGGTTGCTGCTCCTGGCCTCTGTACCAGCAGCGGTTTTTGGGCTGGTGGGGGAGGATTTCATTGAGGAGAACCTGGACCGTCCTCTCAGTGTGGGCATTACCCTTGGTCTCTTTGGCCTGCTCATGTTGTATGTGGACAGGTCGTCGAAAACATCCCGCAAGCTTGACACGACAACATGGGGTGACGCCATGTTCATTGGGTTTGCGCAAGCGATTGCGCTTGCGCCTGGCACCTCTCGATCCGGCGTGACGCTTACTGCGGGCGTGTATCGGGAGTTCTCTCGTGAGGACGCCGTGCGCTTCTCCTTTCTTATGTCGCTTCCCGTGATCGGAGGCGCGGGACTGCTGAAAGGGGCGGAGCTCGTAAGCGACGGCTTCCCGGCAGGCATCGGCGTCTGGCAGTTTGTGATTGGGATCACCGCCTCCTTTTTGACGGGGTACGCGGCAGTCTCCTGGCTTTTGCGTTTTCTCCGCACCCGGACACTCGTCCCCTTTGTGATATACCGCCTTGTGCTGTCTGCGATCGTGATTGGGGGGGCGCTGCTCGAATAGGGAGCGCCCCACTCCTGCAGCAGCTGTATCACGTGAATGGAGCGCACAAGAAAAAAGGATGACGGAGGAGAAGCACAGGCAAGAGATGCCGCCTCAGCTGGTTTTCCCGGTGTGCGGAGAACCGAGAGAAAAGGCAGAGGGAGCTTGAGCGTGAACGGTGACGGAGGTAGGAGCGAAAAAGTCGGAAAGTGAGGCGACGTGCCCGGCAAGAAAAAGTATTTTTTTCGCGCGCGTGCTGTTTGGGAGATCCGCCCAAGGCTGTGTTTCTCTTTTTCTTCCTTGTTTCTCGTGGAATTACTCTTGTTGCAAGCGCCGGAGTTTGCGTAGTTGGCGTTTTGAGAGCAGGCTACGCAAACGCTCAATTTCTCTGTCGCGTGTTTCGCGACGGAGACGTTCTTCTTCTGATTGCGTCCGGAGCAGGGTGATCTCTTCTCTGTGATGCTCGGCGATTTTTGCGGCATGGTGCTGCGCGGATTGCAGTTCTCCTTCGAGTCTGGCCGCGCTCTCTCGCGAATATAAACGCATTTGTTCGCGTTCTTGGCTTTCCTCGCGTGCTGCAGTGAGCTCGAGCCGGCGACTCTCGCGCTCATGGCGGAGATCAGCCCTCATGTCAGCGAGGAGCTTGAGAAGGACGGTTATATCTTCGGAGGTTGGGCGGTGTTTCGTTGGTCTTGGTTCGGTGTCGGGTTCTTTGAGTGGAGTGAAAAGATTGTCGAGAGCGTTGATTGGAAGATGCCATTCTTCGCCATGAACAGACGGTTTTTTGTGGGCACCCTCAATTGCACCATCTGCGAGACGCCGCTGAATAGTGGCGCGGCTGACTCCATAGCGGGCGATTGCTTGTGCGATCGTCACGGTTGGTCCCAGGCGTCCTGGTGTGTGCATTTCGATTACCCGGTGTGATACCGGAACGCTTTCGGAAGGTGGCAGCGCGACAGTCATGCCCAAGAGGATGCCATATGTCGACGAGAAATGCGACATAAGTTCGTGCAATAGGTTCTACAAGGGGAAACGCTCGGGTGATATAGCATGACATGTCGCGTGGACTCTCGAAGAACCTCTTTCGGGACGGGTGATTTTTCCTCCTGTTGTTTGCCGTGAAGACGCCGAGCGCGACTTTTGCATGAGGCGTGTGGGCGTGGAGTGCGGGGTGTCATGTGGGCATGTGGGCATGTGGGCATGTGAGTGTGGAGGCGTGAAGGCGGGGTGTGCGGGGTGTGTTCCAGCTTTTGTGTGTAGGGCGAGCGTAACGAGGCTGGATATGTCTCGCGGGATTACGGGTCTCGAATCGGGGGTGTTTTTCGGGGGGCAGCCGGGCGAGTCAGGAACTGCACTTTCTGTGGGTATATTGCAGTCCCATCTCGGAGATGTTGGGAGCCGTGCGTGTATCGGTTTTGCAGCGTGCCTCGTGAGGACCGGCTTCTTTCTTTTCCGACAAGCCTGACCGGGGTGCTTGTCGTTGTCGTCGTCGTCGTTGTCAATGTCGTCAATGCCAAGGGGCTGTGGTTAGAGCTGCGCGTGCTCCAGTGCGTTTTCACACTGACAGCTTGCAGTCGCGGCGGGCGGGAGGGAGGCGATGAGCACTTCGAGGACATCGATGAGTTTTTTGTTGTTTTGTTGGGATACCTCAATGATCTTGTCGACAGTGACTGCTTCGATGCCGGAGTCCAGGCTGAAACCGGTGTCCCAGTCGGTGACAAGAGAGATGTTGACAAAGCAGCATTCTTTTTCGCGTGCGAGGGCTGCTTCTGGATACTGTGTCATATTGATGACTTCCCACCCCTGAGAAGTGAACCAACGTGATTCAGCTCGTGTGGAGAAGCGGGGGCCTTCTACCACAACAACTGTTCCGCTTGGGTGCATGGTGACGCCGGCGGTTTCGCAGGCTTGTGTGGCAAGCCGGCGTAGTTCTGGGCAATACGGGTCTGCGAAGCTGATGTGGGTTGTGGGGCCAGTGCTGGGTGAATCGTAGAAGGTGTCGCCGCGCTGTTTTGTGCGGTCGACGAGCTGGTCGCATACGACAAAGTTGCCTGGTGCCACGTGTCTCTGCAGACTTCCCACCGCGCAGGGAGAAATAATGCGTTTTACACCGATTTCTCGAAAGGCTGCGATATTCGCGCGGTATGGGATGGCGTGTGGCGGATACTCATGCGAAACACCATGACGTGGCAGAAAGGCAATTTTTTTCCCAGCGAACATGCCAACGGCGATCGAAGCTGATGGACGCCCCCAGGGGGTATCTATCTCGCGCATTTCTGCCTTTTCGAGGAGCTTTTGGAAGCCTGATCCGCCGAATACTCCTATTTCTGGCTGAGTTGTCTGGGAAGACATGTCCATGTCCTTTATGGAAAGAGAGAGGTAGATCTAGCAGGTTTCAAGCGCTTTTCTCGCTTGATGAGGAACCTTTGGAACTCGAGGAAGAGCTATTCGAGGAAGAGCTATTCGAGGAAGAGCTATTCGAGGAAGAGCTATTCGAGGAAGAGCTGTCGGAGGAAGAGCTGTCGGAGGAGGAATCACCGGAGGAGGAATCACCGGAGGAGGAGCTGTCTCCCGAAGACTGGGAGGATCCTTGCGAAGATGACGCTCCGCTTCGGTTGTCGGTCTTGTAGAACCCGGAGCCCTTCAAGACAACCCCGATGGGGTAGTAGACCTTACGGATACTCTCACTGTTGCATGTTGTGCACTGTGTGGGAGGTGCGTCAGTGAAACTGTGGACGACTTCGAAGTGACCGCCGCACTCCTGACAGGCGTATTCGTAAGTCGGCATGTTTATTTCCTTGTTGGTGTGGGATTGTGGTGAACAGGTGACTACCTGTTTCGCTGGACTCTGAGCGCAAGAATGCAGAGAAGAAGAAAGCCTTGCTTCTCTTTCTGTGTTTTTCGCGGGATGGATCGCGACAAGCGGAGCGAGGGTATGCACCAGTTTTTTGTTTGTTGTTTACTGCCCAAGACTAGAGGAAGGAAGGCAAAGGAAAGAACGATCCGCCTGAACAGGTTAGGTAGCGGCCCGTGTTGTAAAAGAAGAATGAATGGCTTTTTCTTTTTTACCGGCCCTTCTCTGAGCCATTACTTCGCGAGAAGGTCCTTCTTCTGAGACTGTGGTGACTACTGTTTGGAAAACTATGTTTTTTGCCGGGTTTCGCAGGGCTGCTCCAGAGTGCTGGTAGCGATGGGTCTCAGCTCTTTTTGGAGTTTTCCATATTGCTCTGTTTTTCGTAGTTTCTTTGGCTGCGAAAATTTTTCTGGAGAGTGCGCTGCGTCATTTGCCATATGCGGGCATACCCGGAGTTGAGATGGAGAGGAGGTGACGTGCGCGTTCGTAAAGTTGTGATTCCCGCTGCTGGGTTGGGTACCCGTTTTTTGCCTGCAACCAAGTCCCAGCCAAAAGAAATGTTGCCGCTCGTCGACAAGCCGGCAATCCAATATGTCGTCGAAGAAGCGATTCGCTGCGGCCTGGACGATATTTTGATGGTGACGAGCCATTCGAAACGCTCAATAGAGGATCATTTCGATCGGTCTGGTGAGCTTGAGGACAGTCTCGAACGAGCCGGAAAATACGATGTGCTTGAGGAGATTCGGGAGATTTCGCGTTTGCCTGACATACATTATGTTCGGCAACGGGAGCCGAAGGGACTTGGGCACGCGGTCATGGTGGCAGAGAAGCATATTGGGCGAGAACCCTTTGTGGTGATGCTCGGAGATGATCTGCCTGATCCGGAGAGCAATCTGCTCGCTGAAATGATCAACGAGTTTGAAAAGTACGGACGGTCAGTCATTGCCGTGACTGAAGTTGAAAAAGATCAGATCTCCAACTATGGCTGTATTGAATCTGAGGCAAGGCGAGACTGTCTTGCCCGGATTCTCAATATTGTCGAGAAACCAGACCCCGAAGATGCTCCTTCGAACCTTGCAGTGATTGGTCGGTACGTTTTTACCCCAGAGATTTTTGATGCCCTGGAAGACACTCCTCCAGATGAGCATGGGGAGATCCAGCTTACTGACGCCATTAGGAACCTGGCTGGATTTCAGACAACGTATGCATACGTGTATGACGGGGTCCGTTACGATATCAGTGACAAGATCGACTACATGAAGGCTATCGTCAACTTGGCCGTTGCACGTGCAGATGTGGGTCCGCAATTCCGCGAGTTTTTAGGCGCGTTTTGTAAGCAACACGGGATCACTTAATGCTTTCATTGGAAGCTTCTCGACAGCGTATTTTTGATCAAGTGTCACGACATACTCCGCGACAACTTCCCTTTGATCAATGCTGGGAACATGTCACTGCAGCACCAGTCGTGTCGGCGATACCGGTTCCTCCTTTTGCGAACTCTGCCATGGACGGTTATGCCGTACGCCAGGCCGACGTGGCCACTGCTTCCCGAGAAACGCCAGTTGCGCTCCGCGTGATTGGCGTGGCGGCTGCGGGCCATCCTGCTCCACAGCGGGTCGGGCCAGGGGAAGCTGTGCGCATTCTCACCGGCGCAGTCATGGTGGAGGGAGCGGACACTGTAGTGCCTGTCGAATGGACACGACAGGAGGAGAGTGTCGGGGAAGAGCCCGCGTGTGCTCCAGAGGTGACGCCGGATCGAGGAACAGCGGATCTCTCCCAAAGAGACGGCAGAGACGGCAGAGACGGCGCAGAGGCCAGTGGCGGAAACGACCTTGTGAAGCGTGTTCTTGTGGAGGAAGCCGGCCCAAAGGCTTCTCATGTGCGTGGGGCAGGGGAAGATGTTCCCGTCGGAGCAGTGGCAATTCCCCTGGGAACCCGTCTCAATGCCGCCCATCTTGGTGTTGCTGCCTCAGTCGGCGCGGCGGAGCTTTTGGTTTACCCTGCTCCCCGGGTGGCTGTTGTTTCTACAGGAGATGAGTTGCGGCATCCTGGAGAAGGCCCGCTTGCTCCCGGACAAATTTATGACTCGAATTGCTTTGTGATAGCGGCTTTGCTTCGCAGCGGGTTCAACATTTGCGCCCCGACTGTTTTTTCGTGTGGTGATGACATCGAGACGGTGCGGTCGGATTTGCTGGAATTAGCTGCTTCGCACGATCTCATCCTTTCCACCGGAGGCGTTTCGATGGGAGGCGAATACGACGCCGTAAAAATGGCTTTGAGTGATTTGGGAGTCGAGTTTTGGCAGACTGCGATCAAGCCTGCGAAACCAATCGGGTTTGGTCTGGCCGGTGGGGCTGTTTTCTTTTGCCTGCCAGGAAACCCCGTGTCGGCAGTAGTGGCTTTTGAGCTTTATGTGCGTCCTGCAGTACGGAAGATGATGGGTATCACGCCTGTGGTTCCTCCGTTTGTCCAATGTCGGGTTGGAACACCTTTACAGCGGCCAGATGATGGAAAAACGCACTTCGTGAGGGTGCAATCTCGGGAAGGTTCGCTGTATCCAACAGGCGGGCAAGGATCTCATATGCTTTCGGGACTCGCCCTTGCCGATGCGCTCGCGGTTCTTCCTCCGGGCAAGGACGAATGGGCGACAGGTCAGCTTGTTCCGACAATTCCTTTGAACTGGGCCCGCGAACGTCTCGACAGCGGTGTGCGCGTGTGAGACACGGGGAGAAGTCGTGAGCGAGCAGAATGCCGGTACGGATATGTCGCCGAAAACGGAAAGGTTCGAGGCGCGCGCAGAAAATAGTGAGGTGCTGCGTGAGGGAGAGAAGGCCACTTCTGGTACCTCCAACTCTGAGATCGGAGGTAGTCGCGATCTTGGTGACGCGCGTATGGTGCAAATTGGCGAAAAAGCAGAGACGCGACGCAGGGCTGTTGCGCGCGCTGTGTTGCGATGCCGTCGTGAGACCATTATTTTGCTACGAGAGGGTACCCTTCCGAAGGGGAACGCCCTGGAGACCGCCCGGATAGCAGGCATCATGGCAGCAAAAAATACTCCGGGAATTTTGCCTTTGTGTCACCCTCTGGCGCTCACAGCTGCGAAACTGGACTTCGACCTTGGCGAAGACACTGTGGAAATCACTGCCGTCGTCGAAACAGTTGGTCGTACGGGCGTAGAGATGGAAGCTCTTACCGCGGCGGCAGTGGCAGGTCTCACGATTTACGATATGGCCAAGAGCGTCGACCGTTGGATGGAGATCACTTCAGTGGCACTTGAGGAGAAAGAAGGAGGGCGGAGCGGCCACTGGCACAGACCTCTCGGGCCAGATGAGAAGACGGGCGGGCAAAGAAGCCTGTGACGTGATAGGACGAGGCGCGGGGATGAGGCGGATGGAAGCGGCGAGATAGGTCTCGTTCTCACGGACTTTTGCCCTGACTGCCTGTGGCATCTGTGCGCTCAGGGATTGCGTACGGCAATATGGTGACAAAACGGTGTGCCGTTTGCGCGTCGTTTATGGAAAACAGCCACGAATAGACAGAGTCTGGTCAGAAAACGGAAATAGCGATAAACAACCCGACGGATAACAAAGGATAGTACAGGTACCCGGGACCGGGTTGTGAAGACGATGAAAAGCCACGTGTCCCTGACCCCTGTTCCTGACACTAGGGTGGGCACAAGGATGGAGACACATGAGCGAAAGTGTTGCGCTGCGAGCTGCTGTAGTGGTCTCGAGCGATGGAGTAACAGCAGGAACGCGTGTGGACAAATCGGGACCGCTTGCTGCGGAACTGCTTGAAGCATCCGGATTCTCTCTTGAAGGGATTCGCGTTGTACCTGATGAAATTCCAGAGATAATGGAGGTTTTACGCGAATTCGTGGGTGCAGGAGTGAATCTTATCGTCACGAGTGGCGGAACAGGGTTTGGTCCTCGTGACTGTGTTCCGGAAGCGACGCGGATGGTCATTGAACGTGAGGCGCCAGGTTTTGCGGAGGCTGTAAGGAACGGTTCTCCCTCTCCCTTTGGAATGCTTACTCGTGGGATTGCAGGAATCTGCGGAAAGACGGTGATTGTGAACTTGCCTGGCTCCTCCGGTGGAGTACGTGATGGTCTCAAAATCCTTGTTCCAGCGCTACATCATGCATGTGAACTGGTGAAAGGAGAAATGTCGGTGCATCCTGAAAAAGGTGGTGCTTCGAGATGATCGCGGAAAGTGGGCGAATGGCCCTTTCGAGGAAAAAGCTGCCGTCAGCTTTCGCGCTTGACAGATCCCCTCTTCTTCCGCAAGAGTCGTGCGCCAATTGGCGCATCGACATAGAGGGACGGGGTAGAGGTCCGCTGGCCTTTTGGCCTTCGGCTGTTTTCTCGTCTCTTTTCTATCGTCGATTTGCCGTTATCGATCGTCCGCTTCCAGTGGGCGAGAGAGGTTGAGGAGGCTTCCCTCCATGGATACCGAGGTTGGCTCATTCGGTTCTTCCGTTGAAGCACCTGGGATAAAGGGTGCAGTTGCTGGGCGCCCGGAGCAGAAGCAATCCGGACTACAAGCTGGTCGCAAGTCTGCCAGCTCTGCTCGTCGCCGTCAGAATCTACAGTTTTCTCTTGGAGTGGCTACCTCTGTGTCGATTTTGCTCGGCATTTTTTGGTCCACTTTCTGGTGGGTTTCTGCCGCGCTCGTTGTGCTCTTCGTCAGCTACACATTTATGGCGACAGAAGCTGCAAAACGAGAAGAAGAACAACTATGGGAACGCAAGATGCGCCGTATCGCCGATTACCGGCAGCGTGCGCTACCTGCTGCGGCTGCCGGCGTTTCTGCGCCGATGCCTTTTTCCGCGAGTTCTACTTTTTCTCCGCTTCACCTTGGTGGGTCTGCGACGACTACTTCCCGCCCTCTGGAGGGCAGGGTCGCTCCTGAGCATCTGCAGCCCTCTGCACAGTCTTCTCCGATGCAGGTGTCGGGTGTTGCCCCGGGTGTTGTGGGGTCTGCTCCGTCTCTGACGGAAGTGTCGATACCTCAGGTGCCCCAGGCTTCTCAGGTGCCCCAGGTGTCGGGTGTTGCTCCGGGTGTTGTGGGGTCTGCTCCGTCTCTGACGGAAGTGTCGATACCTCAGGTGTCGCAGGCTTCTCAGGTGCCCCAGGTGTCGGGTGCTGTCCCGGGTGTTGTGGGGTCTGCTCCGTCTCTGACGGAAGTGTCGATACCTCAGGTGTCGGCAGAGTCCTCTTTCCAAGAGGAAGCTCTAGGGACACCTGTTCCAAGTTCTGAGAGAATCTATGACGATATCGATGAGAAAGATCCTTTCTCTGGTGCTCGTAGGAGTTTCCAAGCAGATCTTGACTATACGGGGAAAGTTTCTACGGAAGTTCTGAGAACTGTGTCTTCTCCTTTCTTTTCCAAGGAAGAGGCTGCCCCGACTGGCACTCCTTTTGGTCAAAAGAACAAAGAGCCGACTTCTCCTTTTTCCATGGAACAATCTTCTATGGCTGACCCTGCGGTTGGCGTTCCTGGGAACCTTGCCGGTGAAGGAAGGCGCGAAGAACAGAGAATTTTGCCGGTTCAAGATGGCATGCCTACCGATCCTGGTTTTGGGCAAGGTGTGGTACCCACTGTTCCCCAAGATGCCGTCTCTCGCGACGCAGGAGTAAGCTCTTCGCCGGATGCCACTTTGGCTGCTGTGCCTGTGATTGTCGGACCTGGCGGTGTGCTTCCGAGTGCCCCTCTTGGTGATGCCTGGTCTTCTGAGGAAAACAGAGACATTGGTGACAGAGAAGGCATGGTGGTTCCCCCGGTCTCTGGAGAACAAGACGGTTTTGTGACCGATTCTGAATATCTCACACCAGGCGAAACGCCAACCGACCCTGGAACTGTAGCGGACACTATGGTGGGGGGAGACCTGATGGTGGCTTTTGATTCCTCCATGGATGATGTTGTGCGCCAGTCAGTGGAAAACGTCATGGAAGGACGAAATAACGGCGACCTGACCTTGGCTGAAGTCCTGGACATGAAGGATGAAGTCCCCTCTCTGGAAGCCCTGAGCGGCGACCCGCTTCCCGAAAAGGAAAATGTGGCAGAAAACAAAGACGCGGAAAATGAGGAAAACCCAGCTTTTCTTGTGGATGGGCACGATACCCTTGATATCCCTTCGGATATTCCGCATGCGGACACTCTGATCGAATCTCCCCGGTATGTCCCGCGTGACTCTGGGAGAGACAGGTATTCTCCCGCTCCGTCGCCTCAAGAGGGGAGCCAGAGTCTGCACCCTGATGAAGTGTCTCATCAGCAACCGCCTCCTTCTCGTCCACAGCCCTCACAGGGCAGGCAGCCACCGGGCCGGCAGTCACCAAATGGATTCCCTGAGAATTTTCTTCCGCCTGCGAATGCGGGATCTGTGGGGTTTTCTTCTTTTGAACGCGGTAGAAGTAGGACCGTGTCACAAAAAGGTCTTTCCGAAGCTGAGAGTTCGAGATACTCCCGGTGAGTACTGGTCTTGAAGAAGCGACAGGCCGGATCCTGGAGGAACTCGAGAAAACTTCAGCGGCGCGTGAGATCGGTCTGGCGAATTCCCGAAAAGTGACTCGTCTTGCGGCGAACGCGATACGTGCTCTGCACCGTCGTGACTTTACGAAAGCGCATTCCCTGCTCGAAGAGGCGTCTGTCCTTTTAGAGCAGGCGTCCCAAGTACTGGCTCCTTATCCACGTGTGTTGTGGTCGGGTTTTCTGCATGACGCGCAAAAAGAATACGCCGAAGCTTGTATCTATCAAGCAGTGGTGGCTGCGCATCCCATTCCAGATCATGAGGAGTTGAAAATTCCTGGTGTCGCCTGGTTGCATGGCGTGGCAGAGACGATAGGGGAGTTGCGACGGGCTGTGCTGGACTGGCTGCGAGAGGGGCACTCGCATGAAGCCGAGAAATTTTTTCAAGTCATGGAGAAAATGTACGAGATTCTTCTCCAAGTCGATTTCCCGGATTCCATGACTGCTGGTTTGCGTCGTGCGACCGATGCAGGCCGGGCTATATTGGAACGCACTCGTGCTGACTTGTCGTTGACTATCGTGCAGAGCCGTCTTGAGGCGGCTCTTGCCCGTTCGGTGCAGGCTTTTTCCTCATAGAGCAGCGGACTTGCCGGATGTCTGTGCACTCTTCCTCTTTCCCAGGGAAGAAAAGCCTCAGACCACATCCGGGAGTGTGCTGTCGGACAGCGCCAGTTTTTCCCCTCCCAAAGTCCTTGTACTTGAATGCCGGATTTTCAGGTATTTTGCTTCGTGACAGTTTCGCTTTGGCCTGGGAATGAAGCGGCAGGATCGCTCGGTGTGCTTTCGTTTCCCACCTCAATTGCCGCCTGGTACGCCCTGTTTTTTGCAACCCCGAGGTCTGCTGCCACTCTTGTGGCAATCTCCTTCGTGGACAGTCCCTCCCGCTGGAACTCTCGAATATGAGCGACAAGCGTTGCGGAGCTGACCGTGACCGGAGGGGCTCCTCCTACCACAATGACGACTTCTCCTTTTGTGCCCTCCGCAAAAGAGGCGGCGATTTTCTCAAGACTGCCGCGGCGCACTTCCTCGTGTATTTTTGTGAGTTCACGGCACACGGCACATGGTCGCTCTGCCCCAAAAATGTCGCGCATGTCAGATAAAGCGGGAAAGAGGCGGGTGGGGGATTCGAGAAAGATCATGGTGCGGGTTTCCTGGGCGAGCGATTCCATGCGCCGTTTCCGCTCCCCTGCTTTGCGTGGCAAGAAGGACTCAAAGACGAAACGGCCAGTTGGAAGCCCGCTCAGAGATAAAGCGGCAATTACAGCGGAAGGTCCGGGTACTACTTCTACCGGAAGATTCTGTTCGGCGCAGGCCCGGACCAGAGTTTCGCCAGGGTCGGCGATAGCAGGACTCCCTGCATCAGAGACCAAAACCACATGTTTCCCTTGAGATATTTGTGTGAGAAGCCAGGGGAGTTGCCGTTGCTCATTGTTTTTATTGTACGACACCAGTGTTGGGGAAGGGATGCCTTGGGAAGAGAGCAGCTTGCGTGTGCGGCGAGTGTCTTCGGCAGCAATAATGTCGGCTTCACGTAGACGCTGACGCGCGCGGTCTGTGAGATCTCCCAGGTTTCCAATGGGAGTTGCCGTGAGAGAGAGCCCAAGGCAGGGACTTTGCTCTCGCTGACTTTCTCGCGGTTTCTCAGAAGGAGCGGTGTTTGTGGGGAGAGGGGTGCTGCCGGGGGGCGAATTGGCTGGGGCGCTCATCGCGATCTCGTCGCCTTTCCTGGCTGTGTTCTGGGCTGTGTGATGGAATCCGGAGATCTTTCCCACGCTTGCCCTGCCAAAAATCGACCGCTGTCTTTGCGACAGATGGAGGAAAAACTGGTTTTCTCTTGCATCTTTGCGGGTTGTTGAGACTTTTGGGCGAGTGCAACTCGCCTGTTGGAGAGTGTAGAAACATTTTGCGGGAAGACTTCGGGAAGTTTTGTGAAGCAGGAGGGCAGAAAACTTCTCGTGAGGCCGGGCTTGCGCCAGAGTGTACTGCTTCTTTGTCGGGAAGCGTAGAACCAGCTGCAAAAGAGAGAAGCAAGAGGTACAGCTGAGGGAAAGTCAGGGGAAAAAGCGGGCAGCGCTCGCGGTTGGGATGTGTATTGGCTCTCTTTTTCTGGCTTTGATAGGCTTGGCATCAGGTTCCATGGAATCACGGACGAGAAAAACCTTGTTATACAGGTATCGTATGCCGTCTACCATGCACTACCTGTCGACTCAGGGCTCTTGCATGCAGACGAGTCTGTATGCCCTTTCTTTTCAGAGCAGGGTATGGGCACGTGAGGTGTGGCTTTCAGTCCAGCTGCGAAAGATACTGGTTTTTCGGTTTGTCGTCCGTGTTCTGGTGTTTTTTCACTAGCCTGGCTGCATGCCTGCAGTTTCATAGCATGGCATAAGGAGATTGGCAGAAAACTCAGAGGAAGACCGCGCAGCAGAGATTCTCAATGTCTTTTCTGGGTGTGCACAATGCAAGCGAGATTCTGCCAGAATTTTCTCCTGCCTGTGCTGCGAACGTGTGGCACACTCACTTTTTACACACATGACACTTCTCATCAGTGTGGTGAAGCGAGAAGTTGCAGGAAAAGTCTGAACAGGAAGGCCTGACGATATGAGTAAGAGGACCCGCAAGCGAAAGTCTCGTGCTCGCAAGCGTAAAGCAAACCACGGCAAAAAGCCGAACTGTGGTCGTGGCTGATAGTCGCTGATCCTTCCCGATGATTTGTCCTCGGGATAAAGAAGTGAGAGTAGTGCCTCTTGTCAGCTAAGCTGCGGGGCACCTACGGGGGTGTAGCTCAGTTGGAAGAGCGCCTCGGTCGCATCGAGGAGGCCAGGGGTTCGAGTCCCCTCACCTCCACCCAAACCCTCAGAAAAACCTGCTGTTGCAAACCCTGATGCGCAAGCATCGGGGTTTTCTTGTTTTGTGAAGTATCTTGCGTTTCGGTACGAGTTGCGGCCCTGTGATGTGCGTGTGTGGGGCTGCCACGATCACAGCTGAAGTCGTAGTTGTACCCAAAGAATGATGTCTTGCGTGCGCGAGTGGAGCACAGGTATTCGCAGATTCGTGTAGATATCTGGGTGAGAGTACTGATTCCGGGACCATTGTCGGGTGTGTGGCACACTTGCGCCCTTTTGTGGCTGGAGATCTCTCGTGACGGTTTCCCTCGATATCACCGCAAATCCTTCGGAACGCTCTATCTGTGGAAAATTTTTTTCCACATCCAAATACAATTGGGGTAATTGGGTAGTGTTGCGGTGATCGTGTTGGCAGGGTTTTGCCTTACGAAGACGACCTTGTCGGGTAGCCTAGGAGAATCGTATGCCACCTTTTTGTCTTCTTTTTCGTGTTTTCGGTTGGATAACCGGCATTCTCCTCGCCACCGCCACGAACACCATTGTCCCCGCCGTTCCTGCCGCCCCCGCCACTACTGCCACTGCCGCCCCCGCCACTGCCGCCCCACCCAAATGCGGCGGAAAAACGGCCACGATTGTTGGAACAAACGCGAACGAGACCCTCTACGGCACCTCTCGTCGCGACGTTATCGTGGGTTTGGGCGGGAACGACAGGATCTATGGCAGGGGCGGGAACGACATCATCTGTGGTGGGGATGATCTGGACAAGCTTGTGGGCGGGGATGGTGACGACTGGCTCTCTGGCGGGGATGGTGACGACATACTCGAGAGTGGGGACGGTCAGGACTGGCTGCATGGCGATGACGGTGACGACGTGCTCGATGGCGGAGTTGGTGACGACAAGCTCTGGGGTGGAGATGGTCACGACGAGCTCTGGGGTGGGAATGGTCATGACGAGCTCGATGGCGGGTTCGGTGACGATGTGCTCGGCGGCGGAGTCGGTGACGATGTGCTCTGGGGTGGGGATGATGATGACCTGCTTGATGGCGGCGTTGGCGACGATATGCTCGATGGCGGGAATGGTTATGACGAGTGTTCTGGTGGGGAGTCCTTGTCGGGGTGCGAGATATTGTGAGAGCGCAAGAGGCGGCGTGATGTGCGAGGCGCTGCCGCAAGCGCCGACACTCCGGCTATTTGTACGCGATTGGTTGTGAACTGCTCGTCGGTTCGGCAACATGGGGGATCGGTGAACCCCCCATGCGCGGTGTGGCTGTTTAGGTGGAAGCCTCTACTTGCAGGGGAAGCCGTGTGCATTACGATGCCCTGTAAGGGTCTTGGATTCTTGGCTTGGTCTCCTTGTTCTCCCCAAACCAGACCGGGAGATCCCTTTTGCCGGCAACCTGTTGAGGAATGGCAACCTATTGAGTGGCAACCTGTTGAACAGCGGGAACCTGTCGAGTAGTGGCAACTTGTTGAGGAACGACACCTAGCCGAAAATAGAAAACCGACAAGAGGTGGGCATGGCGATATTTCTGCCAGGAGCGGAACTTCCTGACAACCTCACGGCAGATGAAACACGCGTTATAGAAGACGCCCGCACAGGACATGTCATAATTTTCGACCCGCCCGAAGATGCCGAAGATCCTGCAAGCTGGAGAATGGTTCGCGCCGCGGTTCTTTTCGCGCTTCTTCTTCACCATCCCAGGCAGCCACTCGCGCCAAAAGGCCTCTGCTTGCAACACGCCTGCATCATAGGGTCTCTTGATTTTAGTCATGTCAGGCTTGCTGTCCCCCTTCAGCTCGAAAGTTGTCTTTTTCTTGAAAAGGTTGTTTTTGCGGATGCGTCCTGCCCTGCACTCTCATTCCCGCATTGCACTTTCAAAAATGGTTTCGATGCTCCTCGTTCCCGTATCGATAACACCCTCAACCTCATCCACACAACCATCATTGGTCAACTCAACCTCGAAAACACTTTTATCCGTGTCGATCTCGACCTGGAAGAGGCAACGCTCTCTCTTTCCCAAGATCCGCTGGATGTCCCCCTACCCGTCCTGAACGCCAACAGTACTCAGATCGGGAGCAGTCTCCACCTCACAAAGGGTTTCCAAGCAGACGGCACAGTGAGTTTGTCGGGGGCGAGGATCGGCGGCCAACTCTCCTGTCGGGCTGGGATATTTCGCCGTCCCAATGGCATTGCTCTCAACGCGCAGAGTATTGAGGTGAGTGGGGGCATGTTTTTGGATGGGGGGTTTGTGGCAGAGGGCACGGTGTGGTTGTCGGGGGCGAGGATCGGTGGCCAACTCGGCTGTCGGGCTGGGATATTTCGCCAGCCTGGTGGGGCGGCTTTTCATGCTGAGAATATTGAAACGAGTGGGGGCATGTTTTTGGATGGGGGGTTTGTGGCGGAG
>Ga0209633_10000687_pt1 | contig 38141 bp, 25 predicted proteins | sample Cruoilmetagenom1_FD_187290 | JGI IMG/M metagenome (GOLD analysis project Ga0209633, IMG submission 187290) | Oil polluted marine microbial communities from Coal Oil Point, Santa Barbara, California, USA - Sample 1 (SPAdes) (version 2) | ecosystem: Environmental > Aquatic > Marine > Oil seeps ...
CTAAATCAAACTCTTTTAAAATCTTGGCGATTTGGGTCGGACTAAATTTACTTTTTCTCATAATTGCTGTTTAAAGTTAAAACTATTTTTACTCTTTTAAACAGTCCTATTTTTGGGGAAGCTTACAGACCAATCAACGAAAATTTAGCTAAATTCAAATTTTCAAGTATTTACGAACGAAAAAAAACAACCTGAATTTAATTCGGAATCTGTAAAACATTACGCTGGAATTTTTTACTCTTATGAAAAATTATGCTCGAATTTATATTGGAGCGATTTTTTAAGGTTTAAAATTAAAAATCAAGCAATAATCAGATTTACAGTATTACTTATAAGAATAATTATCTAAGACCAAAACTAACGTCGCTTCTTTCGAGAATTATGCTTCTTTTTACGACGAGAATGCGTCGCAAGAACCGCATCATCAAAAGTGTTTTTTACTTCTTTAAGATTCACACTTTTCCATGCTTTTTCCTTAGTTTCTGGTAATAAGGTATTTAATAAATCTGGTCGTCCTACTTTATTTAAGGTTTTTCTAATCCAATCTTTGTTTTCCTTTTTATACCAAAAAAAGAATCGATGCTGTTCATCTTTTTCTTTTTTAGATTTAGGAGTTCGAGTTGGTTTTAGCGTGTAAGGATGATAACCACTATAATAAATAACCGTTGCAACCGTCATTGGTGTTGGCGTAAAGCCTTGTACTTGCTCTAATTGAAAACCCATATCCTTGGTTTCGGCAGCTAGGTTTGCCATATCTTCTACTTCGCAAGCTGGATGATTTGATATAAAATAAGGAATCAATTGAAGCTTCAAATCTTTCTTAATATTAATTTTATCAAAACGCTCTTTAAACTTATGAAAATATTTAAACGACGGTTTACGCATCAACTTTAAAACAGGATCTGACGTATGTTCTGGTGCAACTTTTAAACGTCCAGAAATATGTTTTGTCATTACTTCTTCCGTATAATCATCTAATTCTTTCGGGTCAGCATTTTTATTGAATTCTGGCACTAACATATCATGTCGAATTCCACTTCCAATAAATGATTTCTTTACTTTTGGATGCTTATCTACAGCTTGATATAATTGGGTTAATGGCTTATGAGACGTATCTAAATTACTACAAATTACAGGTGAAATACAAGATGGAGCCACACATTTATCGCATATAGATTGCACTTTCCCTTTCATTTTGTACATATTGGCAGAAGGACCACCAATATCTGATAAATAGCCTTTAAAATCTGGCATATTTGCCACTTTATCTACTTCTCTTAAAACAGATTCTTGACTGCGACTGGCAATAAACTTTCCTTGATGTGCCGAAATTGTACAAAAACTACAACCTCCAAAACAGCCACGATGAATGTTAATAGAAAACTTAATCATTTCAAACGCAGGAATTGGACCACGTTTATTATATTTTGGGTGTGGTAAACGTGTGTAAGGCAAATCGAAAGAAGCATCAATCTCCTTTTCTAACATGGTTGGAAATGGCGGATTAATAACCAATGTTCTTTCTTTTACACCTTGAAAAATTCGTTTTGCTTTAAGTTTATTAGATTCTTGCTCAATAACTTTAAAGTTAGAGGCAAACTTTTTCTTATCCTTTAAACAAATAGCATGAGAATGAATTTCGACATCTTCCCAATTTCTATTTTTAGGAATAGCTTCGTCCCTATCTACTAAAACAGCTGTTTGTTTTATGGTTTTTAAACTCGCAAACGGTACTCCTTTTTGTAAGAGTTCAACAATTTCTCTCAAAGGTTGTTCACCCATTCCGTAAACTAACATATCTGCTTTAGAGGTTTCTAAAATAGTTGGCATTAGTTTATCACTCCAATAATCGTAATGTGTTACTCTACGCAAAGACGCTTCAATACCACCAATTAAAACTGGTACATCAGGAAATTTATCTTTTAAAATATTTGAATAGACTGATGTTGCATAATCTGGTCTGAATCCCTTGTCTCCATTTGGTGTGTAAGCATCTTTATCTCTTCGTCTTTTGCTAGCTGTATAATTACTTACCATTGGATCCATACAACCTCCTGTAACTCCAAAAAATAATTTAGGAGTTCCTAATTTCGTAAAATCTTGTAAATTATCGTTAACACTTGGTTGCGGAACAATAGCTACTTTTAGCCCATAACTTTCTAAGATACGACCAATCACTGCTGGTCCAAAAGAAGGATGATCTACATAAGCGTCACCACTAAACAGAATAACATCTAACTCTTCCCATCCTCTAAGTTTTACTTCTTTGTTAGTTGTTGGTAGCCAGTCTGTGAGTTTATTAATTTTCATAATGTGGCAAAGGTACGGTTAAATTAGTTTCGTCGTTTAAACCTTATAATTTAACTATTCACTATCAGTATTAAAAATCCAAGTAATAGCTTTCTCTTTTGTAGCTCTAAAAATGGTATTGTGCTTTTCGTTGGGCTCATCAGAATATTTCCAAATTAAATTTTCTGGCACTTCACTCTCTAAGGTTTTGTTAAGATTATTTGTATGAACCGATATATCTTCTGCACCAGAGCCAGCAAACCATAATTTTGTTTTCTTGGTTGGGAAATTTTCTAAATACTTTATTGCATTTTGTTCTAAAAAATGATTATTCCACCATAATGAAGGATCCATAGCAATATAAAAATCAAAACTTCCAGGATTTAGAAAAAATGTTTCCATAACGAACAGTCCTGATAAAGATTCTCCAATAAGACCTTTTTCGTCAGTTGTTCTATACTTTTTGTTTATATCTGCGAACAATTCGTCTGTAATAAAAGCTCTAAAGTTTTTTGCACCATCGGTTAACGGACAATATTCTTCATCTGCTGCAACTTCAGATGATCCTGATAAATCTTTTCGTCTGTCTATATTTTCAATACCAACTAGAATAATTGGTGGAATACTTTTATTTTCAACAAGTTTAGAAATTGTATTTGCGATATGCGGAAAATCTTCTTGAACGATACCACCATCTGCCATATATAATACAGGTAAAGATTCATTTGAGGTTTTATAATTTGGAGGTGTCCAAACATTTATTACTCTGGTTTCTTGTAGAAGTTTCGACTCAATCTTAAAATCATCATGTGGCGGAATTGGGTCGTTGTATTGTGGTGCGTTTGCGCAACTTAACGTAAATATTAACAATACTAATATGATAATTGTTTTATTCATTTTTAAATTTTTTAATTGGATTCAAATATTTCAAATAAAAATCAAATCTCTACACTCTCACCAATCTCTAAAAGCATCAAATCCTTATCCTTATCAAAGAATTTACGTTTGGCTTCTTCGTGGTCTATTTCTATATAACCGAAAGTATCAAAATGATAACCTAAAATTTTATCGCATTCTATAAAATCGCTTGCTATAATAGCATCGTCAATTCCCATTGTAAAATTATCTCCAATGGGTAAAATGGCCAAATCGAGTTTGGTCTGAAGTGGAATGAGTTTCATATCCATAGTCAATGCTGTATCTCCTGCAATGTAGATGGTTTTGTGTTCTCCTTCTATAATAAATCCGCCTGGTTGCCCTCCATAACTGCCATCTGGAAAAGATGATGTGTGAATGGCATTAACATATTTAAGATTCCCAAATTCAAAATCCCAAGAACCACCATGATTCATAGGATGTGCTTCTAAACCAATGTTTTGGTAATGGGTTACAATTTCGAAATTAGATACAATGACTGCTCCTGTACGCTTGGCAATAGCTTCTACATCTAAAATATGATCTTGATGCGCATGTGTTACCAAAATATAATCGGCTTTTAGTGTATTGATATCTATTGCAGACGCTTTTTCATTTCCTGTAATAAAAGGATCTACTAAAATATAAATATCTTTTATCTGAATACCTAAACTGGCATGACCGTAGAATGTAATTTTCATTTCATAATTAATTTAAAGTCTAAAATTATCCTTTAAATTTAATACAAAATATAACCAATTCCCAATAGTATAGAAAATAGAAAGGTAGATAATGCTAAAACCTTTAATTGGCTATCAAAATCGTTAGGTTGCTGAGCTGTTTTTATCTTCTTGATATGAATAATTAGAGGAATAAAAGCAAGTAAATACATAAAATTATAAGGCTCTACATAATACAATATTGAATACACTATAGTAATTAACATGGCTCCAATAATTAGAATGAAATGATAAGTCTTAGCATTTTTCATACCTAATTTAACGGCTAATGTTATTTTACCAGCATTAGTATCAGATTGGATGTCTCGTATGTTATTTAAATTCAACACACCAACACTTAATAAACCTAATGCTATGGCTGGCAGAACAACTAAATGGTCTAATGTGTGCATATAGAGGAAGTAACTTCCAATAGTACTTAATAATCCAAAAAAAAGAAACACAAAAACATCACCTAAAGCACGATAACCATAAGGAGAATCTCCCATGGTATAATTTAAAGCAGCATAACCAGATAAGCCACCAAGAAATATAAAGAGTAATACATAAAGAAAATTACCAGAACCAAAAGCAGTCCAAACAAGTGCTATTGTTAATACAATAACAACAATAATATTAAATTTTATGGCATCCATCATTTCATCTGGTGTAATTTCACCACTTTGTATGGCACGTTGCGGACCAACACGTTCGTCATTATCAGTACCTCTAACTCCATCACCAAAATCATTGGCTAAATTAGACATGACTTGCAAGCTTATAGTTGTTAATATGGCCAGAACTAAAACCCAAGGATTAAAATGACCATTATAATAGGCAAAACAGCTTCCAAGAATAATTCCGGAAACTGATAGTGGTAACGTTCTTAAGCGCATGGCAGAAAGCCAAGGTTTAATTTTATCCATTTAATTGTTTTTGATTATGGAATCCATTTTTTTGGGAAATTTGGCTTCCTCTTTTCTAAAAAAGCATCTCTACCCTCTTTGGCTTCGTCTGTCATATAAGCCAATCGTGTGGCTTCGCCAGCAAATACTTGCTGACCAACCATACCATCATCAGTAAGGTTCATAGCAAATTTTAGCATTTTTATAGATGTTGGTGATTTTGCTAAGATCTCTTGAGCCCATTCATAGGCAGTATCTTCTAATTGGTTATGTGGTATAACGGCATTTACCATTCCCATATCAAAAGCTTCTTGTGCAGAATAATTACGTCCTAAGAAAAATATTTCTCTTGCTCTTTTTTGTCCAACCATTTTAGCTAAATACGCAGAACCATATCCACCATCAAAACTAGTAACATCTGCATCAGTTTGTTTAAAAATGGCATGTTCTTTACTAGCTAGAGTTAAATCACAAACTACATGCAAACTATGACCTCCACCAACTGCCCAACCAGGAACCACAGCAATTACTGCTTTTGGCATAAACCTAATTAAACGCTGAACTTCTAATATATTTAAACGATGATAACCGTCTTCTCCTACATAACCTTGATGACCTCTTGCCTTTTGGTCTCCGCCAGAGCAAAAACTCCAAATACCATCTTTTGTTGATGGTCCCTCTGCACTTAAAAGTACAACTCCAATATTTACATCTTCTCCTGCATCATAAAATGCATCGTAAAGCTCTGAAGTAGTTTTAGGTCTAAACGCGTTTCTTATATCTGGTCTATTAAATGCAATTCTGGCAACTCCATTAGACTTTGTATAAGTGATGTCCTCATAGGTTTTAGCCGTTATCCATTTTGGTTTATCCATCCTAGTAATTTTTGCTTACAAACATACATATTTTAAAACTATTATCTAAATACAATACACCATATGGCTAACACATTTTAACATAACCAACTAACAATCAAATTTATGTGACTTACATAAAAATACGGTGTCTAATAAATGGTACACTATTTATTGTACTATTAAAATTAGCTTTAATTTAAATTTTTAAGAAAATGACTATTACAAAATCTAACGTTGCTCAACACATTATTAAACACACACAATCTGAAGTTGGTACACTACACTTTTTTAATCACATCGCTGTGATGGAATTTGAAGAAGGTGTACACATGGATTTAATTTCATTTGGAAAAACCATGAAAGACATTGTATCATATTTTGGAACTACAAAACCATTTGGGTTACTTTCTAATAGAGTAAATTCTTATTCAGTAGATATTTTAGATATTGACAAAGTACAACCATTAATGCCCAATATGGCGGCATATGGAATTGTAACACATAATGAAGCAGGACGTATGAACGCTGTAATTGAAAGTAATTTTTGCAAGTCTACAGATATCTGTTTCGACAATTTATATGAAGGCTTAGATACCGTTTACAATAGAGTAAAAGACAGAATGAGTATAACTTTATTGACTAATTAAAGGTTAAAAGAAATAACGGTTATAGAAATACTTATAAAAAGGCAGTAATCTAAATCTACTCTTCTAACAAAGCACCAACAAAACCTTCAAAATCAGTTTTAAACTTATCATACATTTTGCCTGTAGCAGGTCCATTAAAACCTGTATGAATCTTACGAACTTTACCTGTTTTATCAATAAAAACGGTCGTTGGATACGATAAAACATGATTAAGCATAGGCAATTTTTCTTGCGCTTTCGCTTTGTCGGAAGTTCCGTATTGTGCTAAGAGTACTGGATAATCAATACCAATTTTGGTTTGTAAGCGATCAATACGGTTAAAAGCTTCTTCTTTGGTTTTAGCATACTCAAAGGCTAGCGCTACAAACGCTATAGCCTTGTCTTTATTATTTTTATAAAACTCAGCGTAGTATTTACTTTCATCTAAACAATTAGGACACCAAGTTCCCATAATCTGCACAATAACAACTTTATCTTTAAAGCGATCATCTTTAAGACCTACCAACTCATCAGAAGTATTTGGAAACGTAAAATCAATACCATCATAACCTTCTTTTAAAAAGGTTAAATCGTTAGCACTAGGTAATTCGTATGCTTCATTTCGTTTTGCTACAAAAGGTTCTTTCCAATGATTTCCAGAATAGAATGTACCTTCTAAAGTAGAGTCAGATACTTTTGCCGTGAATAAAAAAGCATGTGCACCATCAAAAGTTGAGAGTTTCATTTCATTACCAGACATCACACCTTCGAGATAACGATAATCTCCTGTTGTAGTACTAAAAGTTCCGGTAACTTTATTCCCTTCTTGTTTAAAAATGCCTTTTGCAATATATTCGTCTCCTTCAATACCTTTGCTAAAAACCGTTTCCCAAATTCCTGAAACGTTTTGTAATGACTTTGATTTTACATCAAACCGTTTATCATTGTCAAACTCAGCAGAAAATGGCACTATTCTATTTAAACTTTCTTTAATAAAGCTACCTTTTATATTATCACCTTCAAAAGTAGCCGAAATATAACCTTCATAAACAGGCAGTTTAATAAAAATAGAATCGTTTTGGTATGTTATTTCATCGACTTCAATAACTTCTTCCGCATTAAAAATTTTTAATTCAGTTGGCGAAACCACTTCAAAAATAAAAGGTAATTCTTCATTGTCTTGCACTTCAATAACAGCTTTATAAGTTCCGTTTTTCAGCAGTTTTTCCTTTAATATTTCAGTTTTAGCTTCATCTTTACAAGAAAGAATCGTTAACGTTACAAGGCAAGCTATTATATATCGCATAATTATATTAACCTAAGTTTTATCAAAATTCGTCAATTCGAGTGATTTTTAGCTATCAAAAGTTAAAAATCACTCGAATTGACATTATTGGTCGTTTCAAACTATAAAAATTACAAGGTTAAAATCAATTCTAAATTTTATCCTTTCATGCTTCATTACAAAACAACTATTATTATCTTTGTGGCTTAATTAAATTGACACTATGAAGATTTCATACAACTGGTTAAAACAGTTTATAAACACAGATTGGGACGCTGAGAAAACTGGCGATTTACTAACTGATCTTGGCTTAGAAATAGAAGGAATTGATACTTACGAATCTGTAAAAGGCGGATTAAAAGGTATTGTTATTGGTGAGGTTTTAACTTGCGAGCAACACCCTAACGCAGATCGTTTAAAAGTAATAACCGTAAATATTGGCGCAGATGCTCCTTTACAAATTGTTTGTGGTGCACCTAATGTTGCTGCAGGACAAAAAGTACCTGTAGCAACTATTGGTACAACTTTATATACTGAAGAAGGCGAAGCTTGGAAAATAAAGAAAGGAAAAATTAGAGGAGAAGAAAGTCATGGAATGATTTGTGCTGAGGACGAATTGGGTCTTGGTGAATCTCACGATGGCATTATGGTTTTAGATGCTGCAACGAAAGTTGGAGCACTAGCTTCAGACTTATTTAAAGTTGAAAATGATCAGGTTTTTGAAATAGGCTTAACACCTAACAGAGCTGATGCTATGAGTCATTATGGTGTAGCGCGAGATCTTAAAGCTGGTTTACTTCAAAAAGAAATATCATTAGAATTAATTACTCCTTCAGTAAGTTCTTATCATGTAGATGCGAGATCTTTAAAAGTAGATGTTGATGTTCAAGATATAGAAAAAGCACCACGTTATTGTGGTGTTACCATTTCTGGTTTAAAAGTTGAGCCATCTCCAGCATGGTTGCAACATCGCCTTAAATCAATTGGTTTATCACCTATTAATAATATCGTTGATGCAACAAATTGTGTATTGCATGAGCTTGGTCAACCCTTACACGCTTTTGATGCAGATAAAATTGCAGACCGCAAAATAGAAGTTAAAACCTGTAAAGCTGGCACCAAATTCACAACCTTAGATGGTGTAGAACGTGAATTGCATGAAGATGATTTAATGATTTGCGATGCTGAGAAACCTATGTGTATTGCTGGTGTTTTTGGAGGTATAGATTCTGGTGTTACTGATAACACAACGCGTATTTTCTTAGAGAGTGCTTATTTTAACCCTGTTAGTGTTCGTAAAACTGCGAAACGTCATGGCTTAAATACAGATTCGTCTTTTAGATTTGAAAGAGGAATTGATCCTAATCTTACCGAATATGCTCTAAAAAGGGCTGCTCTATTGATTCTTGAAATTGCAGGTGGAGAAATTACGAGCGATATCGTTGATGCCTATCCTAAAAAAATAAAGGATTTTGAAGTTAGATTAAGTTTTGACAATGCTAAAAAATTAATTGGAGAAGAAATTCCGAAGGAAACTATAAAAAGCATCTTATCGTCTTTAGATATTAAAGTGAATAACGTTACAGAAGCAGGATTAGGATTAACAGTGCCTGCTTACAGAAATGATGTGCAACGTGAAGCTGATATTATTGAAGAAATATTAAGAGTTTACGGTTACAATAATATAGCAACAACCACGAAGTTAAACGCTTCAATCTCTAATTCATCGCGTTTTGAAGATTATAAACTTCAAGATATAATAGGTAATCAGTTGGCTTCTCAAGGTTTCTTTGAGATTATGGCAAATTCGTTAACCTCACCCAAATATATAGAACTAAGTGAAGATTTAAACGAAGCGCATAATGTAAAAATGTTAAACCCTTTAAGTAACGATTTAGAAGTAATGCGTCAGTCTTTATTATTTTCTGGGTTAGAAGCTGTAGCGCATAATATTAACAGAAAGCGTGATGATTTAAAGTTATTTGAATTCGGAAAAACATACCATCAATACTCTGAAGCGAGAGAAGAACACAAACATTTATCGGTTTTTGTTACAGGAAATAAATCTGAAGAACGATGGAATGCTTCTGCAAGTCCTAGCGATTTTTTCTATTTAAAAGGAACGATTGAAGTTGTTTTACAGCGTTTAGGTTTAACACGATTAAAATCGGCACCAAATAAATCTGACATTTTGAGTGAAGGCATGAGTCTTTCTGTAGGAAAGAAAAAGATGGTGGATTTTGGCTTGGTAAAAAAGTCCGTATTAAAACATTTTGGCATTTCTCAAAATGTATTATTCGCAGATTTTAATTGGGATAATGTTTTAGAAATGGCGCAACACAATAAAATTAAGTTTACACCTATCTCAAAGTATCCCGAAGTTAAACGTGATTTCGCATTATTACTAGATAACAAAGTTACTTTTGAAGAGATTGATACTATCGCAAAACAAACTGAAAAACAATTGCTTAAAAGTGTGAATCTATTTGATGTTTACGAAGGTAAAAAACTACCTGCTGGCAAAAAGAGCTATGCAGTAAGCTTTATCTTACAAGACGAAAACAAAACATTAAACGATAAGCAAATTGACAAAATAATGTCTAAGTTACAAGCTAATTTTGAGAGTAAACTTGGTGCTGAATTACGATAAAAACACTATTTAAAACGAATAAAAAACCCTTAAAATTTAATTTAAGGGCTTTTTTATATTTCAAAAAAGATTAAATCTTCAGTTTTAAATTAATCGTTTATGCATCATTTGATCCAAAAACAAAAGTTGCTGTTTTAAATTTCATTTCAATATATGAGATTAAAGCATAAAAGAAAATAGCTGCTCCAGACATTTCTAAGAACTCTTCAAAACTATACATTAACGCATAAGTTAAGGTATCTTCTCCATTTATTTCTGCGTGCATACCACCTAACATCTCCATACCAACTGCTCCAAAAACAAACACAACACCTGCCAAAATAAAGAGTTTTAAAATTTGCTTTGGTAAACTCATCATAAATTTAAAATAAGCAATACCAACAACTAGCATTATAGCAATATATGGTATAAACCATGCGAAATAAAGTAATCCAGAAGTATTAAAAAGCGCTTCCATTGGTGCTCTTAACTGTTCGTGTATTTGTATCATTTCATCTAAAGAGATAAAAACAAAAATGGCAGATAAGCCAATCCAATGCCAAAATCGCTCTCCAATGGCTTTACTTCCATAAGCTATAAACGCTAATAAAATAGCATCACCTAATAATACTAAGGCAGAAAAATAGGTTGGTAAATTAGCCTCTAAATTTACGTTTAGGAGTTTAACAAGCAGTCTAGGTACTTTAGATAATTCTAACACATTTACGAGAGCATTATTAAGAAAATAAACTGTAATTAAATTACCTACAGCTAATAAACCTATTGCTATAAACAGATTGCGAAGAATCTTAGATTTTCGTACTTGAAATTTCATAAAAACTTAAGTTTAAATACAGACAAATAGGGATTTTGACTGAAAAATATTATAGCTACAATTAATAGCTTTAGGCGTCGAAGGTAAAAATTTTGATGATATCAATTCAAAAAAATATTCAAACGACCTATAACATCGTTTAAATGTTTTAAATATTTCAATTCAATGATAATTATTAAGCTACTAAATACAGGGATTTAAAGTCGCAAGTGTAATTATTAAACAATATCCATTATTTAACACAAATACACTTAAATATTTTTATTTTTAACACTTACAAAAAACATAAAAAAAATGGCAAACGTAACTTTAGGAGGCACTCCAGTAGAAACAATAGGAAATTTACCAAAAGTTGGTAGTAAAGCACCAAATTTTAAACTCACAGGAACAGATTTAGCAGACAAATCTAATAGCGATTTTGATGGTAACAGATTAGTATTAAATATATTTCCAAGTGTAGATACTGGTACTTGTGCGCAATCTATAAGAACTTTTAACGAAAAAGCGAGTCAACTAGATAACACCAAAGTACTATGCATCTCAAAAGATTTACCATTTGCAATGGCGCGTTTTTGTGGTGCAGAAGGTATTGAAAATGTAGAAAGTTTATCTGATTATAAAACAGGGAAATTTGGTAACGATTATGGATTAACGTTTGCAACAGGTGGATTTGAAACACTATTATCGCGTTGCATTGTTGTTATTGATACTAATGGAACCGTTTTACATACAGAACAAGTTTCTGAAATTGCAGACGAGCCTAATTACGAAAGTGCTTTAGCTAGTTTAGTATAGTTTTTTTATTCTAAAAAATAGTTCTAAATAAAAAGCCAGTAGAAAAACAATTCTTTATTAAGGATGATTATTATTTCTGCTGGCTTCTGTTTTGAAATTTATCAAATTGAAATGAAACATTCATTAATAGTATTGTTTATAGTCTTTTTAAGTTGTGAAAATAGCAACAAGCTTGAAAAATTTGATAGTAAAAAATGGAAGACAGCAAGTCAAATTGAACGTGGAAATATGTCGACCGATTTATTGGAAAGTCAAATTTTAATCGGATACACTAAATCTGAAGTGATAGAAAAACTTGGAAATCCGAAAGATAGTACTAAAACGAATTTTCATTATTTAGTAGACTTCGGCTTTATGACACCTTTTCATTTAGATGTGAATTTTGATTCAATTGATCTATTAGTAAAAGAAGTCACTTTAACTGATTAAAAAAACGATTACACCAGTTTCATTAGATACCAAAACCACTAGGAAAAACGTTTCATATTTGTATTTTTGTTCAATTCAAATTGAATGTCACTTTTTAGGATTAAAAATGAAACTATTACTTGCTGCTTTTTTTATTACATTCCTTTTGTTCAGTTGTAACTCGAGTGATAAAAAAATCAGTCAAATTGAAATTGTAAAAACGCAAACAGATACTATTAAAACTATTGAAAAACCTAGTATAAAAATCACAAAAGCACTCGTTTTAGGCAAGTTTGATTATAAAACAGACAGTACATTTACTAAAGTAAGTGTAGAGCACTCAGCAAAAACACTTTACCTAAATAAAGAAGTTTATTCGGCTTTTTTAGAAATGCATAAAGCCGCTAAAACTGATAGCATTGAATTAACTATTTTATCTGGCACAAGAAATTTTAAAGAACAAAAAAACATTTGGGAACGTAAATGGAATAAATATAGCAACCTTGAACCATTAGAACGTGCAAAGAAAATTTTAGAATACAGTTCTATGCCTTCAACATCTAGACATCATTGGGGAACTGATATAGACTTAAATAGTTTAAGTAATTCGTATTTTAGCAGCGGAAAAGGATTTAAGGAATATGAATGGTTAACAAAAAACGCGAATGACTTTGGGTTTCATCAAGTATATACTGATATAAACAGCTTAAGGACAGGTTATAATTTAGAAAAATGGCATTGGTCCTATATGCCTTTAGCAAGTAAATATTTAAAATTCTATAATAATAGAATAGTTAATGACGATATTAATAATTTTAAAGGTTATGAAGAAGCACCAAAACTAAGAGTTATAAATGACTATGTTAATGGCATATCACAAAAGGCAAAAAGTTACGAATAAATAATATTTCCGAAGTATCAGGAAAATAAACATGGCAAAAAAAACAACAAAAAAGAAAACTACCACTAAAGCGAAGCCAAAAGAAAAGGCAAAGCCAAAGGCGAAATTAAAAAAGCCTTCGTTTAAAATAACCAGTCAGCATAAACTAATTTTTGGTAGTTTCCTTATTATAATAGGTTTATTACTCTTCATTTCATTTTTATCTTTTGTATTCACAGGTAAAGAAGATCAGAGTGTGCTTACTAATTTTCCAGAGCGTTCGGATGAGTATAAAAACTGGGCAAGCCAGCTTGGTGCTTGGGTAAGCGAATTTTTTATTACCAAAGGTTTTGGTTTGCCTTCCTTTATTTTTTCTGGTTTATTATTTCTTTCAGGCATTTATGTTACTTTAAATTTAAACAAAGTAAAACTGAGAAAACATTGGATTTGGGGAACACTAATCGTCGTATGGCTATCTATTTTTTTAGGATTCTTCACGCATAAATACGATCTTCTTGGTGGTACAATTGGTTTTGAAATGAATCAATTCTTTCAAGATTATATTGGTAAAGTAGGAACCATTCTTTTCTTAATACTTGGACTAATAACCTATTTAGCTATTAGATTTAAAGTTACAGGAGAGACTTTTGTCAACAGTTTTAAACGTGCAAAAAAATCTATTAAAGAAGATTTACAATACGAAACAAATACAACTGAACCTACAGTAATGTTTGATAACAGTTTAACTGAAGAAGCCGAAGCTATTAAATCTGCATTTGAAATTCCGCTAGAAAACATAGAACCAACAATTAGCAATTATTCCAAACCAGAATCAAAAACAAATACAAAAACGAAGGTTAAGGTTGAAGAGTTGAAAATGGAAGTTGCTGAAAAGCCCAAAGAAGAATCCATTGATACACCAGAAATAAAAATAGAGGTAGAAACTGTTAAAGAGGAAAAGTCTGAAACAGATAATCTTGCCGATAAATTGGTTGAAGATTTTGGGCAATTTGATCCTACATTAGAGCTAGGCAAGTATCAGTTTCCAACCTTAGATTTATTAAAGAGATATGATAATGAAGGGATTTCAATAGATCAAGACGAGCTAGAAGAAAACAAAAACAAGATTGTAGAAACATTGAGTAACTACAAAATTGGTATTTCGAGCATTAAAGCAACCATTGGACCAACAGTTACACTTTACGAGATTGTACCAGATGCAGGAATCCGAATTTCAAAAATTAAAAATTTAGAAGACGACATTGCCTTATCTCTTGCAGCATTAGGAATTAGAATTATTGCTCCTATTCCAGGAAAAGGGACAATTGGTATTGAAGTACCTAATAAAAATTCGACCATTGTATCCATGCGATCGGTAATTGCATCACAAAAATTTCAAAAATCCGAAATGCATTTACCAATTGCTTTTGGTAAAACAATTAGTAACGAAACCTTTGTTGTGGATTTAGCAAAAATGCCACACTTGCTTATGGCTGGAGCTACTGGTCAAGGTAAATCTGTTGGTTTAAATGCTGTATTAACGTCATTACTTTATAAAAAACATCCTGCAGAAGTAAAATTTGTACTTGTAGATCCTAAAAAAGTGGAACTCACACTTTTCAATAAAATAGAACGTCATTATTTGGCAAAATTGCCTGATAGCGAAGAGGCAATTATTACAGACAATACCAAGGTAATTAACACGCTAAATTCACTTTGTATTGAAATGGATAACCGTTACGAAATGCTGAAAAATGCATTTTGTAGAAACATTGCAGAATACAATACAAAATTTAAAGCTAGAAAGTTAAACCCAAATGATGGTCATGCTTTTTTACCATATATTGTTTTGGTGGTAGATGAATTTGCCGATTTAATTATGACAGCTGGTAAAGAAGTAGAAACACCAATTGCAAGATTAGCGCAATTAGCACGTGCTATTGGTATTCATTTAATTGTAGCAACACAACGTCCATCTGTAAATGTTATTACTGGTATTATTAAAGCCAATTTCCCAGCACGTATTGCCTTTAGAGTAACTAGTAAAATAGATTCACGTACCATTTTAGATGGCTCAGGAGCAGATCAATTGATTGGTCGTGGAGATATGTTATATACGCAAGGAAATGAACTTATACGTATTCAATGTGCATTTGTAGACACACCAGAAGTTGAAAAAATTACAGAGTTTATTGGCTCACAAAAAGCTTATCCAGATGCGCATTTATTACCAGAATATGTTGGGGAAGAAGGTGGCACAAATCTTGATGTAGACATATCAGATAGAGATAAACTATTTAGAGATGCCGCAGAACTTATTGTTACAGCACAGCAAGGTTCAGCATCTTTATTACAGCGAAAATTAAAACTAGGTTATAATAGAGCTGGTAGAATTATTGACCAATTAGAAGCAGCTGGTATTGTTGGTAATTTTGAAGGTAGTAAAGCAAGGCAAGTTTTAGTGCCAGATTTAACCTCTTTAGATCAGTTACTAGAAAACGAAAAACAATAATAAAGATAAAAGACCGCTTCGCTGTTAGAGATTAGAATATAGATTTCTACAAAACTAATAGACAGGAAGTTTATAATAATTTTAAACTAAATGAAAATGAAAAAAATATTTGTAATAGCATTTATCACATTAGGATTTACAACATTTGCGCAAAGTGATGCAAAAGCAGAAGCTTTGTTAAGCGAAGTAAGCACTAAAATAAAGAGCTATAAAAACATTAGTTTAGACTTTAAATACGAATTAAATAATTTAAGCGAAAACATAAAGCAAGAAACACGCGGAGATGTGGTTATTGAAGGCGAAAAGTACAAGCTTAACATTTTAGGTGTTACACGTATTTATGATGGAAAAACACTTTATTCTATTAGTCCAGAAGACGAAGAAGTTACTATTTCTTCAGACAATACGGAAGACGAGAGTACAATTACTCCAAGTGAAATGCTATCGTTTTATGAGGATGGCTATACTTTTAAAATGGATATTGTTCAAAATGTAAAGGGACGAAAAATTCAGTATATAAAACTGAATCCTATGGACACAAATTCTGAAATAAAACACGTTTTATTAGGTATTGATGCCACAACAAAACACATTTACAATCTCATTGAAGTTGGTAAAGATGGAATAAAAACAACATTAACTGTTAATTCTTTTAAAACCGACCAACCTATTTCAAAAACCTTATTTACATTTGACCAAAGTAAATACAGTGATTACTTTATCAATAAAATTGATTAACACCAATTTAAGCGTATAATGTTGCATATAAATCGTTTCTTTTTACGAGATTATTTATATAAGTTGGTATAAGACTAAACCATATATTTGTGAAAATATTAGATAGGTACATACTTATCACATTCTTAAAGACGTTTTTTAGTGTCTTTATAATATTCATGTTCATCTTTATTTTACAAGGAGTTTGGCTATATATTGCTGAACTTGCTGGTAAGGATTTAGATGTTTCAGTCACTGCAAAATTTATTTTGTACTACATGCCAAAACTAGTTCCTTTGGTGGTACCACTGACTATTCTATTATCGTCAATCATGGTTTTTGGCAACTTTGCAGAAAACTATGAGTTTGCTGCAATGAAATCTACAGGAATCTCTTTGCAACGTGCCATGCGAAGTTTAAGTATATTTATTGTTGCACTAGGTATTGCCTCGTTCTTTTTTGCTAATAATGTTATTCCTTGGGGAGAATATAATTTTTATAATCTACGACGAAATATCGCCAAAGTTAAACCTGCTCTTGCCATTGCAGAAGGTCAGTTTAATGAGATTGGAAATATTAATATAAAGGTTAGAAAGAAATCTGGTAATAAAGGTCAATTTCTTGAAGATGTTGTTATTCATAAAAAAACGGGTCGTGTAGGGAATTATGTTGTTATTATTTCAGAACGTGGTGAACTAAAAAGTAGTCCTGATTCTAATATTCTACAACTTAAGTTAATGAATGGAAATTATTACGAAGAAATTCTCAATAAAGATCCTAGGAAAAACATAAGCAAACCACACGTTAGAAGTTATTTTGACAACTATATAATTAATGTAGATTTAGAAATATTAAGCTCTGAAGATATCGATGAGAAAAAAACCAATGACAAATACAATATGCTCAATTTTAGCCAACTAAACAGAGCGATAGACACACTAGAAAAAAAGAAAAAAAACGATTTTTTTACGTTATCCGGAACCCTATATAATAGAAGTACTTATGCTTCTTTAGGTGTAAATATCGATACTTCGATGATTGACTCCGTTTATAATTGTGAAAATATTCTCGATCTTTATTCAAACAAACAAAAAGGCCAGATTTTAAACTTGGCAATAAACTCTTCAAATAGCACAAGACAGATTATTGATTCTAATAAGAAGTCTTATAAAATATCCTCTTCGTGGCTCAATAAGCACATAATAGCATTGCATGATAAATTTGTTTTAGCCTTTGCTTGTATTATTCTCTTTTTTGTTGGCGCACCACTTGGAGCTTTAATCCGTAAAGGAGGGCTTGGATTACCAATGATTGTTGCAATTGTCTTATTTTTAACGTATCATTTCTTTGGCATCTTTGCTAAAAATAGTTCAGAAAAGGGCACTTTTAGCCCTATTCTTGGCACGTGGTTATCTACTGCTGTAATGTTACCTTTAAGTATTTATTTAACCACACGTGCTACAAATGATAAAGGTGTTTTTCAATTTGATGCTATCATTGTGCCATTAAAACGTTTATTTACTACAAAAAACAAACTTCAACTTTCAGAAAGTGATACCAAAACTTATAATTATTACAAAAGATATTCTATTGAAGAGCTCATTGGTATTATTAAGAAACAAGAAGAATTTGACTTAGATAAAAAACCAAAAGAGATTGCACTTCATAGTTTGTTAGATCGAAAAATCTCATTAGAAGGTTTAAAATCTGAAGGTTTAGAAATACCAGATAAACTCATTAAAGCTAGAGTTTTACTTAAAGATTATAAAAATTACTCCAAAACTAGCTTAGTGAGCTATTGTATTGGCGCTGCTTTATTACTCTTACATTTTGTATTTAAGAACAATAAATTAGCTGAAATTGCAGAGTCCTCCTTGTATTTAAGTATTATCGCTTTCATCTTTTTCTTCATTTATTCTATAGTTGATACTATTGTATATTCAAAATTCTACAAAACTATCGATCAAAAAGGAAAACGAATTAATGCGTTAATATCAATTATAACGCTTCCACTCTACCCATTTAAATACGTTATATTAAGAAGCAAGATATCTCAAGACTTCTATTTGAGTTGTCTTCAAAATATAAAATAAATGTATCTTTGCTTTATATAAAATAGCATTATGATTACTAAAACCGTAAATACAAAAATGAGCCTACATACTATTGAAGAAGCCATTGAGGATATTAGACAAGGTAAAGTTATCATTGTTGTTGATGATGAGAACCGGGAAAATGAAGGGGATTTTTTAGCTGCCGCAGAGAAGGTAACTCCAGAGATGATTAATTTTATGGCAACACATGGTCGTGGTTTAATTTGCGCTCCATTAACCGAGCATCGCTGTGAAAATTTAGAACTTAACATGATGGTTAGAAATAACACTGACCCTTTAGAAACCGCTTTTACCGTATCAGTAGATTTAAGAGGAAATGGTGTAAGTACAGGTATTTCAGCAAGTGATAGATCTAAAACTGTAAAGGCATTAGTAAATAAAGATACAAAACCATTTGAATTGGCTCGTCCAGGACATATTTTCCCTTTAGTTGCTAAAGAAGGTGGTGTTTTAAGACGAACAGGACACACAGAAGCAGCAATTGATTTTGCACGCTTAGCTGGTTTTGAACCAGCTGGTGTTATTGTTGAGATTATGAATGAAGATGGAACAATGGCACGTTTACCGCAATTAATGGAAGTGGCAAAAAAATTCGATCTTAAAATTGTATCTATTGAAGATTTGGTAGCTTATAGAATGGAGTATGATTCTTTAATTGAAAAGAAAGAAGACTTTGATATTGAAACTCGTTTTGGTAAATTTAGACTAAGAGCCTATTTACAAACTACAAATAACCAAATTCATATTGCTTTAACAAAAGGAACTTGGAAATCTGATGAACCTATCTTAACACGTGTTAACAATACTTTGGTAAATAGTGATATTCTTGGAGCTCTAACTAATAATACAGATAAAAAATTAGATAACATGTTTAATGTTATTAATACTGAAGGGAAAGGTGCAGTTATCTTTATTAATCAGCAACCTGAATCCATGAACCTGTTGACTCGATTATCTATTCTTAAAGAAAATCAAGTTGAAGGTAAATTAATAAAAGCACCAAGTTTGGGTATGGATACCAAAGATTTTGGTATTGGTGCTCAAATATTACATGATCTTAAAGTTAGTAAGCTAAAACTCTTATCTAATAGTTTACAAACCAAACGTGTTGGTATGATTGGTTATGGTTTAGAGATTGTGGAGTATAAAAATTATTAAAAACAAGAAAGTCGCTCCCTACAGCGACTTTCTTTATGTTCTCACAAATATGAGAACTTCTCAAACATTGAGTTTTTTTTATTATAAATATTACTTCGATTAATCTTAAATTAATAAGGCTTTCAATTCGTTTAATTCTTTTTCTAAACGTTTTAGTTTTTCAAGTCCATTATTTTGATTTTGAATATTGAATTATTGTAACTCATAAACAGATGTTACAGTTTCTTGGGAGTAAATCTCTCCAACTTCATCTGTAATTGCAAATCCATTGGGAATGGTTATTATAAGTTGAGAATTCGTTACGGTTCCTGTAAGATTCTCACCTCCTATAACTGCAAAAGATCTATTGTTACCATTTTGCGACCATGTTATTTCCCTAAAATCATCTATCCCAAAATCACTAGATAATAAACATTGAGTAGTGTATTCTAATGCTACAGTATCGTAAAATGCTAAAGGATAATTTTGGGTTTCTTGAGTTCCAGTGCCATTACTTTTAAATACTAAAGTTTGGTTGGGATGGCAGTTTAATTCTAGAATAAGATCATTACTATCAATACCATCCTCATTAAAATCGTAATTATTCTGACTTGTTAAACTTATCAGTTTCCATGTTTCTACTATTGAAACTTGTTCTGTTTCATCGTCATCAGAAGAACACGAAATAAAGACAAAAGCAATCAATGCTATTGCTATTAATTTTGTTTGAAAATAGACTGAAGGTATTCTAGATAAAAAGTTAATATTTTTACTTACGCCTATTTTTATTGATTTTGAATTTTTCATGAAATTGTTTTTTAAGTTTTTAATTAATTGATATTTATTACTCTAATTATAAAATTATAAGTAGTTGATTAGTAAATCGAAGGGTAACTTAGTAAGCAGTAGAAAATCTAGGCTTTATTTAGTTTCAGCGATTTAGTATTTATTAATCCAGAAACAGTAAGGCATACCTTGTTGAGCGAAGCTTGACATTGAGGTTAAAAATGTTGTAAGGAGTGTAATTAGATTTTTCATAATTGGTTGTTTTATTAACTATTTCTATTACTTTTTAATTCTTTTGTCAGACTTAATATCTTCTTGCTTGTCTGAATTATAATCTTGTTTTATTTCAGAACTACTGTCTTGTGAAGTTACAGAACTAGGGTTTTCCTCTTTACTTTTATTATCTGAAGTATGAATTTTGTTTTTATTTACAACAAATTTGCGATTTAAAGGCTTAAAACGCATTTCAGAATATTTTGAAACTCTACCTCCTCTTTCTTCATCAGCTCTTCTTGCAACAATTTGATAGCTAAACTTTGTGTTAGATACACCATTGTTAAGTTCAACGACTTCAAAACCACTAGCTGTTTTTTTGGTGACATAGACTCCATTACAATCTCCTTCTAATTGTACAAATACTTTTAAAGGATGTTCTTCACTTACATAAATGTTTTTTGTTAGAATAGGATCGAGAGTTATAATGGCTCTTCCTCCACTTAATTGACCTATTCCATAATCTTGAAACAACGCTTCTGGAGATTCTGGTGCTACCATTATTCGCTCATCTCCATTTGCATCTTTTACTAAAGTTGAAACAGCTCCAAAGCCTAAAATTTTATAAGTAGTATTGTCTATAACCGCACCAACAGCAGCAGCAGCTGGAACGCTATTTGTTAAACTTGCAGAAACATTAAAGAATCCTCCCATTTTATCTATAGTAGATAGGTTAGCATTATTAGCTCTTCCGTGTACTCCTACCCTTTCAGCAGCAGCATTTATTCCACTAACACCACTATTAATTCCCCAGACACCTGAAATACCTACAAAACCTACATTACTGTAATAACCACCAGAACTCACTGTGATTCCATGAGAGTATTGGTTGTTAGATTGATTTCTAACCACTAAACAAGCATCATTAGTAGATGTATTACTAGAAGCTACAATTAATGCATTTCCTGTTCCGTTATTATAGATAGTGGCAGCATCAGTTGACCCTGTTGATTTTGTTACTCTAAGAGCAGTTTCATTAACAACAGTATTTACCTCTAGTTTTGCAGCTGGAACAATATCACCAATGCCAACTCTATTTGCGCTAGCATCTACGTAAAGCGTATTAGAATCTACATTTAAATCTCCATTATTACCATTTTGCAAGTATAATAATGTATTATTATTTGTGACAACCTCATTTCCATCTATTCGCAAACTTCCACCAATCTGAAGTCCACCAGCACCAGAAGTTCCATTTACATCACCAGTATAAGGTATATCTATTATTTGCTTAACAGTCATTCTTCCATCTGTCGTTAAACTCATAGCACCATCAGATTGACCATCACTTACATCTCTCCAAACCCAACCTCTATCAGAATCATTATTCATTGTAAATGTTGTTGCCCAATCATTCACAAACCCATAGGTCATTGCACTATGAAATCCTATGGTATAACTAGAATTATTATAAACTCGTAATTTATCATAATCACTAGATGGCAATGTACTTAATCGTAGCACTTCGGTTATATCGTTACTGTTTAAATCTAACGTTGTTGTTGCGTTATGATTACCAAGGTTATCACCGAGTTGAGTAAGTGAGAGCCATTCGATGCCATCCCAATAATAATAACCTATACCATTCCCTCCAACAACAGAAGCATTAGTATTCCAAACTAATAAACTGGTTGCTGGTGTTGCAATTGGGGCAGTTCCATTTGTAACATTTACTAAACTTACTCGTGGGATTAACAACCCACTATTTAAAGATGTTATATCTAATGCAGAAGATGCATCTGGACTAGTAGTACCTATACCAACTTGAGCATAAGATATTAGTGTTAGTAAACAAGTACTGATAATAATTAATAGCTTTTTCATAATTGGTGGTTTTTATAGTGTTCTATTCTTTACTAAAATGTGTGCTTTTTATGATTCTGTTTTTATGAATTATGTTCAAATCATAAATGCCTTTTTCTAGATGGTTAATGTTTAGATATATTTTAGTTGATGGCAATTTTTCAATAGTGCCTACAAGCTTTTCTTTCTTCATAGAGCTATTAAGAAGGGTTAAAAATTTAGTAATTAAAAAGGGATTTTAATACAATCGTAAAGTTATACGAGACATAAGTATTTAATTATAAGACATGTAACAAATACTATATTATATGTAACATTCCCTTTAAAAACAGGTGTTACAAGCTATTAAAAGAAGAAAGATAATTTGGATTGATTCTAAAAAGAAATGATTAGAGCTTAGAAATGAATTCTGTTGGCGTGCAACCATACATGTCTTTAAAACATTTGGTAAAGTAAGAATGATCATTAAAGCCAACGGAATAACCAATCTCTGAAACATTAGCATCACTCTTTTTAAGTAAATCTGCAGCTAGTTTTAAACGTTGAGAGCGTACAAATTCTGTTGCAGATAAACCTGTTAATGCTTTTAATTTTCGATGTAATTGCATACGACTCATACCAACAGCATTACTAAAATCTTCAGCGCTAAAAGATGGCTCTGCAATTTTTTCATCAATAACACTACTTACTTTTTCAAGAAACTGAGCATCATAACTACTTATAGCTACATCTGTTGGTTTTAAAACTAATTCTTGACTATAACGTTCACGAAGTTTTATTCTTGAATCTATTAAATTTTTTATTCTAGTTTCTAACGCTTTTGTTTTAAAAGGTTTGGTAATATAATCATCTGCTCCTGTTTCTAAACCAATAAACTTATCCGCATCTTCAGTTTTTGCAGTTAATAAAATAATAGGAATATGGCTGGTACGTTCGTCTTGTTTTAGTGTTTCAGATAATTGAAATCCATTTAATTTTGGCATCATTACATCTGAAAGAATAATATCTGGCACTAACTCTATGGCTTTTTCAACACCTATTTCACCATCTGCTGCTTCAACCACTTGATAGTCGCTTTTAAATGCAGATTTAATAAAGGCTCTTATATCTTCTTGGTCATCAACAATTAATAAAATTGGAAGGTTTTCGTCTATATATTGTTTTGTTTCTGTTTCTGTTTCTGCTTCAACAGTATATTTCTTTTGTCCAATTATTGGAATACCAACTATGTCTTCAGTTAATTCTTCAGGTTTAAACTGCGTTTTAAGAATTGGCAAAAACACCTTAAATACTATTGTGTTTTGAGATCTATTTTCTACAGTTATATTACCATAAGATAAATTAACTAACTCTTTTACCAACGATAAACCAATGCCAACACCTTCTGTATTTTCATCTGCTTGATAAAAGCGATTAAAGATATTCTCAATCTGTTCTTTAGTTAATACATTGCTTTCATTTTCTATATACAAATGTAATTTATGGTCTATTATTGAGGCTTCAAATTTAACTTTACCATCATTAGGAGTATATTTAAATGCATTTGATAAAAGGTTAATAACTGTTTTTTCAATCACATCTTTATCAAACCAAACGTTATCTATTTCTTCTATATTGATTGTATAATCTATATTTTTTTGAATTGCTTTATGTTGAAAAGCGGAAGCCATAGATTTTAGTAAAACCGACAAATTACCCTCAGCTACTTTAAGTTTTAAATGACCAGATTCTAATTTTGAAAGATCTAATAGCTGGTTAACTAAATTTAGTAATCGGCCTGAATTACGTTGTATCATTTCAAACTCACTTCTATCTTCTTCTTTCAGTTCTATATCATTTAAGCGCCTGTCTATTGGGCCAGAGATTAAGGTTAATGGAGTACGAAACTCGTGAGAGATATTAGCGAATAACTTTGATTTAAATTGATCTAATTTCTGAAGTTTTTTGGTAGTTTTTTGCCTGTTTTTAAATAGAAAAAAGAAGAATAGTCCTGCAATAGATGTTATTGCAATACCAGCTATAAATAAATTACGTTGATTAATTTTTTGCTGTGCTGCTAATAGACTTTCTGATTTCAAAAGCGTGATCTCTTGTTCTTTTTTTTCAGTTTGGTATTTGGTTTCTAACTGAATTACATGTTTAGCATTATTTTGTTCAAAAAGTGAATCTCTTTGATTGATTTCCTTTCTAAAATAATTGGCTGCTACTTTAAAATTATCACTTTCGTAATGCGTTAAAGCAAAACTATGTGTAAGCCCTACTTTTTTACTAATATCATCTGCTCCGTACTTCTTATGAATTGCTTCAGCTTTCTCAAGTTGTTCTATTGCTTTTTTGTAGTTTTTAGTTTTTCTATAAAAACCACCTAAAGAAGCATGTGCGTTACCAATATCTATAGAATCCTTTGTTTTTTCTATTTCAGTTAACCTTAAATTATAATAATGTTCAGCGAGCTTAAAGTCTTTTTTTGTAGAAGCTACAGAAGCTAAACTGAAATAAATTTTTGATATATACTCATGATTATTCATTTCCTTATAATAAGGCAACGTTTTATTAAAATAAAAGTTTGCAGAATCTAAATAAACTTCGGGCAATTCAACTTGAGAATAAAACCCCATCCAATCACCAATTCTATAAAGCATTAAGTTTTCGTACTTTTTATTTTCTATGCTTTGCGCTAAACCAAGTCCATCGTTTAAAAACTGCTTTGCGGCTAAAACACCTTCGTTAGTAAATGTAAACTTAGAAATTTCTGCTCTATAAACTTTAGACATTATAAAAGAAGGATATACTATATTTGACGTTTGATATAATGAATCCATTTTTAAAAAATAAACAAGAGCAGTACTATCTTTTTTTTCTTTAAAATAACTTACCCCAATTCTTAATAATGCTAGATTTCTTAAACTATCAACATCTTTTTTCAAAGGCATTTCCAAAACGCTTTTGGCTAAATTTCTACTTTCAAGTTTATCTGAACTTCTGAGTATTTGAGAAAGCTGTAATATATGTGTCGCTTTTTGATTTAAATCAGTAGCGTTTTTTATAATAAGATTTAAAGAATCTACTTTGTGTTTTCTCTCACTATCTAAACTGTTTTTATTTTGTCCAAAAGTGCTATATGAAATAAAAAATAAAAACAGTACAAGTTTAAAATTCATAATGTTGCCAATTAATAACTTAAAGATAGACAATAATATGGAAATGAATAACTTAAGACTATAATTATTGTAACACTTAATGTTACAATAATTACAATAAGACGAAATTTATAATGTTAAACATCGTCTCAGCACGTTCTCTTACTTCGTCTTCCTCCCAAGATCATTTTATTAAACAGGAAATGTTCCTAGAAATATAATAATCTGATTGCTCAAAGGTTTTAGTCTAAAGATATTCTAAACCTTGTTTTACTTCTTATTTTTGATAAACTAATCACAGAACTATTTTACAAAAACACATAAAAATACTACAAAATATTACTTTTTAACTTGTTTTTTGTAAATTTGTCGACAAAATAGAAATGTGCTACAATTTTAATCTGTACTCCAATTTAGATATTACATAAGTTATGACTAAAAAATTTATATTAATCCTGGCGTTTATATTTAGCATAAAGGCTTTTACACAAGATTTTAGTGCTATTTGGAATACAGCTAACACAGACATTGTTTCTACCTTAGATAACCAAATAGAGATACCAACAAACCCAGCCTTTACCTATAATTATACTGTAGATTGGGGAGATGGTAATACCGATTCTAATATTACAGGAAACATTACACATACTTATACATCTGTAGGCAGCTATACCATTAATATATCAGGAACCTTTCCTCAAATCTATTTTAACAATACCGGAGATAAATTAAAAATTGAAGAAATTCTTAGTTGGGGAAATATTCAATGGCAAAGTATGGAAAATGCGTTTTGGGGCTGTCGTAATTTAAACTTTGATGCCATAGACGCTCCTGATTTATCGCAAGTTACTAGTTTACTTAATATGTTTAGGTATTGCAGTTCATTCAATGGAATTGTGAATAATTGGAATACAATTACTATAACCAATATGTCTGGTGTTTTCGCTGATGCGTCAATTTTTAACAGACCTTTAGATAATTGGAATGTGAGTTCTGTAACAGATATGTCTGAAACATTCTTTGATACAGGCAATTTTAATGAGCCTTTAGATAGCTGGAACACCTCATCAGTTACAGATATGTCTGGCATGTTTAACGAAGCTTCTTCTTTCAACCAAAATATAGATAATTGGAGTGTTAATCAAGTTACTACAATGTTCCAAATGTTTAAAAATGCATCACAATATAATTCACCGTTAAGCTCTTGGAATGTGGCAAATGTCACAGATATGGCAGAAATGTTTGAAGATGCAAGAGTTTTTAATCAACCAATAAATGATTGGAATGTTAGTAACGTATCCAACATGACAAGTATGTTTGAAAATGCTGATGATTTTAATCAGCCTCTAGATCTTTGGGACGTTTCAAATGTAACGCTTATGGATAGCATGTTTAATGAAGCTAGCGTCTTTAACCAGCCAATAGGAATTTGGAATGTTACCAATGTAACTTCCATGATACTTATGTTTGAAAGAGCCAGAGACTTTAACCAACCTATAAACAGTTGGGATGTTAGTAACGTGACTAGTATGCGAGGCATGTTTGATGGTTTATTTGGTAACACCGCTTTCGATCAGCCTTTAGATAACTGGAATACAGGTAATGTCACAAACATGAGTGCCATGTTTAGACGTTGTGCCTTTAATCAGCCAATAGGAAATTGGAATATAGCTAACGTTACCAATTTGTCTTCCATGTTTAATTATTCTCCAAATTTCAATCAACCTATAGAGAATTGGGATGTTACTTCTGTAGAAAACATGAGTAGTATGTTTAATCGAGCTGAACAATTCAATCAACCCTTAAATAATTGGACTACGAGTGCACTTACCAATATAAGTAGCATGTTCTATAATACAACACAATTTAATCAATTATTAGATAATTGGAATGTTAGTAATGTAACCAATATGGGTAGTACATTTAATGGCGCGTCTGTTTTTGACCAAAATCTTGGTTCTTGGGATATTACTAGTGTTACTAATATGAGTAACATGCTAAGTAATTCTAACCTAACATTAGAAAATTATGATAATACATTAATAGGTTGGGCCTCCCAAAATGTACAGAATAATGTGTCTCTAGGGTCCATTTCTTTAACCTATTGCGAAGGACTCGAAGAAAGACAAGATCTCATAGACAACCATAACTGGACCATTACTGGAGACAGCGTGGATTGCTCTTATGTTATTTGTACAAATATAATTTCGCCAATTGATGGAGATCTTAATGTACCTGCAAACTCAAATATTATTTGGAATCCCGCACCAAACGCAACTGGTTATTATGTAAGTATTCGCAGAGAAGATGACCTTGGCAATGTAATACAAATAATTTTTGATAATGAAGATGTTGGTAATGTTGTAAGCGTCACTTTTACTAACGAATTTCTTCCAGGTGATAATGTATTTGTTACTGTAATTCCGTACAACAATGAAGGTCCTGCAGTTGGCTGTGAAGAAATTTATTTTAAAACAGTAGAGAGTTGGGTAAATAGTCCTGATGTATTTAAACTAACATACGATACCCAATTACAAGAATCTAACCAAACTACACCAATCAATCAACTCAAAATTCAAACAAGAACAGGAATAACTTATAATTATTCTATAGATTGGGGAGATGGCCAATACAACAATAATGTTTCCGGAGAAATTACCCATACCTATTTAAATCCTGGTATTTATACCGTTAGCATTATTGGAGATTTTCCTGCGCCACGACACGAAGAATTTAATAGCGACTCTTTTAAACTTTTGTCTATAGATCAATGGGGAACGCAAATATGGGAAAACATGCAAGGTGCTTTTGCTGGTTGTGAGAATATGGAATATTTGGCTACAGATATACCCAACCTTTCTATTGTTACTGATATGAGCAGAATGTTTATAGTTTGTAGAAATTTTGATGGTAATATAAATAATTGGGATGTTAGTAATGTCACCAATATGTATGCAACATTTGGTGTAACAACGATATACAATCAACCTTTAAATAATTGGGATGTTGGTAATGTAACTAATATGTCATTAATGTTTTTTAGAACAGATACTTTTAATCAAAATATTGATAGTTGGAATACTGCTAATGTCACAAACACTTATAGAATGTTTGAAGATGCTGATGCCTTTAACCAAACTATAGCCAATTGGAATGTTGGTAATGTAACTACTATGGAGAGTATGTTTAAACGCGCTCTTACTTTTAATCAATATTTAAACAATTGGGATGTTAGTAGCGTTGAAACAATGGAAAATATGTTTGAGTCTGCTACAGCTTTCAATGGTGATATAAGTAGTTGGGATGTAAGCAATGTTACAAACATGGTAAGCATGTTTAAATCCGCGAGCACCTTCAATCAACCAATAGTATTATGGAATGTTGGCAATGCAATTAACATGAGTCAAATGTTTCAAAATGCTACAGATTTTAATCAACCTATAAATGATTGGAATGTTAGTAACGTTGTTACTATGAGCTCAATGTTTTCTGGAGCTATTTCGTTTAATCAACCTTTAGATCTTTGGGATGTAACATCAGTAGCGAGCATGTATCGAATGTTTAGAAGTGCTTCTGCATTTAATCAAAATATTAATAGCTGGAATGTCACTAATGTTTTAAATACCTCTAGTATGTTCGAAAATGCTATTGCCTTTAATCAACCGTTGAACCAATGGGATGTTAATTCTGTTGTAAACATGAGTTCTATGTTTAAAGACGCTACAAGTTTTAATCAACCTCTTGATGTTTGGGATGTTAGTGCAGTGGCGAATATGTCTTCAATGTTTGAAAATGCCACAAACTTCAATCAGCCATTAAATTCTTGGGATGTAAGTTCTGTAACACTTACAAATTCTATGTTTAAAGGCGCTACACTTTTCAACAATCCAATTAACAATTGGGATGTTGCATCTGTAACCAATATGATGTCCATGTTTAAAGATGCAGTTGCTTTCGATCAACCTTTAAACAGTTGGGACACAGGCGAAGTCCAAAATATGCAAGAAATGTTTAAAGGTGCTACTCTCTTTAATCAAGAGATTGATGCTTGGGATGTATCGTTTGTAACCACCATGGAAGAAATGTTTAGAGAAGCATCAACCTACAACCAAACAATGAATAATTGGAACGTCGCCTCTGTAACTACTATGGAAGGTATGTTTCAGGATGCAACGTCTTTCAATAGCGAAATAAATAGTTGGAATGTACGTAAAGTAGTTACAATGGAAAATATGTTCTATGGAGCTACAGCATTTAATCAAACTTTAAATAACTGGCGCGTTACTGGTGTAGAGAGCATGGAGAATATGTTCAGAGATGCTATATCTTATAATCAATCTATGGATGCATGGAATATAGGCACTGTGACTATGCAAAGTATGTTTAGGGATGCAACTGCGTTCAATCAAAATTTAGTGGATTGGGATATGAGTAATGTCACAAGCGTAACTAATATGTTAGATGACACTGCGTTAACTAGAGAAAATTATGACGCAACTTTAATTGCTTGGTCAGACCTTACTTTAACACCAGGACTTACATTAGGTGCTAATACATTACTTTACTGTGATGCCTTACAAGAACGACAGTCTATAATTGACAATTTTGGCTGGACAATACTTGGTGATATTTTAGATTGTCCAATTCCAGAATGTACGCAATTAGTTTTACCATTAAATGGAGCTACAGACGTACCTGTAAATACTAATTTAACTTGGGAAGATGTACTCTTCGCTAGTGGTTATAAATTAGAAATCACAATACAACCAAGTGGAACCGTAATTAATGAAATTTTAGGTGATGTTACAGCATATGAATTTCCAAGTGATTTTACTGGTGGAGAGACTGTTTCTGTAACCATTATTCCTTTTAATGATGAAGGTGATGCCATTGGACCGTGTACAGAAGAAAGTTTTATCGTATCTACTGATGTGGCAACAATTCCAGATTGTTCAACGCTTACTTTACCTTTAAATACAGAGACTGAAGTTTTAGTTGGCACAAATTTAAATTGGTCTCCTATTACTAATGCTAACGGTTATAAAATACATGTAGTTACTAATCCTGGAGGAGTTATTATTTTGAATAATGAAGATGTCGGAAATATAATCACATATAATTTCACTACTGATCTTCCTGAAGAAACATTAATAGACGTCACAATTACACCATACAATGATGAAGGTGATGCCAACAATTGTACAACCGAAAGTTTTACAACACAGACTATACCAAGACCACCATTGTGTACAAACATAACAAGTCCTATAAATAATGAAATAGACGTGGCAATTGATACCAATATTACTTGGAATACTGTAGCAGATGCAACAGGTTATTTGATTAGTATTGGCACCACAAGTAATGGCATTGAAGTTGCTAATAGTATAGATGTTGGTAATATGACGTCTTATGATATTCCGAATGATTTACAAAATAGTAGAACTTATTACGTTACTATTATTCCGTATAATGCCACAGGTGATGCTACAAGTTGTACTGAAGAAACATTCACAACTGAAGATCCAATTTCTACAACTCCCGTTTGTACAAATCTAACTAGTCCTGTTGATGGTGCTACAAACATTCCAACAACCCTAAATCAAATAACTTGGGATACAGCTACAAATGCAACGTCTTATAGAATAACGATTATAGGTACTGCAAACAATGACATTACAAATTTTGAAACTACAAATACTTTTTATGATTTCACCAATCCATTTTTAAATAGTGAAGTGGTTACAGTAACTATTATCCCATTCAACACAACAGAAAGCGCCATAGGTTGTACTTCTGAAAGTTTTACTATCATTCCTGAAACACCAAACTGTACTACTCTTGAAAATCCTTTAGATGGCTCAGTTAATGTCGCTATAGATTTAAATCAAATCACTTGGAATGCTGTTACAAATGCAACAGCTTATAAAGTCACTATTGCTGGAACAGCTAATAACAATATTACCGATTTTGAAACTACAGATGCCTTCTACAACTTTACTAATACTTTTGTAAATGATGAGGTGGTAACAGTAACTGTTATTCCTATTAATCAAACGGTTGAAGCTGTAGGTTGTACCTCTGAGAGTTTCACTATAGTTCCTGAAACACCAAGTTGTACTACTCTTGCGAGTCCTCTAAATGGTGATACTAATAGTGCTACAGATTTAAACCAAATCACTTGGAATGCTGTTACTAATGCAACCTCTTATAAAGTAACTATTTCTGGTACTGCGAATAATAACGTTACGGATTTTGAAACTGTAGATACATTCTACAACTTTACAAATTCGTTTGTAAATAGCGAAGTGGTTTCAGTAACTATAATTCCTATTGACAGTACTATTGAAGCTTTGAGTTGTACTTCTGAAAGTTTTACTATCATTCCTGAAACACCAAACTGTACTACGCTTTCAAGTCCTTTAGATGGCGCAATTAATGTCGCTGTGGATTTAAATCAAATCACTTGGAATGCTGTTACAAATGCAACTTCTTATAAAGTGACTATTTCTGGTACTTCAAATAACAATATTACCGATTTTGATACTACAGATACCTTCTACAACTTTACCAATACATTTGTAAATGATGAAGTAGTTACAGTAACTATTATTCCTATTAATCAAACGGTTGAAGCTGTAGGTTGTACCTCTGAGAGTTTCACTATAGTTCCTGAAACACCAAGTTGTACTACTCTAGCGAGTCCTCTAAATGGTGATACTAATAGTGCTACAGATTTAAACCAAATCACTTGGAATGCTGTTACTAATGCAACCACTTACAAAATGACCATTTCTGGAACAGCAAATAACAATATTAACGATTTTGAAACTACAGATACATTCTACAACTTTACTAATCCGTTTGTTAATAGCGAAGTGGTTACAGTAACTATAATTCCTATTGACAGTACTATTGAAGCTTTGGGTTGTACTTCTGAAAGTTTTACTATCATTCCTGAAACACCAAACTGTACTACGCTTGCAAGTCCTTTAGATGGCGCAATTAATGTCGCTGTGGATTTAAATCAAATCACTTGGAATGCTGTTACAAATGCAACTTCTTATAAAGTCACTATTTCTAGTACTTCAAATAACAATATTACCGATTTTGATACTACAGATACCTTCTACAACTTTACCAATACATTTGTAAATGATGAGGTTGTAACAATAACTATTATTCCTGTTAATCAAACGATTGAAGCTGTAGGTTGTACCTCTGAGAGTTTCACTATAGTTCCTGAAACACCAAGTTGTACTACTCTAGCGAGTCCTCTAAATGCTGCTTTTGATATTGCAACTAATCTTAACCAAATCACTTGGAATGCTATTACTAATGCAACCTCTTATAAAGTAACTATTTTTGGTACAGCCAATAATAACGTTACCGATTTTGAAACTGTAGATACATTCTACAACTTTACCAATGCATTTTTAAGCAATGAAATAGTAACAGTAACAATAATTCCAATTAACGGAACTGTTGAGGCCCTTGGTTGTTCTTCTGAAATATTTGATATCGTGAGAACTCCTGTTTGTACAGAACTTTTAAGTCCAAATGATGGTGAAACTGATGTAACTATTGAAACGGACTTAACATGGGAAGCTATTACAAATGCTGAAGGTTATTTATTATCCGTTGGCACAATATCTGGAGGGACTGATATTGTCAATAATTTAGATGTAGGCTTTACAACGTCCTATAGTTTTGATGATGAATTAGTAAGCATAACATCATATTACGTCACAATCATTCCATATAACATAAACGGCGAATCTGAAAACTGTTCAGAAAGCCTATTTACAACTTTATTAGTTCCTAAGAATGATGTAAAATATGGGTTTTCACCAAATGGTGATGGTACTAACGACTTTTGGAATATTGAAGGCATAGAAGATCATCCTAATAACACCGTAAGTATTTTCAATAGATGGGGAGATTTAGTTTTTCAGATTAATGATTATAATAATACATCTAAAGTCTTTAGAGGTGTCGCTAATAAAAAGACCAAAATGGGAGCGGGTAAATTACCTGATGGCACATATTTCTTTCAATTTTCAATTAGTGGTGAGCATAATTTTAAAACTTTAAAAGGTTACGTTGTTATTAAAAGATAATTAGATGAATTTTAGAAGAAAAATAATAGTTATAACAACGATCATAGGATTAGCAACGCTTTTGTTTAATCCGATTGCTGCTCAACAAACACCTTTGTTTTCAGAATACAATTACAATCCATTTATAATAAATCCTGCTTATTCTGGACTCACTCCAAACACGGAAATTTCTATAAGCAATTCAGGTTATTTTAGTCCATTTGAAGGCAGTCCAAAAAGTTTCGCTCTTAGTGGACATGGTTCTTTAAATCGAAAGAAAGTAGGCATTGGAGCCGGAATTATAAGTGATGAAATAGGAGTTACGAAATCTACTAGTTTTTTTGCAGCATATGCTTATAAAATATATTTCGATTTTGACAGTGATCGTCCTTATTGGCAAAACTATCATCCTGGTGTACTATCCTTTGGTGTTACTGCTGGTATACAAAAATACCAAGACAACTTAACTGAATTAGGTATTACTAACGACTATGTCTTTGCCGAAGATATAAATGCTACTGTACCAACCATTGGTTTTGGGTTTTTATTTAATCACAATACATTTTATGTCGGATTTTCTTCACCAAACGTTATTGGTGATGCATTGGTCTCTGATAAGAGTTTTAATATTTCGAATACTTATTATGGTTATTTTGGATACCGTTTTTTCAATAATCGCTTTCTAGATTTAATTATTAAACCTAATGTGTTATTAAAACATGAAAAAGGCGCTCCATTACAAGCTGATTTTAACATAGCTGTTAGTGTAAGAAATAGGTTTGAAGTTGGAGCTGGCTACAGAACCAGCAATTCATATAACGTTTTGGCTGGTATATATTTATTTAATAATTTCAGAGTTATTTACAACTATAATATTGCTACAAATAATTCGCCCTTAGGAAATACGCATGGACTTATTTTAAGCTATCAGTTAAAAAAAGGGTACAGTAAGGATTAACCCCTTTATTTTAAATTTCTATTTCTTTGCGAAAACATGCATATTCAATATAAAATAATTGAAACTATTATAAGGTTGAATTTATTATAAATTCCGGATACAATAGATCTGAGCTAAAGTATAACAAAAGGAATTAATCATTTAAAACCTCTTTATTACTATAACATTTTGTATAACTTGCGTTATGAAATAACAGATTCTATAGCATTGACCATTTTTGAAGCTCTTTCTTTTACTTCCTCTTCTGTCCAAGATAATTTGATTAAACAAGAAATATTACGAGAAATAAAATGATCAGATTGTTCAAAAGATTTAGTTTGGAGATATTCTAATCCTTTCTTTACTTCTTCAGAAATTGGATAAAGTGATTTTATATTTTTAAGATGATCCCATTCTCTAATATAATGCCAACTGTTATCAAAATAATTCCAACAAACATCAACACCATTTTCTTTAAATGAATTAATAACTTTACGTGTGATTTCTAAATCAGGTAAAAAGAAACTTAAAAACGAGTAACTTTCTACTCCTCCTTCTGGAACCTTTCTAAATGTTACTTCAGGTATGTGAGAAAGAGCCTCTCTTATAATAGTGTAATTCTTCTTTTGTATAGCAACAAATTCATCTAAACGTCTTAATTGCGCTAAGCCAACTGCTGAATGTAATTCTGAAATTCTAAAATTATAACCTAAGAATGGATGAGACTCTGCACCTCTATCATTACCAACATGATCATGTCCATGATCTGAATAATGATCCGCATGTTTATAAAACTTCTCATTATTAGTAAGAACTGCTCCTCCTTCGCCAGCAGTAATAATTTTTACAAAATCTAATGACAAACAACCTAAATCACCTATACTTCCTAATGGTTTCCCTTTATAAGTGGCACCTGTTGCTTGCGATGAATCTTCAATTAAAACTAAATCATGAGCATTACATATTTCTAATAATGCATCTAAATTTGCCATACTCCCACACATGTGTACTGGCATAATAGCTTTGGTTTTTTTAGTTATTGCTTCTTTTACTTTTTCAGGATCTAATGTCAAAGTATCATCTATATCAACCAAAACAGGAATCGCACCTAGCATCATTATAGCCTCAAAACTGGCTACAAAAGTAAAAGTTGGCATAATTACTTCGTCACCAGAACCAATACCTGCTGAAGCTAATGCTACAGAAACTGCTGCTGTTCCGCTAGAGACTAATTGTGCATGGTTTACTTGAAGTTTTTTTTTAAGTTCGTTTTCAAGTTCTTTAGCTTTCCAATGGCCTTTTCGCATACCATCAAAACCGTAACGCATTAAAACTCCGCTGTCTAAAACATCATTAACTTCTTTTCGTTCTAAATCACTAAATAACTCGAATCCTGGCATAAGTTTTAATAAAAAATAATAATTGAATTTAGTCTAACAAATATAATGTTTTGAAGTATTTTGTTTTAATAAAAATCCTACAATTCTATAATAGTCTCAGATAATTGTTTTCTCACTTTCTTAAAGCTAGCAAACATATCATCATCAGCTCTATAACCAACTGGAAGCATTAATACCGAATTTAAACCATGTGTATCTAATTTCAGTATTTTATCAACTTCTGTTGGTAAAAAACCTTCCATCGGACAACTATCTATTTCTTCAATTGCACAAACGGTCATTAAATTACCTAAAGCAATATAAGCTTGTTTGGCAGCCCAATCAATTTTCTTATCGGTTGACATATTATCGATTGTAGTTTTCAATTGTTCTTTAAATGGTTTTAAAATAGAATCTGGAGTATTTCTAATTTCTTTAATTGTATCAAAATGTTCATTTACATCAACCATGTCAATTTCAGCTTGTATACAAAGTATTAATAAGTGTGAAGAATCAACAACTTGCCGTTGATTGAAACATTGAGACAAGAGGTTTTCTCGTATTACTTTGTCCTCAACAATAACCATTTTTAACGTTTGTAATCCATATGATAAAGCTGTTAAATTAAAGGCCTCTTTTAATAACTCTAATTTCTTTGTTGAAAGTTTTTTTTTTGCATCAAATTTCTTAGTGGCATAGCGCCATTTTAATTTTTCTATGGTAGACATTATCTTCTTTCTTTTTTTTCAAAAATACGGAATAACTACTGAATCAATTAATGTAAATTAAAGACATAAAATTATGTTTAATTCAATCGTTAACGTTAATCATCAGATAAAATTATTACTTACCTTTAAGGCATGAATTTTATTAAAACGACTGAGCAAGACTCAAATTATAATAATCTCGAAAAAATGTCAATTCACGAGATTATAACACATATTAATAAAGAAGACCAAACGGTTCCTTTAGCTGTAGAAAAAGCATTACCACAAATTGAAGCCTTAATTTTTCAGATTGTAGCAAAATTAAAAAATGGAGGACGACTATTTTATATTGGTGCTGGTACTAGTGGACGGCTAGGTATTCTTGATGCTTCAGAATGCCCACCAACTTTCGGAGTGCCAGATAATTTGGTTATTGGTTTAATAGCGGGCGGTGATAATGCTATTAGAAAAGCAGTAGAAAATGCTGAAGATTCAACATCTCAAGGCTGGCTAGATTTACAACAACATAATATTTCTAAAAAAGATATTGTAATAGGTATAGCTGCCTCTGGTACAACTCCTTATGTTATAAGTGCACTAGAGCTTTGTAACGAAAATAATATCATTACAGGATGTATTACTTGTAATAAAAACAGTCCAGTATCACTAACAGCCAAATTTCCAATTGAAGCTATTGTTGGTCCAGAATTTCTAACTGGTAGCTCTAGAATGAAAGCTGGTACCTCCCAAAAACTTATTCTTAATATAGTTACAACTACAGTTATGATTCAATTAGGTAAAGTAAAAGGAAATAAAATGGTAGATATGCAATTAAGTAATGATAAATTAGTTCATAGAGGTGTGAAGATGATTATGAATGAATTGAAAGTTTCAAAAGAAGAAGCTACACAATTATTAACTGAACATAAGAACGTAAGAAAAAGTATTTCTAATGGAAGAAAATAATAGAACTAATAAAGAAATTTTATCAAAAGGTTTAAAACAAATGGGAATTTGTCTTATTCTCATGTTTTCTGGTCCAACTTTACTGCATTTGTCATTAAATAATAAAGATAAGCCTCTTTACATTCCGTTACTTATAATTTCAATACTACTATGTATATTAGCTATTTCATTTTTATTCATAGGTATTAATACAATTCTTAATAGTATTTTTAAGAAAAAATAGGTTATTATCTATTAAAGCTAATCAAAAATGCCTATAAAAACTGAGTATAAAGCCTATTTTTATAGGCTTTTGCATTTTCCGTTGTTAGCGATTTATTCCTAAAAACAAAAAAGAGGCTGTCTGAAAAGGCAGTCTTTTTTTTGCAATTTTTCTAGTAAATTCTTAACTTTAAGAATGAGCAGAAAAGTAGTTTTTAAGACCTATG
>Ga0209633_10000688_pt1 | contig 38081 bp, 23 predicted proteins | sample Cruoilmetagenom1_FD_187290 | JGI IMG/M metagenome (GOLD analysis project Ga0209633, IMG submission 187290) | Oil polluted marine microbial communities from Coal Oil Point, Santa Barbara, California, USA - Sample 1 (SPAdes) (version 2) | ecosystem: Environmental > Aquatic > Marine > Oil seeps ...
ATTCTTTTAATGTCAACTGTGTATCTCCTTCTTGAGATTCAACCACTTTTTGTTTAAAATTAATATGAGATGATGCCTCATTACTGGTTACAAATCGACTCCCAATCTGTACTCCATCTGCACCTAATACCATTGCTGCCAGCATACTTCTACCTGTTGCAATACCACCTGCGGCAATGAGTGGAATATTAATTTTCTCTTTGACCATTGGTATCAGAGTAAATGTTGTAGTCTCATCTCTACCGTTATGACCTCCGGCCTCAAACCCTTCAGCTACTACAGCATCTACGCCAGCTTCCTGCGCTTTTAATGCAAACTTTACACTACTTACGACATGAACAACGGTGATTCCTTTTTCTTTTAAGAAAGAAGTCCAAGTCTTAGGGTTTCCGGCAGAAGTAAATACAATTTTAACATCTTCATCTACAATTATTTTCATTATCTCATCAATGTTAGGGTACAGCATAGGTACATTTACGCCAAAGGGTTTATCTGTAACTTTTTTACATTTTTGAATATGTTCTAACAACACCTCAGGATACATTGAGCCAGCACCTATCAATCCTAATCCACCAGCATTACTCACAGCTGAAGCCAATCGCCATCCACTTGCCCAAACCATACCTGCTTGAATAATTGGATATTTTGTATTAAAAAGTTTGGTGATTTTGTTTTTCATTTATAATAAGGTTTTAATTTACATAAACTACCCCTCCTACTCTTGTTCAACTTGTTGCAATAAAACAGTACACTCTAAAAAGTAATTCTTACGTCTATAATTCTTTTTCTTTTTAAAGTTAACAGAAATAATTTTTCCCAGTTTATAATTTTGCTCTAACTGATAAATAAGCTGCGTAATTCTAGAAAAACTTCCTTTTAATGTAAATGAAAATGTATTGAAAATGGTATTGTCTACTTTAAAAATGTGTGGATTATTAAAAGTAATTATTTTAATGTTGGTAGTATCAGTGAAAGATGTAATAGTTCGTAATAAATTATTTTGAAAAGAGCTTTCGGTTGAGATCTTTTTTGATTTTAAAATAGAATCATAATACACATTTTGTTGTTTGAGTTGTATCAGTTTTTGGGATACATTAGCAAACAATTCTTGTTCGTTTTTAAGTGAATTATATTGTTTTTTTAACATAAAAGTATTGGAAAATGAAAATTGATATGCTATCCAAAATAACAATAGCAATCCGATGAAAAGAGCTATATTCTTCTGTTTTAAATTCATTCGCGTATTTCAATTAATAATTCAAATTCATTGATTGTTTTTTTACCGGTGCCATAACCTTGTATTGCTACTTTTTCAATCCATGTTAACTGTTCTAATTCGTTTATCCATTTCAAAAAATCGTTGTTATTACTTGACTTTCCTTTAATGACAATCTCTTGATCTTGGATTATAATTTCTTCCTGATTTTTAATATTTTTCAGTAATGGTTGAAATTGTATTTCAGTTAATAAAACAGCATTAGGGATGGTCATTCCCACCTGATCTAAATACCATGAAACCTTAGAGGAAGCCAATGAAAAATTAGTAACTAACTGTTCTTTTCTTTGTACTTCATCAGTAAGTTTTAATAAGGTGTTTTTATGGGTTTTATTCACTTCCAGTTCGGCAGTTAATTGATCAATACTAGAAGTGTAATTACTAAAAAATAAAAAACTTACCAATAATAAAACAAAAACAGTTGCCAATCCTACTTTTAAGCCTACATCAAAAATCAGTTTTTGCTTAAAATCATCATTTAAGTTGTTTGTGATGGTGTCAAAATTTGATAAAGTCTTTTTTTGACCGGTATAATAGGACAAAATTCCCGCTAAGGGCAATACATTGTTAGGTGTAATTTGTAGTCCGTTAATATCATAAGTACCTGAATAAACTTCATCAGAATTGGTGATTTCTGTAATTGTTTCGCCGTTAAAAGAAATACTACTCGTCGAAGTTTGAAGTGTTGTATCTTTTACAAAGCCACATAATTGAGAGGCTATTAAATTACCCAATGAAAAACCAATGATATTATAATTATCTTTTTGATAATCGTCAATAATGCTGTCTATATATTCTTTTCTACAAATAGAAACAAAAGTATCTGTATGACCGTGTAGTACTTCACAATAAAAATCATCTATTTTTAGATTAGGAAAAGCGTTGACAATAGCTTTTTCAGTTTCTAAAGTGCCTTCTATTTTTTTTGAGAGTATTTGTTCATTATTAATGATCAAAAAAACAGGAACTTGCTTTGTTAGCTCCTCCTTTAAACTTTCAAAACTATCATATTGCTGGGTACTATCAATAACCAGTTCTTTTTTTTCTTTTTTTAACCTTAATACGTTTAATATAGTGGCGCCATCATGGCTGGTATATTCTATACCGACTGTTTCATTTGTATGTAATAATTGTTTTAACACTATTCTTTATAAATCTGTATTGAAAATTAACACCCCTAATTAACATATAAAGTATAACACTGCCAAATTAATCTGCTTTTGTTAAACATAATTGTATAATTTAAAATTTATTTTTAACTTAGTACACTGATTAATAGGAGATGCGCTAACCTTTATAAAAAATTAACCGATTCCATAACCATTTTTTGGTATTGGAATACTACCTATTATGCTATGAAAAAAATCAGCCTATTCATTTTATTGTCTTTTTTTAATTTTGGTCTTTTATTTTCTCAGAATGAGGAAGAGTCTCAACCAAAATTACCTCAGGTAATTCCTGTTTCACCTGAAGCGGCAAGTTTGGGTAAATATGGAGATTTACCTGTTAATCTTTCAACTGGTAAAATAAATTATACTATTCCTATTTATACTATTAAAGTGGGTGATTTCGAATTACCTCTTACACTATCTTACAGTTATGGAGGCTTTATGCCAGAAGAAGAGCCATCTATGGTTGGTATGGGTTGGACAGCCAATTTTGGCGGAGCAATTATCAGGCAACTCAAGGGTAAGCCCGATGAAAAAGGAACTTTAGGTTATTTAAATTTGAGCAATTATTACGAGAATTTTTTAACATTATCGCAAGAAGACCAAGAGTTAACAATCGTAAATGCAGGAAAAGGGTTTTGGGATTCCCGTCCGGATGGTTTTATTATTAATACTCCTTTGATGGATGGAACATTTAGGTTTAAAAATAGTAATACTCCTATTTTTACACCTTTTAGAAATCATAAAGTTTCTGTTTTAAACTATACTACACCGGGCTTTAATGGTTTTGACATTTCAGACGAAAAAGGCGTTATCTATACTTTTGATGCTTTTGAGCAAACAGAACAAGAAAGCTTAAATGGGGATGCGGATATTTTAGAATATAGGTCTAGTTGGATGATTTCAAAAATTGATCTGCCAGATTCATCTGACGAAATTTCTTTTTCATATAATGATTATTATCATACAGTAACATCTTTATCAAAATATAGAACTAAAAAAGTATCTCTAACTCAGGGACCTCCTTGTGGTGAGTGCGTAAATTCTTCTGTTTTTCAAAGCGAGAGCGAAACTAGAATTAATGCTAAAAGTTTAGATAGAATTGATTTTCCAAACGGATATATATTATTTAATCATGATATAATACAGAATGTTCCAGGTGCTGGTATAAGCCAAAAAGATGTTTTAAGAAGCATTTCTATTTTTGATCTTAATGATAAATTAATTGAAAAATATAACTTAGGTTATTACGAATTACAAGATTATCATTTTTTGACTTCTATACAAAAGGAAAGTGATGATGGAGCCTTTTTAGACTATTATTCATTTGATTATCATAAGTTAAACGAAGTCCCTGGAGAAAAAATTCTTAATGATAAATCGGATATTTGGGGGTTTTATAATGATATCTCTTTTGATCCTGACAACATTACTTCTCAAAATGCTAATTTTGATAAAGGAGTTATTGGTGCTCTAAAAAAAATTACGTACCCTACGAAAGGGCACTCTGAAATTGAATATGAATCTAACTCAATTTTAAGAAATGGAGATTTGTATGATAATTGCAATCCTATTTATAATGTTTCAGAGGTAATTTCGATAGATAGTGGTGATTACCCTGAATCAAATTTTTGCCCAGATGTGGAATCCCCTATTGAAAAATTAATTACCATTCCATTTACTCAAGTAGTTAATATTGAACTTACTGCTGCTACCGCAGACGCGGGTGTCGCCTATGCCGCTATTATAAAAGAAGGTAGCTTACCTCCACCCGATCCATTTTTTAGCTATTCTTGTAGTACGGTGGAAGGTTTCCCATTTTCTAATGTGATTAGTGCACTCGTATTTGCTGAAGATAATCCTCCCGAGGATCAAATACGAGATGACATAAATAAGGACGTTAATTTAGGACCTGGAATATATAAGTTGTACGTAGAAGTTTGTGGAAATGGAGGGCAGTCAACCATAGCAAGAGCAAGAATAAGTTATAGAACAGAAGCTTATCAAGTGGAAGATCAAAATATTGATATTGGTGGTATTCGAGTGACGCAAACTAAAGATTGTCCAGATGAAAATAATCAATGTGTTACAAAAAATTATAACTATTTAAAAGATGATGGAGTTGCTTCGAGTGGAATTTTATTGGCTAACCCTAAATTTACTACTTCTGTTGTAACAAAAGCTTCAGGAGTTTCTGGTTGCAGAGAATTAACCGAACGTTTTTCTAGTGTAATACCATTGGCAACCTACAATGGTAGCCATGTTTTATATAACCGTGTTGAGATTGTGAATGATTTGGGTGATAATGGTAAAACCGTAAATAATTATACTGGTATCGCTGATAATTCTCCTTCTGAATATTTCCCAGACCTTATAAGCATTGGTAGAGGTATAAAACGTGGAAAATTAGAAAAACAAGAGATTTTTGAAAAAACACTTGACACTTTTTCAATTAGATCAAGAACAGAACATCTCTATACAAACTTTAGAGCAAATGACAATAGTGGGTATGTATTCGATTTCTTCTCAACTAAATTTTTCTATAATTATTCTGAAACAGAAGATCTATGTATTGAGGCTATTGGAAATCCAGAGGCGCTAACTTATGTTTCTGATTATAGAGCGTATTATCCGGATGATTATAAAATTGAATCAACAATTAAAACTACATACCTCAATGGGGATGAAATTAAAACTCAAACAGAAAATATATATGACGATATTATTGGTGTTAACAAAGAAATAGCTATAACAAACAGCGAAGGAGAAATAATAAAAACACAATTCAATTACCCTAAAGATGTTACTTCAATTAGCTCTTTAGGGACACCTCATTTATCAATTTTGCAATATGATGCAATCGATAGATTAAAAGTTCATGATCTTCATAAAATAGGAATTCCTGTTTTAACGAAAACTTTTAATAATTCAGAAAAAACAATAACCCAACGGACGAATTATAAGAATTGGGGTAATAATATACTATTACCCGAATTTATCCAAGTGGCTAAGAATAATGATTCAATTGAAGATAGGATTCAATATCATGCTTATGATGATAAAGGAAATCCACTAGAGGTGTCAAAAACTGATGGTACCCATATATCTTATATCTGGGGTTATAATCAACAATATCCTGTCGCTAAAATTGAGAATGCTACAAGACAAGAAATACATACAGCAACCAATTTGAGTTTAGATTTTCATTCTGGTTCTGTAGGGTTAAATTCCACTGAAGAAAATACATTACGGGTGAAATTACCTGATGCCATGATAACGACCTACACCTACGACCCTTTAATAGGGGTCACTAGTATCACAGACCCCAGAGGTTATACCACCTATTATGAATATGATAAGTTTAACCGTTTAGAATTTGTCAAAGACGTTGATGGTAATATCTTGAGTAAGAATGTGTACAACTATAGAAACTAAACAGCTATGAAAAAGATAATATTATTTGTGCTGTTTGCACTACCGTTTATAGTAATAGCACAAACCCCTACTATACAATTTACAAAACACGTTGTTGATGAGAGCGCAAATGGTTCTTTTTACTCTTGGGCTGTTGATATGGATGATGATGATGATTTAGATATTGTAGCAACTGCCTTTCTGGGAGATGAATTATCATGGCATGAAAATGACGGGAATCAAAATTACACTGAACATTTTATTGATAATAATGCTGTTCAAGCAAATACTGTATATGTTTATGACTTTGATCTGGATGGAGATTTTGACATCTTTGGTTTCGATGGTACCGGTTATGTATACTTTGAAAATGATGGAAATCAAAACTTTACAAAAAAAACATTTCTTGAACTACTGGGTCAAAATTATGATGTTAATAATTACTATTTATTTGTAGATGATTTCAATGGTGATGGAATTCAGAACTTTGTGCAGTACTTTGATGATGTTATCACATGGTACGATAGTTCTGGTGGTCAAAATTTTGTTGCAAAAACAGTAGCTCCTATTCAAAACACAATTGCCTATTTTAAACAAGATATTGATAATGATAAGGATGTTGATTATATTGTTAGAGATACCATTACTAATGAAACTTTTTTTTTAGAGAATATTTCGGGTCAAAGTATCCAAAAAAGGTCTATTACCTTTGATTATCAAAATGTTGATACCGCAATTATGTATTATCTAAAAAACGATATAATGGCGGACTTCGACCAAGATGGCGACCTTGATTTAGTGGCATATTCATGGAATTTAAATGAGGTGTATTGGTTTGAAAATGATGGAAATGAAAACTTTACAAAATATACTATTGACAATAGCATTGCATATCCTTGGGTGATATCGGTCGCGGATATTAACAATGATAATTTTATTGATATTGTAATTTCAGATTATTCTAATGACGAAATAGTTTGGTATCAAAATGATAGTACTCAAAGTTTCACTAAGTATAAAATAGATAAACCTGTTGATGGCCCTTTAGGCCATTTTCTTTCAGATCTTGATAGTGATGGCGATACTGATATTGCAGTAAATGCATATGTTGGAGGTAAGTTATCTTGGCTTGAAAACAACTATACCGCTACTCCAAGAACCTATGCCAATTTAAGTGATACCGAAAATTATGTCTATACTATGGTAGCAAGAAAAGCGGCTATAGATGAAGCACAACTCAATGAAGATGATGATGTGATAGAAAGTGTTACTTATTTTGACGGATTGGGCAGACCCAAACAACAAATTGGTATCAAACAAAGTCCCACCAGAAAAGACATCATTAGCCATATAGAATACGACGCTTTTGGGCGTCAAGCCAAAGATTTTTTACCATATGTACCCACTGCAGCGGGTAATGAAGGTAGTTTTAAAATTACCAATCAAAATACAGCGGTAAATACCTATTACCAAACATATTATCCAAATGATTTAGATGGCACTCCCAACCCCTATTCAGAAAAAGTATTTGAAGCCTCTCCTCTTAATAGAGTGTTAGAACAAGCTGCTCCTGGTAAAGATTGGAAAGTGAGTAATAACCACACTATTAAATTTGATTATCAAACTAATATAGCTAATGAAGTAAAGCTTTATGAAGTAAATTTTATAGATCCTCTAAATACAGAAGCCCCTTCTTTGGTCGAAAACGGATCTTATATAGAAAATGAACTCTATAAAACAGTAACCAAAGATGAAAACTGGTTAGCCTCTCAAACAAATATAAATGATCATACCACCGAAGAATTTAAAGACAAACAAGGGCGTGTTCTTTTAAAACGAACCTATACCACTAATGTCGCTCATGATACTTATTATGTCTATGATGATTTTGGTAATTTGACTTATGTAATTCCACCAAAAGCTTCAGTTGAGACAGCTATTACTCAAGAAATACTAGAGGAACTTTGTTATCAATACAGATATGGCTATAGAAATAAATTGGTTGAAAAGAAAATACCCGGTAAAGGCTGGGAATATATTGTATATGATAAATTAGACAGACCAGTATTAACACAAGACATTAACTTAAGAAATGATGGAGATGCTTACAAATGGTTATTTACCAAATACGATGCTTTTGACAGAGTAATTTATACTGGAACAATTAGGTTTGAAGAAACCAGAGAACAGGTTCAAACGGCTTATAATGATTTGACTTATACATTGCATGAAACGAAAACTGCATCACCTTCAACTTATGGGAATTCTCAGTTCTATTATACCTATACTAATTTAAGTTTTCCGTTTGAACATAGTAGTGGATCAGAATTACACACCGTAAACTATTATGATGATTACGATAATTTTGACCTGGTAGGTGCAGCCGGTGAAAACCCCGGGAGTGTTTTCGGGCAGTCAGTAACTGCAAACACGAAAGGTTTACCTACTTGTACTAAAGTAAAAGTATTAGGTACAACTAATAAATGGATCACCACCGTTACTTATTATGATCATAAAGCGAGGCCCATTTATGTATTTAGTAAAAATAAGTACTTAAACACCCGAGATATTATAAAAAGTCAATTAGATTTTACAGGCAATGTTACCAAAACCATTACCCGGCATTTTAAAGGACAAAACCCTGTGATAAAAACGACTGACTTTTTTAGCTATGACCATACCAATCGACTCATAGATCACAAACAAAAAATAGGTACTCAAGATAAAGAACTTATTGCCCAAAATACCTATGATGAGTTAGGTCAATTAAGAAGTAAGGCTGTGGGGAATAAACCCAATGGTACACGACTACAAAATATTGATTATAAATATAATATAAGGGGTTGGTTAAAAAGCATCAATGACCCTGAAAACTCTTTAGCAAGTGATGATCTTTTTGCCTTTGGTATCAATTATAATACCATCACTTTAAATAACCAAGGTACTACTAGATTAAATACTGAGCCTTTGTATAATGGCAATATTAGTGAAACGATTTGGCGTACTGCCAATGATGATAAAAAAAGAGCTTATGGTTATAAATATGACGCTTTAAATAGGTTAGACAAAGCACGTTATAAAGCCGGAACCAATTTAAATGAAGAAGTACAATTTTTTGATGTAAAAAATATCAATTATGACGTCAATGGTAATATTACCAAACTGGTACGTAAATCTCCTAATGCTGCTTTTAATGATAATGAAGAAACCGACAATTTAGTATATGTATATGAAGCGAATGGCTTGAGTAATAAACTAAAAAAAGTAACCGATAATACGAGTTTAGACAGAGGGTTTAAAGATGGTAACACCTCTGGTAATGATTATCTCTATGATGCCAATGGTAATTTGACCAAAGATAAAAACAAAGGCATTACCAATATAAAGTATAATCATATAAACTTACCTACACTTATTAGGTTTGGTACTACCGGTAAAATTCAGTATTTTTATGATGCTTCAGGCATTAAATTAAAAAAGAAAGTAACTGAAGGAAGTGCTGTGACAACAACGGATTATGCAGGTAATTATGTTTATGAGAATGGCCAATTACAGTTCTTTAACCATCCTGAAGGGTATGTTACAGAAAGTGGAAGTACCTATAGCTATGTATATCAATATAGAGATGACTTAGGAAGTGTAAGATTCTCGTATTCAGACAGTGATGGAAACGGTACGATTACACAATCTGAAATTATAGAAGAGAAAAACTATTATCCATTTGGAATGTTGCATTCTGGATATAACTCAAATGTGAATGGTGTACACCATAAATGGGATTACTTAAACCAAGAACGGCAAGAAGAATTTGGATTAAATTGGTTAACTTTTAGACATAGAAATTATATGCCAGAAATAGGAAGATTTTTTGGAGTTGACCCTGTTTCTGAAGAATATTTTTCAATATCTACTTATCAATTTGCACATAATAATCCTATATGGAAAGTAGAGATTGAAGGATTAGAAGGGCAAGAAAAAACAGGGAAAGATGTTATCAATTTTGAAAAGGTAAAGTTTTTTCAACCGAGAATTCAATCTGTAGGAAAAATATTTAAAGCGAAAGGAACACTTAGAGGAAAAATCGGATCTAGTGGAGGATTTTCTGTGTCATTGGGAAAGAATTTAAAATTAACAGAAAGTATAAATGTTTTAGAAGTTAGTGGTACAGTTACTACAGATCCATCGGTAAAAGGTAAAATGAATGTTCTTAATATAAGTGGAGAACTATCTGCACCAGGTATTGGAAAAACTAAACTTACTGCTTCTATAGGAGAAGTAACTGGAACATTGAGTGAGAATAAAAAAGAAGGTGATATTTCTTTAGGAACTTTTGGTCTTGAATCTACAATTGAAGGTGGCCCTTCAACAACGGTAAAAGGTGCTTTAGTCAGTTCAAATGAAGATAAAAACGGAAAAATTACTAAAGCTAAAATAGGTGTTGGTGATGTTTCTGGCGTTATGGATGGAAATACTATAGGTGTTGGCGCTAAAGCAGGTCCAGCATCAGTTGCTGTCTCTGCTAATAAAACAGAACTTAAAAAAGCAGTATCTAACTTTTTTAATCGTTTGTATGATTTAGTAATTAATGGTATCCAAAAACCTGATAAAAATTAAAAAATGAATAAATTAATAATAGTATTTGCATCTTTAATTTTAGGTATTGTAAGTTGTGATAAAAACGAAAAAAAAGTAGTGCAACCTGAACATAAAATTGTTTCAGTTTTTTTTAAAGACTACGAAAGCAATCCAGAAAAAGCTATTGAGAATATTTTTAAAAGTAGCAAATGGTTAGAATTAAATAAAACACAAAGTGATACAGTATTTTTTAAACTAAAAAATATTGTTGATCAATTAGGTAAATATAGAGGTTATGAAACAATAAAATCAATTAATGTTGGAAAGAGCTATAAGATAATTAGTACAATAGCTAAATATGACAGACAACCGATAAGGTTTAATTTTATACTATACAAACCAGTTGAATTATGGCAAGTTCAAAATTTTAATTACGATTTAAATATAGAAAGTGAATTAGAACAAAATATAACGCTATCATTCGATTATTAAATATAATTTTCTATTTGATATCTGAAAAGTATAATAAAAATACCCGTTAAAAGAAAAACTATAAATAAAAAGAGTTTATAATTTACGGGTATTTTTTTTATTAGAAAAGTATCATTATTGTTGTCAGGATTTAAATACACATCTACAGTTTTGTTCTTATAATATTTTTCTATAAGCTTTTTGCTTGTACGAGAAGTTGAAAACATATTATTTAGATTAGAGGAATATATTCTATCTGAAATATAACTTTCATTATTTATAACATACTCATATTTAATATTTGACTTGTATTTTGTACCACTTGTACTATTGTAAATATCCGTATCTACAGCATAACTATCTTCCACTTTAATTAGAGATGATTCTAAAATTTTGCCTTTTATATTTTTATATCCTTTTACTTTTTCATTAAAATAACTGATTACTAAGCTAATTATAAAAAAAAATAAGCTTATTAGAATAAATATTAAACCTATAATACAAATAATAGTTTGTTTTTCCATCACATATAAGCTTGTTGAGTTTTATAATCTCTAATAACAGAATCACTAATAGAAAATAGATGCTCCCGCTAGACTCATCCAGAAGCAGATTGCAAATCAGCGCTAACCACGAAAAATTAACACGAGGCAAACTAAATAACTATCAAGACTTCTCAAAATACCATTTACTTAATAATAGTAGGCTTGATCAATACCGTTAATTTCTTTTTAGTATCCTCACGTTTTTTTCTACTGAACAACCATTTGATAATTGGTATTCTGGCTAATAATGGTACACCGGTGCCAGTATCATTTTTTATTTTTTCTTCTAGGCCTCCTAAAATAACCAAATCTTGGTCTTTTACCCTGATAATTGACGTAAATTCTCTTGAGTTTACACCCGGAGGCGCGTCCTCGGCAACTTTAGTACCATTAAATGTTGATTGTATCACATTAATATCTAAGGTAATTTGTCCGTCGCCCGAAACCAACGGTTTTATATTAATAGCAAATTCAGCATCAATAGGATAAAAATTTGTAATGGTAGAAGTTTGTGGATTTTGACTCCCAATAATATCTCGTTGTGTAACCGCATAATAGGTGGTTTCACCAATAGATAAATTGGCGCGATGTCCGTTTAATGCAGAAAGTTTAGGTGCAGAGCGTATTTTGATATCGCCACTGGTTTCCATGGCTTTGATCTTGGCAAAAAAGTTAGGGACCACTTGTCCCAGATTCCATGAGCCCAAACCATTAAAACCACCAATAATTCTATTGACGGTATTTGCTCCTAAGGTCAAATCAGTTGTTGGAAAAATACCTCCTTGTGTAGTCGTTGGTTCTTCACCAATACCCCAGCTGACACCGGTTTCAACGGTAGCTGATTTATTGACTTCCAGTAACATTACTTCGATTAAAATAACCGGTACGGGTTTGTCGATATAGGCAATAAATTCTTTAAACCGTTCAATATTTTGACTGGGACCACTTACAATAAAGCTATTCAATTCAACGTCAACACTTACTTTTAGATCTTTTATGACATCATCGGGTAACATCGTTACCAATGATTCTAATTGATTGCTACGATCAGAAAAAGTACTAGTTCTTGAAGTATTTACATTTTGACGATTGTTATTGTTACTTTGTTGACCATTATTAGTATTAAAATTACTATTACTCGAAAAATTAGAAGCACTGTTAAAACTATTTCTTCCTGCTTGACGGCCAGAGCTACCGCTTGAAGTCATTACTTCAATAGAGCGATGCATTAAAGGTATCATTATAGCATCACGTAATGAAACCTGATCTTTTTTACCAAAATAGTAAATAGAATCGGTCTTTTTATAGGTATAATCGGTGTTTTCTAAGATTCTGTTCAATAATAGATCAAAAGAGATATTATTGGCTTTTACTGTTGCTGTACCTGCATCGTTTAACGGAGCAGAAGTAAACATATCTTGCTTTAATTCGTGCCCAATATCATCTATAATATTTGAGATAGGGGTATTTTCAAAATCGATATTCAATTTTTTCGTATCTGTAACTTCAAAAAAGAAATTAGAACGACGTTGCCTACGTGGGCGTTGCTGTTGTGGTTTTTTATTTCTGAGATTCTCATTAGAGGCTGGCAGATTTGGTACCTCTGTAAAACTATCATTTTGTTCAAATAAATAATAATTATCACGGGTTTTAGTAACTGATAAGTTATTGGCAAAAGCTATTTTATCTAAGGCAGAATTAAATGGCATATTTTGTATATAACTTGTAAGCGATAAATTTTCCATACCCGGAGCAAAAACCAGGTTTTTACCCGTTTTATCCATAATTTGTTTAAAAGCTACATGTAATGTGTCACGCTGTAGATCAACACTTATAATATCTTTAACTGCATTATATGAAATGGGAATAATCCGTTGCTTTATTGGAATTGTTGGAGCATTATATTTTCTGATTGACAAAATATTACCTGTAAAATCTATGGTTAGATCATATTCTTTACAGACAAAAATGAGAATATCTGTCACCGTTGCGTTTGAAAAATTATTTTTGATCATAATTTGATTCAGCTCGGGTGTAATATTCAAATTTACTTTATGAGCATTGGCCACCGCCTGTAAAAAATCCGATAAGGTTATATTACTAACATTGATATCAGCTCTTTCCGATAAACCGGGGGCATCAACTACTAAACTTTCCAATTGTGTTTTAAGCTGTAATATTCTGGCATCTTGAGACCATCCCACGAAAGTGGAAAAGAGCAAAAAGAAGAAAAAAAGTAAATAGTAATTTTTTATATTCATAGACTTTATCAATCAATTAACAAGGCATAGATCTCTGCAACAGACGTTTCGCCGTTAGCGACCAAATCTAAGGCATTTGTTTTTAATGTTCTAATATTTTTTTGACTGAGATATTCATCAATTTCTAATACATTTTTTTTGATGAGTTCTGTAAGCTCTTTAGTAATTGGAATTATCTCATATATTGCTTTTCTCCCCGAATAACCTGTATGGTAACATTTTTCGCAGCCTTGTGGCTTATAGTGATCTTTAATCGCATTAGTAATACTAAAATTTTCAGGGAATAAATCTACTGAAATTTTTGAAGAAACCTTACAATGCTCGCATAATTTACGTACCAGGCGTTGTGCTACACTAACTTTTAGGGTACTGGCAATTAAAAAAGGCGGTACACCCATATCAATTAATCGAGAAATAGTAGCCCAGGCAGAGTTGGTATGTATGGTCGATAATACCAAATGTCCGGTCAAAGAAGCGCGAATCGCCATATTGGCTGTCGCTACATCTCTAATTTCACCGACCATAATAATATCAGGATCTTGTCGTAAGAATGTACGTAATGACTTGGCAAAATCTAAGCCAATATTTTCTTTAAGCTGTACTTGGTTGATACCTTCTAACGTATATTCAATAGGGTCTTCTATAGTTAAAATATTGGTGTCATTGGTATTCAATAATTTTAAAGTGGCATATAAAGTGGTGGTTTTACCAGAGCCGGTTGGGCCCGAAATAAGGATGATTCCGTTTTGACTTTTAACGCTTTGTTTATATCGTTTTAATTCGTCATCAGTAAATCCTAATGCATTTAATTGAATATTTGTAGCGTCTTTTGATAATAAACGCAATACTATTTTTTCGCCATGTAATGTTGGTAATGATGAAACACGAATATCAAATTCTTCGGTAGTGGTTTTGATATTGATACGACCATCTTGAGGCAATCGTTTTTCGGCAATATCTAATCCTGCTTTTATTTTTAACTGATTGATAATTTTAGGATATTCATGTTCAGCAATTAAAAAACGTTCTATCAATTTTCCGTCAATTCTAAAACGGACTCTTCTTATGGCTTCAAATACTTCAAAATGAATATCGCTACTGCCTATAGCTTTTGCTTCATGAATAATATTTAATAAAAAGTCTTCAGAATAATTTAACTGATTAGAAGACAGTTGTTGGTTTTTCCGATAATTAAGGCTTAAATATTTTTGTATATTTTCAGGTGAATCTTCTATCAATTCTACCGCTTTACCTAGGATTATTTGAAGTTCTTGTCGTAATGCAATGGTGTCTTTTTGATCGGTTTTAAAAACCAGACTCCCGTTTTGTTGCTCAACAGGAACGATATGATAGTGATAAGCCTGTTCAGCACTGATCAATTGTTGTAGTTGGGTTGGTATGTTAAAAAGTTCACTCACACTTAAAACTGATAGATATTGATGAAATTGAACGCCCAATTTAATAAAAAAATCAGACTAAAGAATAAGGCTTGCAATCCTGCCAAAGGTACAGTTTTATGTTTTAACTTCTTCTTTACTACTAAAAAGAGTATTAGCGAAAAGAATAAGGAGAACGAAAACAGTACTACAAATGTGATGGTTGGAAACCCTATTGCAATTGTTAAAAAAAAGAGCAGATCTCCAAACCCAAAAGTATCTTGTAAGGCTAGTTTTATTTTAAATTTAGCGTATAAAAAAAGAATGAATATTATGGTGAGAACAATTGCGATATTTAATAGTATCGATGATAAAAACAGTCCAGATAAACTATGTTGATAATGTAAAAATCCGATTAATAACATGGTTGCAATCAAGATCCATAAATATACACTACGTTCTTTAATATCTTGATAGACGATAGTCCATAAGCATAGCATTAAAACTATTTTTAGAATAATCAGCATGATAACATTAAATTAAGGGGAAGCCTTTACTTATTAAAAGGTATGTTTTATTGCTAAAGTTAACTTCTGTACTCTGTACTCCGTCTTCGGTCATCTGTCATCTGTCTTCAGTCTCCCTTCTTCCAATTCACATTAATCCTTAACAATCTCCTTAGGCGTCAGATTCTCATCAATTTCCCAAACATTAAAAATACCATCGCCATCAAAATCGGTTACTGCAGTAGCTCTTACTTTAAAAGAGTTGTTGGAAGCTTCTGTAATTACATAAGCATAATTGGCATTTCCGTTTTGCGCTACGGTTTTAGGAGCTTCAAAATCTATAGCATTAAAATCACTACTGTATTTAGAATACATAAAAAAATGTTGTCTTTCTAAATTAGAAATATGTTTTAATTGTGTTTGTGCCTCTAAACTTTTGGTTTTAGATATTAATGGCATTAGGTTGGGTAATGCTAATAAAAGTAGTATACCAATAATAACCAGTACCACTAATAATTCTTGTAAATTAAAAGCTGAAACTTTATGATTGAGGTTTTTATAAAACAGCATAAATTCTAAAGTGTTGAAAATCAGAGTAATCTAAAAAATGTTAAATAAATCTTAAAATTTGTTTTGTCAAAGATACAAATTTTAAAATTTATTTTTTAAATTAGTTGACTATTATCAATAGGAGTTAATGCACCATTTTTTACAAAAAACCAACCCAATTCCCTTGTGTTTTTTGGATATTTAAGTAACAAACCATTAGAATAGCTATGAAAAAAATCAACCCTCTTTTTATTCCATTTTGTGTGCTGGGTATCTTATTGACCTCCGTACAAACCATCACAAATTATTGTAAAAATTATAATACTCAATAAATTAATAGTTTAATTGAGTTTCTTAGGTATTACTATAGTTTTTTTTATAAAACTATAGTAAAATTATCATAAAAAATAAACCTCAAAAAAAGAAAAAATTATCAACACTCATAAATATAAATAAAATGAAAAAAGCAGTAACATTATTTTTTGCCATTTTTATTATCATTGGCGTATCGGCACAAAATTTAATAGACCCTTCAACATGGACAGTGGGTAGCGGTTCAGCACCAGGATTTAATGTAAATGGAACAGATCTTGAAAATTCTAGAGAAATGGGTATAGGTCCTCATAATGAATCGGTTTTATTATGGAAGGCAACCCCAGATGCAGTGAGTAATGCTGATGGAGGTTGGAATGGTGCATATTTCAATATTGATCATACCAAAACCTATCGTTTTACAGTTTGGATTAAAAAAACAAATTCTACTAATGGAAGTACTTATTTCGGTCTATACACTCGCAATTCTGCAAATGCTCATACTACGTTGAGGTTGGATGGGACAGCGAGAGCAAATGCTTATTTTTTCTCAGGTGATCTTCCTGAGTTAGATAAATGGTATCTTTTGGTGGGTTATGTTCATGATAGCGGATATACTTCCACTTTTAGTGAAGGTGGTATATATAGTACTTCAGGAGCAAAAGCTGTGGGCATTACAGATTATAAATTCGCCCCTGATGCTTTTAAAATGTTACACCGAAATTATTTATATTATGATACCAATACAGCGGATAGACAATACTTCTACGCACCAACCGTATACCAAGTAAACGGAACAGAACCCACTATTCAAGAAATTATTAGTGGTACCGAAGGAACGGGTACTGGCGGTGCCGGTAAATTTGTTGACGGTGCCACTCCTGATATTGCTTTTTATGATGGACGGGTTGGTATTGGTAGAGATAATTTTTCAACGGTTCATAAGCTTTGGGTTCAAGGTACAAATACTACTGCAGGCACTCAAAATAATGTTATGAGAGTATTGTCTATATTTGATGGAACTGAAACGAGTACTTCAAATTATGGTGTCATAAGTAATGTTGAAAATCAAGGAACAGGAACTATAGGTTATGGTATTGCAACTAGAAGCATTATAGAAAATAATGCAAATGGTACGATTACAAATGCAGAAGCTATTCGACCTGAAATTAATAACTCAGGAAGTATGAATTATGTTGTTGGTTCAAGTATCAATTTTAATAACAACGGCACGATTGAAAATGCCTATGGCGAATATATTAGTTATTTTGGCACTGGAACAGTTACAAACTCTTATGGAATTTTTATTGATTCTGCATTTAATAAAGGAACCGGCGATAATTATGCTGTCCATTCGGCTTCGGATGCAAATTCTTATTTTGAGGGGAGTTTAGGTATTGGCACTGCTTCACCTGATATGAAGTTGACCGTAAAAGGTAAAATTCATGCACAAGAAATTAAAGTTGATCTTCAGGGAGCTATTATGCCAGATTACGTGTTCGAGAAATCATACCCGTTAAAATCACTTTCAGAAATAGAGAAATACATTTATGAACATAAGCATTTACCCGAAATTCCATCGGCAACTAGTGTTGCTAAAAATGGTCTTTATTTGAAAGAAATGAATTTAAAACTCCTTCAAAAAATTGAAGAGTTGACCTTATATACCATTCAACAGGAAAAAGAGATACAGCAACTAAAAGAAATTAATAAAAAATTAGAAATAAGGCTTCAAAAAATTGAAGCGTTATTAATCCAAAAACAAAAAAATAATTAATTGATGAAAAAATTACCAATTGTCATTGCTGCACTAGCAATATTAATTAGCGCGTTTACATTTTATAAAACACAACAATCGTCCGAACTTGTCTATGTTGATGTCAATAAATTATTAGAAGGCTATAAACGTACAAAAATTGTAAGAGCAGAATTTGAGATAAAGGCAAAAACCTTAACTGCCAATGTAGATAGTTTGGTAACCGATTGGCAAAAAGAACTAAAAACGTATGAAAAAGAACGCTCTAAAATGACTAAAAAAGAAATAGAGCTAAAACAACAAATTTTAGGTAATAAACAACAGCAAGTAAATAATTACCAACAAGCCATACAAAAGCAAATACAAGAAGAAGATAAAAAAGTAACCCAAACGGTGATCAATGATATTAATGATTATGTGACAGAATATGGTAAAAAACACAACTACAAGATCATTTTCGGTGCAAGCGGCGGTGGAAATATTATGTATGCTGCTGAAACAACAGACTTAACAGAAACCATTTTAGAAGGATTAAATAAAGAGTTTAGTGGTGGTAAATAGTAATAATGTCAGTTCGAGTGATTTCGACCTTAGGAAAAATTGTATCGAGATCATCGTAAATGAATGTCAGAAGACTGAAGATAGAAACCTGAAGTTTCGAGCTATTGAAGAAAAAAGAACAAAGAAAAGAGAGAAAAGAAGATTTGTATAGAATTAAGAAGTTAGCAAGGAAAGATATTGTCATTCAGACAGAGCGAAGAATTAAGCGACGAGGAATCTTAACTGTTATCGCTACAGCTTGTATTGAATCGAGCCACCCTGAGCGTGTCCCCTCGAGTGGAGTCGAGAGGCGAAGGGTCTTAATAGGAATCTCTTTTTTTCTATTGATAATTTTAATGAGCTGTGATTCTAAAACCTTTGACAATGAAAAAGAATTATGGACCTATTTAAAAGATGAAAAAAACGGATATATCCAACATAAAAATGTAAATGGCTATGATTTTACACTATTGTATAAACCAACAGATCTATTAGTTAAGCAAGAATTAGGTGATTCAAAAGATGCTAAAACAAATTCGGCATTAGTTAAAAAACTAAGAACTAAGTACAAACAATTTATGTATTTAACATTGAGCATGTCAAAAAATAATCAAGAAATATTGAGTACGGCGCCAAAAAACAGAAATGAATTTGGTGCAATGGTCAACCAATTGGCATTTGGTATGAGTGAAAAAGTGCATTTATACACTCAAGAAAAAGATACAATTGCACTATTAGATTTTGTATACCCGCGTATGTATGGAATGAGTAGATCTACAGATATATTATTTGTATATCTAAGAGATGAAGAGCACTTAGCAAGTGAATATATCAATTTTACCATAGAAGATTTAGGAATCTATACCGGTGAAATTAAATTTAAAATACCACCAAAAAATATAAAGAACGAACCAAAGTTAGATTTATAAAATAATATTACAACTATGATCAAAAATCGACTTACTAAAAAAATTATTGCTGTTTTTTTAACACTCAATTTTTTACAAGCACTTTTACCGTATAATTTATTGTATGCAAGCAATAATGGGCCCGTAGCGCCAGAAGCTACATCTTTTGAACCAGTTGATGCAGCCGATATGGTTAATCTTTTGACTGGAGACCTCTCCTATGTCCTTCCATTATTAGATGTCCCTAGTCCCGAAGGAGGTTTCCCTATTTCTTTATCATACCATGCCGGTATAACTATGGAACAAGATGCTTCTTGGGCAGGACTCGGGTGGACAATAAATACAGGTGCTATAGAAAGAAGATTAAATGGGTATCCTGATGATTGGAAAGGAGCATATCAAAGGGAATTTATTCATTTTACTGACTCTGAAGAATATTTCAATATAGATGCTGAGGCAAATATATATGGTGTAACTGTTGGGTTAGGTGTAAATTGGGGAAGTAATAAAACATTTGGCGGTAGCGTAAGTGTTGGAGTAGCGGGTGTAACAGCAACGGTTAGTGCTGATAATAAAGGGAATGTTGGGTTGAATGCTGGGTATAAGTTTGCTAATGGTATGACAGTAGGTGTGGGAATAGGTATAAGCGATAGTAAAGTAAGTAGCGCTAGCGTAGGAGTTTCAAAAGGATCTTACTCTCTCAATGCTAGTGTTAGTTCTTCTGGAGCAAGCTTTGGAGGGGCCTATCGTTTTGGTGGTGAGAACTCAACAATGCGTTCTGTTGGTTTTTCATTAAGCGGTAATTCTTTATCTGTATCAGCTTCGGTTAGAGAGTCTGGAACTGGTGGTAATGCAGGAGCATCAATTTCTATGGGTAGCTTTTCCTCAGGAGATTATGACATAAAATCTTCCAGTTTTTATATTCCAATTGGGATTCCTAAAATTTTCTCAATCGGATTTGGTAAAAAAACAATAAAAATTACTTTGAGTAAAATGTATGAACGTCAAATTTATGGTCCATTGTACTACAAAGATGCCTATTCGCAAGATAGAGGTGATCGCCTAAATGAGGATGGTAATTTAATAAGTAACGCAAACGAATACGGAAATAATAAAGGCGATCTGGTTAATTATCAAAATAAGTATGTCTATATGGATGTGGCTGAAGCAAAATTACCACAATCAGAAGCAGCAATAGTTTCTGATATTTCTTTAGCAGTTCAAAAACATAACTTCATGTTTCCAAATTATGATGGATACTCTGTAATGGCACAAGGTCTTGGTGGTTCATTACAACCTCGTTTTTTTGAAAATGCCACCTTGACTGATAAAGGTAATGTAGATACAGATGCTGAAAATACTAATTATAAATTTTATAGCTACTATCATTATGGTAATGATCATAAATTTACCAAAAAATTTGGAACATCTAGTAATATTAATTTCTATTTCGATGGACAATATTCAAGAACTAAAAGTGTAGATCAATATGACGCTTTAGCTAATCCGCCAGCCGGAGTACATTTTTTTGATGCTTATTTAAGTTCAACTCATAACATCGATAATAATAGAGCAAGACAGGGTAATTTTGTTGAAGCATTTACAAATGCTGAAATTTCTCAAGTGAGTAACTTAATGATGCCAACCCAAGAAAATGATGTTGATAGAACAACTACACCTGATGGTATTGGTGGATATAGAATAACCAAACCTGACGGAACAACTTATCATTATACTTTACCAGTTTATCATTTTGAAAAAATATATAGAAAACGAATTCACTTCGGGGAAGGAACGAATGGTGAAAGAAACCTGATTGAAAAAAGGGAAACTACACCTTTTGCAACACATTGGCAGCTTACAGCAATTACTGGTCCAAATTATGTAAAAACAGATTCTAATAGAAATTATCCCAGTGATGGAGATTATGGTTATTGGGTACGTTTTGATTATGGGAAATGGACTGAAGGTTATGTATGGAGGGATCCGTATGGTAAAGACAATAGTCAAGATAACGATAACTTTAGATATAATACTAATTTTAAAAATGAAATTGGCGAAGATGAAAAAGGGTATTATACATGGGGTAGAAAAGAAATTTATTATTTAGATAAGGTTAAAACTAGAACGCATACAGCATTATTTATCAAATCTTTACGAAAAGATGGTAAGGGTAAAGATTTAGAATTTTCTGTTAATTTAAAGACAAATAGTTCGGGAGCTCCACAAAGTATTAATCATTTAGAAAATAAAGAAAAATATCCAGACCCTAATCAAAATAATAAAGATTTTGTTAATATTGATTTTCCTAACCATCAATTTGTTGCCCATCATGTATTAAAAATAGACAAGGTCGTTTTATTAAAAAACGAGCATGCTCAAAATTATAATGTAGATAACAATAGTACATTAGGACATATGCCAGGAATCAATACAAATAATGTACACGCACAAAAATCATTTAATTTTGGAAATAATAATAGCGGTAGTTTATCAACAAGCTATTCAAATAGTTATAATATTTATCTTGAAGAAAATATATTAGATACAGGTGACTTTAACACATCTGATTTAGATATAAATAATGCCACAAATAGTAATTTATATAAAAATGCAATTAAAGTTGTTGATTTTAACCATAGTTATGACCTTGCACAAGGTGCACTAAATTCTGAAGCAACACTTTCAGATGTAAATAACCCTGTCAATGGAGCTTTAAAAGGGGGGAAATTAACATTAAATAATGTAAGTTTTTATGGTAAAAATGCATTTCAAAGCCTGCCTCCCTATAAATTTTCATACAAAAATAATATCACTTATATAGCTGATTCTTTTGAAGGAGGTACTAACCAACAAATAGTTGCCTCTGCATATCAAGATAATTGGGGTTTTATTAATGAAAAATCATTTACTACAGATCCTGCTCAATATAATTTTTATGGCCCTGATAACTGGAGTTTATCTAGAATAAAAACCCCTACAGGAGGCACTATTGACATTAATTATGAAGAAGATGATTATTATACCGAAGCTTTTGCCAGAAGAGTATTTACTCCCAAAGATTTTAAATTCAAAATAATACATAATTCAACAGATAAATATCTTGAAATTCAAAATATCGATGATACCATTGCAAATGATAGAATCAAATTTACAGACTATTTCAATGTAACTGAAGTAGCTTGGACAAATTTTTGGTGTTGTAGAGATAACAGGGCCTTTCTGAGTGGAGATAAAGATTGGTTACGTATTGATCAAGCATCATTACCAATACTTTCACTAACAGATGATTATATAAGATTTGAATTGCCTGCAACTCAAATTAATGGAGTTAGCTGGGACGCTATTCATCAAGTAACTGGTAATTCATTTGTTAGTTTAAATAATAATATGGATGAAGTGCCGGATTATTCATGCCCAGGTCAACAAGATGCATTAAGATATGTTAATGCAAAGATTCTTGCCAATAGAGTACCTACAGACCAAACAGGAGGTGGTTTACGTATAAAATCTTTAGTGGTAACTGATGAACTTCAAAATCAATACAATACTGAATATTTTTATAACGTTCCGAATACTTCTGAAGACCCAAGTTTGACTTCATATCGTTCTTCTGGCATTACATCTTTTGCACCAGTTAGAGGTGAAAAATATGTCCCTTACCAAGCAATGCTTCCTTCTGCGGGAGTAAATTATAAATACGTCACTATGAAAAAAGTAAATGGTCAAGGTGAAAATTTAGGAAAGATCGTTTATGAGTTTGAAACCTTAAAACCTACAGATGATATTTTTATGGAAAATATTAGTATAGGCAAATATTTTACTGCTGTAGTTGAAGATAAAGTATTAAACAGCAGTTTCACAAACAAGATAACAAGTAAATCGATAGATATACAAAGCAATTTAATGACTTTAGGTCTAGTAAGAAGTACTAAAACTTATAATGTGTTTGGACATTTAATGTTGCAAACTAACAATCAATATTTAGACGGATTGGATGCTATAAGCGACAATGGAGAAGAGCTTAGAGGAACTGATAAAGAGTCATTCCATACATTCAAGTCATTGTACCGAAAACATAATGATAATAATACCATGTCTTTACAAGAACGTTTTTTAACCTTATCTTCTAAAACATTTTATCCAAGCGTATTAAAATCAACTAATGGTATTGGTGATGGATTTAAGACTACTACTGTTTACAAAAAAACAGATCCAAATACAGGACAGTTTTTACAAACCATTACTAAAATGGCCGATGGGACACATATGAAGGCAGAACGATTCTTAGCCTACAATCAATACTCTGGAATGGGTTCTAAAGTTGACAATATAAATAATAAACACATGTTATCACAAGAGGCTATGACAATTACCTCAGTCACTAGTGAAAAAGATGTTAATGGAGACCCTGCGAATTGGAAAACCATCAATGCCAATGTAACTACTTGGAAAGATCTTTGGACACACATAACTTATAATGGCCAAAACAATACTTTAGGAAACCTTTGGCGTAAACATCAAAATTTTGTTTGGAAAGATGCAGTCGATCAAAATGGTACTTATGGGCAAGAGTTAACCATTAATGATTTTAATTGGGGAGTTAACGCCACACAATCTAATACTGAATGGCAAAAAGTATCAGAAATTACTCGCTATACACTATGGTCTACTCCAGTAGAAACCAAAGATATAAATGGTAATTTTGCTTCCTCTAAAATGGCCGATAATTTTACCAAAACCATTGCGGGGGGTAATGCACGTTATTCCGAAATTTATTTTTCTGGAGCTGAAAATGTATCTCCTCAAGGTCAGAATTTTTATGATGGAGAGGTATTGGGTACCGACTTTCAGTCATCTGATGTTGCGCATACAGGTAAATATTCATCAAAGCTAAGCAATGCTAACGAAAAAGTATTTGAAGTTAATGGTACTGTTGGTCAAGATCATTCAGACGCAAGTAAAACTTTCCGCCCGGGTATGTATAAAGTTTCTTTTTGGGCATATAAAGTAAATGATGCTGACAATAGTACTGCTTTAAGATTAAATAATAATCTGGTACAGCTAGGTGAAACAGTGGACGCCGGTGATTGGAAACAATATAATTACTATATAAACTTACAACCAAATACTTCAATTAACCTATTTGTAACTAATACATCTGGAGGGACTTCATATTTTGACGATTTTAGAATGCATCCTATTTATGCAAGTATGAATAGTTATGTATATGATCATGATACAGATCAACTAACACATATCTTAGATGCCAATAATATGGCAACAGAATTTAGATATGATGATGCAGGCAGATTATGTAAAACCTATAAAGAAGTTTTTGATACAGATGTATTTGTAGGCGGATTTAAGGTAACCAATAAATACAAATACAATTATAAAGATGTACATATTACTTCCTGTCAATGCTGTGATGATGAAGTGATTGATTTTAAGCCTCTTGCAGTTAATGATGAAATTAATGTAAAAACAAAGTTAAATGTTGAAATACCGGTTACGACAAATGATGTTTTTGGTGGTGATGGCCCTTCATCTAGCCCCATAAGTATTGTTACTCAACCTGTAAATGGAACTGCAACAGTTAATAATGCCGGAACTCCTTCTAACCCTGAAGATGATTTTATTGATTATTTACCCCCATCAAATTTTATAGGAACCGATATTATTACCTATCAAATATGTGATGCTGACGGTGATTGCTCGGAGGCCACTGTAACAATCACATTAGATACTCCTCAATTTGATGTTTATTTTAGTGATATCGTTTACTCTGAGCCCTTTGCAACTACGGCAAAGTTAAATGGTATTCCAGGGTCAACTATTACTTACTTTATAGAAAATTATACCTCGGATACATTTGGTCATTCTGGTGAAGGAATTGTTATAGTGGATGGCGTACAAACAATTGTATCACAAGATTTTCCATCCTCAGGATATAAAACAGTTGTTGTTCCTGCAATTGGGTATGTACTATGTTCAGTTGAGCAACATGAAACAACATCTGATAATGCTTTTACATCCCTTTTTATATTAGAAGCAACAGCCGGAGTTGTAGATGCCGGAAGCGAATTAAAAGATGGTGAATAAAAAATATTAAAATCAACTATTATGATAAAGAAAATAACCTTTTTACTTTTATTAAGTTCCATAGTTAGTTTTGGGCAGGTTGAGCCATACCTTGAGCATACTATTGATACTAATTTTAATAAAGCCGTAACTGTTAGCTCTGGGGATATTGATAATGATGGGGATATTGATATCATTGCTTCAAATCAACCTGCACTTAGTGATGCGGATCAAGAGCAATTGGTTTGGTACGAAAACAATGGTAATGAAATATTTACAAAAAACATCATTTCAAGTAATGAAGGTTATGTGCACCAGACAAAAATTGTTGATTTCGATAATGACGGAGATTTTGATATACTTTATATGAGTAGAACTGAACGAAAATTTGGGTGGTTTGAAAATGACGGGAATCAAAATTTTACAAAAAGTGTATTGATAGATGATATAGATGGCGATGATTTTCCTATAATAGATTTAGATGGAGACAATGACTTAGACATCATTGCTAGATCATCTCTTAATCCATCTGATACTCTTGCATGGTATGAGAATAATGGTGATTTTACATTTACAAAATATGCAATAGAATCATCGTTTAGTTCTCTGACAATAAAAGCGATTGATTTTGACAAAGATGGTGATTTTGATATCCTTAAGACGAATAATCAACCCAATAATATTGAATGGTTTGAGAATGATGGGAGCCAAAATTTCACTAAAAAAACTATTCCCGTAAATACCTTTACAAGTAATTTTTTAAAGATAGGGGATTTGGATGCTGATTTAGATTTAGATTTAATTAATGTTGAAAGAGATTTTAGTACAAGTCAAGATCATATAGTTTGGTATGAAAATGATGGCAATATGACCTTTTCAAGACATCTTATTGTATCTGTCGGTTTTAATCCAGAAGGACTTTCCAGAAATATGTATGTATACAAAATTAACAAAGATGATTTTTTAGATATATTTGTTCCTAGAACGCGCGGTGTAGATTGGTATATTAATGACGGCAATCAAAACTTCACAAAATCTTATTTATCTTTTCAGGATGGTACTACGTATAATGGTAGTTCTTCGAATAATAGTATTTCGGATATAGATCAAGATGGGTTAATGGATGTAATAATTGCTATTTGGACAGGTGTAAACAATATCATATGGTTCGAAAACATCCTAGATCCAGTAATTGAACCAGAACCATTAGGCAAATGCTATGACGGGTTTGAAAACAGGAATTGGATCAGCAATTGTTCTTTTGATCTACAGGGTAGGTTAACTTCAAGCGGTGTCTCTTATTTTAATAGTTTAGGAAAAGCTATACAGAATCAGACCACAGATATAAAAACCGGCCGTATTTGGGCGAGTCAAACCATCTATGATTATCATGGCAGGTCTTCGTTTCAAAGTTTAAGTGCACCTATAGATTCTATCAATTATGGTTATAAAAACTTTGTATTAAAAGCAAATGGTGCTAATTTAACTACGGCAGATGTAGATTATATCACCGAAGACAACTTAGTTTTACCGATTATTAGCAATCAAGAAAACACCTTAGGTTGGTATTATAGTGAGAATAATACCAGAGAACCTTATCAAGATATAACGGCCAATCCCTATTCAAAAAGTGTCTATAGTAATCTAAACCCCGGCACAGTTTTAAAAACCCTGGGAGGTAATAAAGTAACTATTGATGGGCAAGAAAAATGGTTAAACGGTTATAGTTTTACCATGCCGGTGGCACAAGAGTTATTTTATGCTTTTGGTAAAGACGCTTTCCCACAACGAGAAAGTTTAGAGAGTACTAATGGAGGTCAAAATTTTACAGGAAACGCATATTGTGTTATAAGCCCTGTAAATTCGTCAACCGAATATCTAGTTAAGGTGACTAGTCTTAATGTTGCTAGTTTAGAATTAAACGCTATTTATAAATTTACATTGACCAATAATCTTTCAGGTATATATGAATTATTAAGTGTTATTTATGAAAATGACCTGTTTGACGACTTACAAGACTGTTTAGACTTACAAGACGAACAAGCAGAAGCTGCTTGCGAAGATGCCATTCTGGCTCAACTTGATGCTTTAGAAGCACAACAAGTAGCTATAGGGCAAGTAGAAGGTTATGCCGGTACACCCTATTATATCAAAGCCACTAAAACGGTAAGCAGAGATGTACATGGTATAGAAAATGTGATCTTTACCGATGCTGATGGCAATACCTTGGCCGCAGCTCGAAGCGGTAATGAAGAGAATACAAGTTTACCCGATTATGAAGTAGTTTCTACTATTGGCGAACAAGGTTTTGTAGATATTCATATTCCTGTGGGTACAGATGGTATTATTACTTTTGAAGGGATGGCAGGAATGAAGTTTAGAGTTTACGATTTAATAAGTGAAAATCTAATAACTCCCCTAAACAATGAAATACCTGTAGGAGGTAACCATACTTTACCCCCTGGTATGTACCGTATAGAAGAAATTACAAATACCATGCATATGGAATCATATGTAACCATTGATAATGGAACGATTACATTATTAAATAGCGATATGGCAGCCGCTGTTCGCTATAAAGTTAATTATTATGATTATTCGTTAAACTATTATGATAAAGCCAATAGATTGGTAAAATCTGTACAACCACTAGGTTTTGACAATACCAATTTAGCAAATGACACTTTTAACACCCCTAATCATAATTATATATCGACATTTGACTATAACACTTTGGGTCAATTACAAGAAAGCACCAGCCCGGATGAAGGGTCGGCTCAATTTAAATACCGTAAAGATGGGCAAATACGTTTTTCACAAAATAGTAAACAGGTAAATGCCAATGAGTTTTCATTTACAAATTATGATAATTTAGGTAGACCTATAGAAAGCGGTGTATTAGAAGGCACTGCCTTTGCATCTACTGATTCTGATAATTCTGATTTTAAAGATCAATGTAATGAAGTTATATATCCAATGGGTTTTGCAGCTCTCCTTAGCTCCGCAGTAAGTCAACATCTAGATAATTATTTTGTAGATAATTATAATGAACTGATTGAATTGAATGATATTATCAATGGCAATGTGGCTTCACAAATAGATTTTGATTTTCCCTTTTCTGTAAACCTTGCCAGTGGCTCGGTTACAGTTACTGACATAACACAATTCAGGCAAATAATCCAAAATGCCATTAATACTTGTACATTCTTCAATAAAAAAGAACAACATTTTACAAAATATGACCAAGCCTCTCTTTTTGGTTTGCATGTTGCTTTAATAGAAGAAAACATACCTATTAACGATTTTTACGAACAACAGCAATTTATAGCGGGTAATGTTGTTAAAACCTTTACCCAAAATCCAAATACCACCACCACCTGGTATAGCTATGATGTCTATGGCAGGGTACAATGGTTGGTGCAAAAAATTGATGGTTTAGGTACTAAAACGATTGATTATGAATATGACCAAACCACGGGTGAAGTTACCAAGGTTTGTTATCAAAAAAATGTGCCTTCCGAAATGTTTATCCATCAATACAAATATAGTATTGCGGGACAGTTAGCAAAAGTGGCGACATCAACAGATAATATCAATTTTACCAATCAAGCTAAATATTATTATTATGAAACGGGCGCTTTAAAACGTACCGAATTGGCTGATAATTTACAAGGTATTGATTATACCTATAATTTAGCAGGCCAGTTAAAAGCAATCAACCATCCTTCAGAAGACGCTAGCTTAGACCCCGGTAAAGATGGTACTAACGATTTTCCTGCAGATATGTTTGGTGCCGGCTTAGATTATTATAGTGGTGACTATCAACGTATAAATACGCCAACTGCCATAGCTTCATTTACTGAGGGTATAGATCAATTCAATGGAAACATTAAAAGTATTTCTTGGAAAACAAACAATCCTAACACCCCGACTGCTGCTGCTTATAATTATAGTTATAACAAAAATAATTGGTTAGCATCCGCTAATTTTACTGCTGATATAGGTGGTGGTGGTACCACTGAAGCGAATATAACGAAAAACAATATTCTAACGATTAATGAAAATGTGATAGCTTCTGAAAGTATTAGCTTATTGCCCGGCTTTCATGCGCCTGCAGGGATAGAATTTACGGCAGTGATTACACCAACTACAGACCCACCCGGTACAAATGATGGAGATTATAATGTGAGTAATCTAAGCTATGACGTTAATGGTAATATTCTTTCTTTAAATCGTAATAAGCATACAGAAAACGGTTCTAACAAAATGGATCAATTATCATATGATTATAAAGAGAAAAAAAACCAATTAGATCATGTTAATGATGCCGTTACAGAAACTACTAATGCCAATGATATCAAAACACAATCTGCGGGTAATTATACCTACAATGAAATAGGGCAACTAGAAAGCAATACAGAAGAAGGTATTAGTTATACCTATAATGCAAGTGGTTTGGTAACAGAGGTACAAAAGAACAATCAACCTCTGGTAAAATTTTATTATAATGATAAAGGATATAGAGTCCGTAAAGAAAGTTTTAATAATGGTATTTTGACTGATACTGATTATTATATACGTGATTTCGCGGGAACGGTTATTGCAATTTATAAAAATGGTATGTTGACGGAAGTCCCTATCCATGGTGCCAGCCATTTAGGTATTCATTTTAAAGAAAGTGGTACCAATGTCTACCAGTTAACAGACCATTTGGGCAATGTACGAGCCGTTATTGCAAAGATTGACAACGATGTGGCAATCTCTAACTCAACAGACTATTACCCTTTTGGTATGCCAATGCCAAACCGTTTTTTAAGTGATGGTAATTACCGTTATGCTTTCCAGAGCCAGGAAAAAGACCAGGAAACCGGTAAAGAAGCTTTTGAATTACGGTTTTGGGATAGTAGGATAGCTAGATGGTTAAGCCCTGATCCTTACAATGCTGGAGCATCTCCTTATTGGGGTATGGATAATAACCCTATTATTTCCATTGATCCCGATGGAGGATGTCCAAATCCCCCTTGTTGGGAAGATGAGGACACATTTAATGCTGGTAGTTTAGGTGAAGTTGTTATTGTAGCGAGAGGTAGTGGACAAATGACGAGCGAATTAAATTCTCAATATGATTTTGGTGGTACTTATGCTCAATGGCAGAAACGTTATGGTTATGAGGGTATTGATTATAATAATGCACGACTTCTTTGGGAAAGTCAGGATAATGGAGCTTGGGACGCACAAGTAGCAAAATTGGATAGAGATGGAAGAAATCAGGTTTTATTAGGTAAATTACAATTTTTTACCGCATACTTTGAAGCAATAGAAGATGTTTCTGAAGTGTTGCCTGGAAATGCAGCAGTTAATACAACTAGATCTGCTATTAGAACCTTTAAGTATATTCCTAGATATCAAGTAAAGGTTAACATTAAAATTCATGGAAACTCTTTGGATAGTCCAAAATCGACCTGGTTCTATAAGCTTTACAATGTTGATGGTACATTTTTAAAAAATGGTATTACATCAAATATAATTCCTGAAACAAGATATACAAAATCTTTTATGGCAGATAAATTTATGAAAACTAAAACTTTGTTTCCAAATAGACGTCTTGCGTATGAATTTGAATACTTACAAAATGTTATAGAGCCTGGGCCTTTAAATTTAAATATGCATTAGAATGAATAATAATACTAATATTTTTGGCTGTTTTGCCTCGGGACCCTCAATTCGTTATGATGAGGGTCAAGTAGCAAAGGATATCGCAGATATTAAAGGTGAAGAGTTTAGATCTTACATTTGGGGCAAGAAAGGAATTTGCGATTCATTGAAAAAACTTAATCATAAGGATTATGGGAAGGACTTAGTTTTGATATTATTTCAGTTTAATATTAGTCCTTTTCAATTTGAATTAGAAAATTTGAAAGAAATAGAAGATTATAGAAAAAGGGAGAAATCTATTGGGATTCCTATTATTATCAATGATGATAATTTTTTTAAACTTTCAGAGAAAAATCGTTATATTTTTTTAGTAATGACAATTTTAGATAAATTAGATTTGTTGGCAGCAGTAGTGAGAAAAAAAAAGTTGGATACAAAAATAGAACTTTTGAAATCAGATTTAAAAAAATTATCATTATTTCCAGATAATATAATTAGATAATTAACCCCGCTACCGCACGATTGTATCGTGTGGTAAAAAGCAGCAAAAATAATACAAGCAAAAGTTTAAATATTTCTTACTTTTGGTTTATGAGTAGAAACTATAAATTTAATAATCCTGAAGGAGCTTATTTTGTTAGTTTTTCAGTAATAGAATGGTTAGATGTATTTACAAGAAATGAATACAAAAATATTTTAATTGACAGCTTACAATTTTGTCAAAAAGAAAAAGGAATGGAAATTTATGCGTGGTGTATTATGACAAATCATGTTCATATAATTTTTAGAAGTATTAAAGGTCAAAAGCCACAATTATTACTTGGAGATTTTAAAAGATATACAAGTAAAGCTATTGTTAAAGCAATAATAAATAATCCAAAAGAAAGTAGAAAAGAGGTTTTATTAGAGCAGTTTGTAAAAGCGGGTAAAAAGTCATCAAATGTAAGTAAATATCAATTCTGGAGGCATGATAATAAACCAATTGAGTTATGGAGCAATAAAGTAATTTTTCAAAAAATTAATTATATTCATAATAATCCTGTTGAGGAAGGTTTAGTATTTAGAGCAGAAGATTATATGTATAGCTCAGCTGTTGACTACTCAGGAGAGAAAGGATTGATTGATAATATAATTGTTGTTAGAGAATTATAATAACCACACGATACAATCGTGCGGTAGCTAAATGACTTCGCACAGCAGTAGCTACAAAATCCATAAAAACTACATTTCCTCAAATGGCCTTACAATTTACATTGCAAAACCCAATACTTTTCAATACATTTACAAATGCACAATAAATAGATAAATGAAAAAATTGAGTCTCTTTTTAATTATAATTTCAATTATTTCCTGTAAAACAGTAGAAGTAAATCAACAACGACAACAAACTACAAAAACGGTAGTTGAATTAGGAGTTATTGGTAAGATAACAAAGGGAATAGAAATCAATACATTTCAAACCACAACAGTACCGGTTTATAAGCAAAAGATCAGGGTATCTGCCGATATTCTTGCCTTCGATGATAATACTTTTAATACCTATGCCCAAGCTGCATTACAACAAAATAAAAAGATTAAAATTACCTATATAGATTCTGTAGCCAACAAACCCGGCTATGCCAATTTGCAGATTTTAGATAAGGTACAAGTGCTAGACGAACTAAATGCGCCACATAATACCGGCGTAAATACCTATCTGCAAAATGCAACTAATAACGTACTAATTACAGGGTTATCTGCTTATTTTGATGCCATAGAATTGAGTAATATTTCACAAGCTGAAGAAGTATATTTGATAAATAATAAACCTAAAAAATATAGCTTAGAATTGGTAAAAAGTGGAAAGCCTTTTGCAATTGTTGACATTTCTAAGTCGGTACCATTTACCTATACTACCGCTTCATTTTGTTGGAAAAAAGAACGTGGTAAGATCAGTATTGCCAATTTAACATATAAAAGTGAAACTTGTGCCAGAGAAACCTATAAGAATGTCGCTAAGCTCAACAAAAAAATAAACTATTATAAATATTAGTAAAACTGGCGGGTTGAAGTCGGGAGACCGAGGACTGAGGACTGAGGACTGAGGACTGAAGACTGAAGACTGAAGACGGGAGACTGAAGACGGGAGACAGGAGACAGGAGACAGGAGACAGTAAATTTAAAATTTGATAATACTACTGTACATTTGAGTTAAAATAACTTTTAAAATGTCCGTTCGAGGTCATCAAACAAAAAATATCAAATTGAGAAAATGGTGTTGAAGAGAATCTTGGGGATGCATAGTTTAATAAGGTATTATTTTATTAGTTTAAAATTTGGTCAAACAAAAATGAATTTTAAAACTTAAATGCCAAAGAGACCTCTTTTGGTTTCTGTAGAATTTAAGTTTTATGAGCGTATGAGCGTCCAAAGAGCGCAGCGGTCTGGACGTGAAAGTGAGTAAAATGATAAAATTCAAAGAAACGAAAATAAGTCTTGATTTTTGTAACTTTTTATCAAAAAAAAGTTAAGAGAAAAAATAAAAACATAATATTTTAATTATTAATAGAAATTAGTGAAATAGGCGTCTAATTTTATAAAAGTTTAATCAATATATATTATAGGCCATAGTTTTAACCATTAATAAGCACGATACATACATGTTTTTCACTACTTTTACCATAACAAATTTAATTAAAAATGATACGACAGTTTTTTAGATTTTTTATATTATTATTTTTGATAACTGCATGTGAAGAAATTGTGAATGAAGAAAATATTAGCAATGATACTGTACAATTATTAGCACCGTCAAATGAAGCAGTATTGGCAACAAAACAAAAAATAGCTTTTAATTGGGAAGTATTAGGAGGTGCAAATAGATATCAATTACAAATTGCTACTCCAGATTTTGTTACAGCAACACAAATACAATTAGATACCTTAGTTAGTAGAACCGATTTTACCATAGATTCTTTAATAGCAAGATCATATGAATGGCGTGTAAAAGGCATGAATTCTGCTCATGAAACGGGCTATTCTGCAAATATTTTTACTGTTGAATAAGCTTAAATATATAAAATGTCTGCTCGAGCCTTTCGGCTATCGTTCAAGACAGGCTAAAATCGAGAACTACCTAAAAAAGTAATTTTATTATAAATATACAGATTGCCACATCATCCACTTTTGGCGGATGATTCGCAATGACGTTAAAAGTTGAATTTGAAAAACAAAAAGAACATATACTTTCTACTACCGGCAGTCATAATTGTTTGGGGTTTATTGGTATATAAAATCATAGGAGGTTTAAACCCCTCAGCACAAGAAACAAAGCTTATTGAATCAATTGGACAATTCAAACCTAAAACGATAACACAAACGTCATCATTTACTATTAAAGCAAATTATCGTGACCCTTTTTTAGGCACATTTGAAAAGAAAAAAAGAAAAGTTATCAAACGTAAAAACATACCAACAGTAAAAAAACCAAGTGTTCCTTTTCCTACCATTGTTTATAAAGGCATTGTTTCGCCTAAAGGTAAAAATGAAAAAGTATTTTTAATTATTGTTAACGGACGACAACATATGTTTAAAAGAAGTACGGTATTTAATGAAGTAAAATTACTTAATGGTAATGCTCAAGAAATTACAGTCGTCTTCCAACAACAAAAACAAACTTTTCAGTTAGTAAAATGAGAATGAAAAATATATTTTTTTATTCTCATCCTGAACTCGATTCAGTATCTATAAATATTGAAATTTAATTTTATAATTAAGTGGGGAATAGTAGGAATATAAAACCTTTTAATTTAAAACTCAAAGCAGGCGCATTACAATACACCATTTTTATTGCAGTTGTCATAGCGTTATTGGTTTTTGCTTTTATTTCTTTAACCTATACGCAACAACATTTTAAAGGTAAGACATCAAACTTTTTACAAACTATCCACAATACAAACGCAGCTGTTAATTATGCTTCAAATACGCAATTAGCCTATAATGAAATTGTAAAGATCAAACTTTTAGATAATGAAAATGACAATACCTCCATAAGAAAACAGCATTGGGGTGTTTTTGATCTAATAACGGCAACATCGACCATAAAAAAGGAAACCTTTACAAAAAATGCGTTACTTGGTGGGTCTTTACAAAAACGTCCTTCTTTATATCTTCAAGATAACAATCAACCGTTGGTTTTGGTAGGTGATACAAGAATTGAAGGAAATACATTGTTGCCGAAACAAGGCGTAAAACGAGGCACTATTGCTGGCAACTCATATGCTGGATCTCAATTAATATATGGTAGTACAGGTTTGAGTAAAAAGAATCTCCCTAAATTAAAAAATAGAGAATATTTAAAACAATTAGCTCAAGGTAGTATTCAGTTTGCAAATACAATTCCATTAGAATTAAGTGAGAATACGACCATACTAAATTCTTTCAACGATCCCACTCAACTATTTTATAGTAATACGAGTATTGATCTTAGGATGATAAAGTTGACAGGAAATATGATAGTTCAATCAAGTTCCGTAATCAAAATATATCCATCTGCTCAATTAATAGATATACTATTAATAGCGCCAAAAATTGAAATTTTAGATGCTGTAAAAGGTAATTTTCAGGGGTTTGCCACTAAAGAAATTAGTGTGGGGAAGAATTGCCAATTGGGGTATCCTACATCATTGATTCTTTATGAAAAGAAAACGGGCTCACTTACAATTCGAAATAATAATGCAACTGAAGATTGGAATCATGTTCAAATAGCATCAGGAACTGCAATAAGAGGAGTTGTTGGGTTTTTATCAGATAATGAAATAAACAATTACAAACCTCAGATTAGTATAGATGAAAATTCCTCAATAACTGGAGAAATATATTGTAATCAAAACATCGAGCTAAAAGGCAAGATAACGGGTAGTGTTTTTACAAAAGGATTCATCGCTAATCAGTTTGGGTCAATTTATCAGAATCATATTTATAATGGTAAAATGGTTAATACAAATTTCCATGAAGAATATTCAGGGTTGAATATTGAGAATAGCACTAAAAATGTCACAAAATGGCTATATTGATTAAAAAGATATACAAAATTTTGTCATTCCTGCGTAGGCAGGAATCCATTAAAACAAAAGCATCAACACTCATCGAAAGTTTGGTGGCTTCAGTTATCATTATTGTTGTTTTTACCATAGCATCTTTAACCCTTAACAACGTATTTCAATCGACTATAAAAAATAATTTAGATCGAGTTCAAAACCGCATGAATACATTAGAATATTTATATTTAAATGATAAAATAAGCCATCCATATCAGGAAAATTTTGAAGATTGGAATATTCAGTTTTTAAAACCACAAGCAGGAAATTCTTTTTTGACATTAGATGCAGTACAATTAAAAACTAAGAAAAGTATTTCTAAAAAACTGACCTATGTTGTATCTCAATAAAAAAACAAAAGCTTTTACCATTGCAGAAATGTTGGTCGTATTGGTTATTTCAAGCATCATAATAACAATTACAATTATGGTGTTAAATTTAGTGCAAGGTCAAATAAAAAGTATCCAAACCATATACAAAACAAATACTGAATTGCGATTATTAAAAAGAGGGTTGTGGCAAGATTTTAACAAGCATAACCTCTATTTTGATAATTCTAAAAGTCAGTTACTATGTACATCTGAAAAAGATTCGGTTATCTATGTTTTTCACAAAGAATATATTATTCGGAATTTAGACACGATAAATGTAAAAGTATTTGAAAAAAGATTATTTTTAGATGGTGAAGAAGTAAACAACAACCAGGTAGATGCATTAGAATTATACCTTTCTAAAGAGATCAAAAATAAAAAATTGTTTGTTTTTAAAACAAACGATTCAGCTCACTATATGAACAACTAATGGCTTTTAAATTAGACAATATAAACACCAAAAAAGAGGTCAAAACTAATTTTGATGTTGAAAAATTACTCAAAACTGAAATCAGTTTATTCGGCAATTCTTTTTCAAATAAAAAGAAAGAGGCATTTTATACTGAGCTGAGCGTCTTATTAAATGCAGGAATCAGTTTAAAAGAGGCCTTAAGTTTATTGGAAGAAGAACAAAAGAAACGGACGGACAAGGCATTATTAACCACTATTGTTGAAGATTTAATTTTAGGTAAAAGTTTTTCTGATAGTATAAAAGCTTTTAAAGATTTTACTGAATATGAATATTATTCGATAAAAATTGGTGAAGAAACAGGTACTTTACAAAAAGTGACTGAGGAGTTAGGGTTATTTTTTAGAAGACGTAATGAACAACGCCGTAATGTGATGAATGCGCTTTCTTATCCTATTGTGGTTTTAATTACAGCAATGTTGGCAGTATTATTTATGCTACGGTATGTAGTACCCATGTTTGCCGATATTTTTAAACAACATCAAGTTGAACTACCATGGCTTACAAAAATGGTAATTAATGCTTCCAATATATTTCAAGATTATTTTTGGGTAATAGTTGTGTTACTATTAGCACTTTTTATAGCCAGAAAAGTTGTATCAAAAAAAATATGGTATAAAAAATATGCTTCTAAATTGTCATTAAAAATTCCCTTTATTGGCGAGTTATTACGCAAGATGTATATTGGTCAGTTTACACAAGCTGTTGCTTTATTGACAACTGCGAAAGTCCCTGTATTGAATAGTATACAATTGACTAAAAAAAT
>Ga0209633_10000689_pt1 | contig 38069 bp, 25 predicted proteins | sample Cruoilmetagenom1_FD_187290 | JGI IMG/M metagenome (GOLD analysis project Ga0209633, IMG submission 187290) | Oil polluted marine microbial communities from Coal Oil Point, Santa Barbara, California, USA - Sample 1 (SPAdes) (version 2) | ecosystem: Environmental > Aquatic > Marine > Oil seeps ...
ACCCGTTCCTCCAGGATTTATAATCTCCACAGAAGCTTGTTTACTTTTTTATAAAAATAATGAGAAAATTCCTGAAGAAATATGGAGTGAAATTCTCTCCCATTTATCAAAACTAGAAGACTCTTTAAGTAAAAAATTTGGAGATATTAACAATCCGCTCCTTGTTTCAGTGCGGTCAGGGGCAAGAGTATCAATGCCTGGGATGATGGATACGGTGTTAAATCTAGGGATTAATGATCAAACTGTAAAAGGTATTGCTAAAACAGCAAATAATGAGCGTTTTGCTTACGATTCATACCGAAGATTTATACAGATGTTTGGTGACGTGGTGCTTGGTATTGAACATCATAAATTTGAGAAAATACTGCGCAACATAAAAAATGGCAGGAAGTTGGATACTGAACTAACAACTGAAGATCTAAAAAACTTAGTGCGTAACTATAAAGAGTTAGTGCAAAAAGAAATCGGTAAAGAATTCCCACAGGTTCCTATTGAGCAATTAAGACTCTCTATTAATGCAGTCTTTAGTTCATGGAATACAAAAAGAGCAATAACGTATAGGAAGATTAACAAAATCCCCAACAACTGGGGCACAGCAATTAATATACAAACAATGGTCTTTGGCAATATGGGCGAAACCTCAGGGACAGGAGTTGCTTTTACAAGGAATCCTTCTACTGGAGAAAGGCTATTTTTTGGTGAATTTTTAATGAATGCGCAGGGAGAAGATGTTGTCGCAGGAATTAGAACGCCTGAACCAATTTCAAAATTGAAAGAGATTATGCCAGATGCCTATAACCATTTGGAGCAAGTTTATCAAAAATTGGAAAACCACTATAAAGATATGCAGGATATTGAATTTACAATAGAAAATGAAAAATTATACATGTTGCAAACAAGAAGAGGCAAAAGGACAGCTTCCTCTGCAGTAAAGATTGCTTACGATATGGTAGAAGAAGGACTCATTGATAAAAAAACAGCGCTTATGAGAATTTCCCCCGAGCAAGTCGACCAACTATTACACCCAACAATAAGCCCTCACGAGAAATATAAAGTTATTGCAAGAGGACTTCCAGCATCGCCCGGGGCAGCCGTTGGGAAAGTGGTTTTCACGGCTAAAGACACAGAAGAGTGGGTGGAGAGGGGAGAAAAAGTTATTCTAGTCAGAAATGAAACGTCCCCTGAAGATATAGGAGGCATGAATGTGGCAGAGGGGATACTAACGGCAACAGGTGGAATGACTAGCCATGCCGCTGTTGTAGCCAGAGGAATGGGCAAATGTTGTGTAGCAGGATGCAGTGATCTTGATATAAATGAAAAAACAAAAAAACTGGCTGTTGCAGATATAGTGATAAAAGAGGGAACGTTTGTTAGCATTAATGGCACCACGGGGGAGTTTATCCAGGGCAAAGTAAAACTTGTAAAGCCAACATTATCCTATGAGTTCTCAAAAATCCTGGAGTGGACAAGTGAGATAAAAACACTTGGAGTAAGGACAAATGCAGACACGCCTAAAGATGCAAAGGTCGCAAGAGAATTTGGCGCAGAAGGGATTGGATTATGCAGAACGGAACATATGTTTTTTGAAGGAACCAGAATAGACTCAGTAAGAGAAATGATTTTATCTGAATCAAAAACAGATCGTAAAAAAGCTCTCGCTAAAATAAAACCATTTCAGAAAGATGATTTTAAGAATATCTTTAAAGCAATGGAGGGATTGCCTGTTACCATACGGTTGTTAGATCCACCTCTCCATGAATTTCTTCCACATACGGAAGATGAAATAAGAAAAGTGGCGCAATTATCAGGGATTTCTTATGAAAAATTAAAAGCAAAAACTGAATCACTAAAAGAATTCAACCCTATGTTGGGGCATAGAGGGTGTAGAATAGGCATTTCATTCCCTGAGGTTTATGAAATGCAGTCAAGTGCCATTATGGAGGCTGCCTGTGAATGCCATAATGATGGAATAATAGTAAAACCGGAAATAATGATCCCTCTTGTGGGTTTTGGTAAAGAACTAGATATATTAAGAGATTTGGTAAAAACGACAGCTGAAAAAATAATGGACTCTTATTCAATAAAAATAGACTTTCTCATAGGAACTATGATAGAGCTGCCAAGAGCAGCTATTACAGCAGATGAAATTGCAAAATTTGCGGATTTTTTCTCATTCGGCACCAATGATCTTACACAAACAGCATTAGGACTTAGCAGAGATGATTCGGGAAAATTTTTACCCCATTACATAGAAAAAGGTATCTTCAAGGAAGATCCGTTTACGACTATTGATATAGATGGTGTTGGTGCTTTGGTGGTAATGGGTGTAAAAAAAGGCAAAGAAGGCAATCCAAATCTAAAAACAGGGATATGTGGGGAACATGGTGGAAATCCTGCTTCCATATCGTTTTGTCAAAAAACAGGGCTTAATTATGTAAGCTGTTCCCCTTACAGAGTACCTGTTGCGAAACTCGCAGCAGCACAAGCCAAAATTAATGGATAACCTCTAACTAATGAGATAACTCATACAAAAATGAGTTATCTCTCTTTTTTACCTTTATAACCGTTACTTGCCAAATCTTCGTTTCAGTTCTATGAAAACATCTTCAAATTTGATGTTTTTTGATTCAAGAGTCACAATTAAGTGGTAAACCAAATCTGAAACCTCTGATATCACTCTATCGTCGCTTTCGGAAGAGATAGCCTGAATTAATTCTGCGGTTTCCTCTCCTATTTTTTTTATAAGCTTATTTTTTCCCTCATTCAGCAGGGTACAAGTATATGACCCCTCAACAGGATTTATTTTTCTGTCTCTTACGGTAAAAATAAGATTCTCTAAAATTTGTGTCTCCATATAAACTCCACCCTAAAGTTATAAATATTAATAATCCAGCCTGACAGGAACATTACGATCAGCCAAATATCTTTTGACCTCATTTATGGTGAACTCTCCAAAATGAAATATGCTGGCTGCAAGCGCCGCATCAGCTTTCCCGATTGTAAGCCCTTCATATATGTCTTTCAACCGCCCAACCCCTCCTGAAGCGATGATAGGGATACTGACACTTTCAGATACAGCTTTTGTCAAACGTAGGTCATAACCATCCTTAGTGCCGTCCATATCCATGCTTGTAAGGAGTATCTCCCCAGCTCCCATCTCTTCCATTACCTTTATCCAGCTAATGGCATCAATCCCCGTATCTGTCCGACCCCCATGTGTATATACTTCCCACCCTTCATTCTCATTTTTGCATCTTTTTTTTGCATCTACAGCAACTACAATGCACTGCGATCCAAACTTTAAAACAGCTTCCCTTACAAAATCAGGATTGCCAATAGCAGCGGTATTAATAGAAACCTTATCTGCTCCGGATTGCAATAATATTCTGATGTCTTCTACACTTTTTATTCCGCCACCAACGGTTACAGGCAAAAATACCTTTTCAGCAACCTGTTTCACCACTTCCAGCATAATGTTTCTTTTCTCATGAGAAGCAGTGATGTCCAGAAAGATTAATTCATCCGCACCTTGCCTGTCATATTCTTCAGCGACTTGAACAGGATCCCCCGCATCTCTTATATTAATAAACTTTGTCCCTTTTACGACTCTACCATTATCTACATCAAGACAGGGAATAATTCTCTTAGTTAACATAAGTCTTACCTTATATGTGTAATATTAAATCCATGATTGCCTTTTATTATTATAAAAGCTAAACCTACAAGATGTATAATAATATTTCAAGATATATAATTATTCTCTTTCACGTTCTTTTTATCTTTTCATTTTCACCTTTGGATTTAATGGCTTCTTATGTGGAGTTTAAAGATGAATTATATGGTTTTTTCCCTGGGATAAACAACCTTACAGAAGGGACTGCACACTGGTTAACAGGCGAAGTTGAAGAAGTTTCCAATACAAATATGATAAAATTAACGAAAGAATATTCCTTTTTCAGCTCAAAAACAGAAAAATTTTGGGGTATTGAGAGAGAAAAACAATTTAATATAACGGCTACTATTTATATATTAAATAATTTTATCAGAGCAAACAATTTATTCGATAATTTCAGCACTACCACTCAGGGAGAGTTAAAAGAGGCCACTCCTTTTGGAGATAAAGGTTATTTTATTATAAAGCCTATCTCTAAAATAAATTCGCAAGCAACATATAAAATTCTCTTACAAAGCCAAACCTTTATTATTGAAATTCTTTCATCAGACGGTTTTGCTTTGATGGATTTTGCTTATTTTGTTTACGGTAAAACACTTAATTTTATATACAACCATATGGATCTATTTTTTATAGACCGTATCAGAGTCAAATGTTCAGCTAAAAATTACAGGGCGAAAATTAAAGAACTAACACTAATAAACAAAGATATTGATAAAACAATCATCCTTGGCACTGTAACTAGTGTAAAAGGCAACCCAATAAAAAATGCTTTAATAGAAATAATAGAGTTAGGACAAAAAACATATTCAGACAGCAAAGGAAACTATAGATTTGAAATGGATCTGGGAGGCAATAAGGATATAAAACTCACAAAACATTTTGCTTTGATTTCAGATAAAATAGAGGCCTTTGATAATAGAAAAAATACGAAATTTTATAATATCAACGTTGACTATTCTCAGTCTAATAAAACAGAAAAAATTAATTTGAAGGTTATCTCTAATAGAAGAGATATCTACGGAGAGATATATTCTACCAACAATGAAATAGTAAATAAAAAGATAGCCATTAAAAATTTTGACGATAAAAATATTGATTTTACACGAGACTGTACACCACCAGGTTCCAGCTTTAGATGTATGCAAGGTTTTTCCGGACAAATAAAGGATAATACTATATATGGAAAGTGGAAAGGAACTGGTGGTGGTGGATTTTTCAATGGGGTATTAAATGCTACTTTAGTAAAAAAAAGTGTTGATTTAACAGAAGCAGGCTACAACATAGGCACCATCGCCATTAACAATGAATCTGTTATTTTGGCAGAGAAAGCGGCCTCTACCTCTTTTTCATATAACAAAAATTTAAAAGAATATATGTTTTTGACTATTAATGAGGATTCATTAAGTGACTTTTTTACAAAATCTGTAGGTTTAGTGCTCACACATATGCCTGGTAATAGTGGTAATGCGCCAGCTCCTTTTTATAAAATCGTCGCAGAAAAAAATGGCAATAATATACAATTTAAGACCTTAGAGAAAATCGGTGACTTAACCTCCTCAGATGAACCGTATAAGGTAGAAATTGATATAACAGATGATATAGATCTCATTGCAAAGAATTTAAACAATAACGATAATATCAGTAAACTTATACTGCTTGGACTGCCCAAAAACCATATGATAGAAACAAAACACAATTTTGCAGGAAATTCCAGCTATAGCAATATAAGACCTAAAATAGTTTTACAATCATATGCTAACCATGATCATGGTCAAAACAAGCCACTAGAGATAACTCTTGAACAAAACAGCAATGGATACGATCACGCTTCAAACAGTAACTACCCTAAAATAGATGGAAAGACAGATCTACAGCTTAATTTCTATACAGGAGACCTGTCTGGAATTCTCAAATATCTTGAGATAAACAGTCATGGCAAATCGCCATTCAAATGGAACACGGATGCCAATGATATTTACCCTGCCATTGTAACCTCCAGAAATAATCATATCTTAACTCAGAAAAATGGAGATACAATCCTAGATCTCAAAAAAAATGAAATATTGACCCTTTTTATATATAAGCCTCCCTATTTTAATATTAATGAAAATGAACTAACCTTTAATATTGTTACAACGGGCGAGTCGAAGAAAGGAACGGTCAAATAAAATTACGCCCTCATTCAGCTATTGTAATATGCTCCTGTTCAGAACCGAACATTAAAAGGAAATTTATTCTTTATTATGGACTAACACTTTGTTTTTGAAGTCATCTAAGATAACTCTGTGATCAAAAGCTATCACTTCAGGGAGATGATTTATATCAAAATAAGCGGCATTTTTTGCATCATCTGCAGCTCTTGGAGTATCACTAGATCTGGCATAAAAAACCGTACTTACGGTATGTCCTCTAGGGTCTCTTTTAGGATCGGAATAAACACCCAATAAGAAAATATCATCAACAGCAATCCCTGTTTCCTCTTTTAACTCTCTTTTGGCAGCTGATTCAACAGATTCATTGTAATTGATAAAACCGCCGGGTAGCGCCCATCCATATGGTGGATTTTTTCTTTCAATTAATAATATACTCCCATTTGATGTATATACTACCATATCAGCTGCAAGTTTAGGGCAATATAAAAAATGTTTACCATACTTAAATTTCATTATGTCATAAATGGTTTCAGCATATGGAGATCCGACACCTTTATCCTTAAGTCTCCTGACAACTGGATATAAAATACCATCTATTTCAGGTTTTTTTCCTTTTTCGATATCCTGTAACATGCTTGTCTTATAGTCATTAAGTCCTTTATCCAGGTCTAAAACACCATTTATCGTTTCATCAGACAGATAGACATTGTCATAGGCGGCAGCCTCGACAGCCTCTAATACCAATGATTTCATGATAGATTTGACCCCCTCATCCATTAATAATTTTTTACACGTGCTCTCTAACAACGCTGACAAAGGGTTAAAGGCAATATTCCAAAGTAGCTTTTGCCACAAAACTATTAAGATATCGTCAACTATTTCATAATCCAAAGAAGCTTTTGTTAACAACTCAGTTATTACTTTCAAATATGCATTCCCTTTATTTGAAAGTGAACCAATTTTAATTTTCCCTCCAAAGCTATGATTAACAACACCTGGGGGATCAGTATTGAGCCCCACATATAATGAAGCTGGAATTACTTTATCTTCACCAAAAAAATCTTTTATAATATTAATATGGTCAACACCATTCTGAAATGCCACAATAAAACCATTATCACTTAAATGGCCTTTTAACATACTGCAGGCGCTCGTAGAATCTTTTTCCTTAACTGAAATAAATGCTATATCATAGACACCGGAGATTCTTGCTGAGACATGCACATTTGTTATTTTTTTAATACTTCCTTGACTATTTATAACTAATCCACTTTCAAGCAATGCATCAAAATGTACCCCCCTTGTGACCAAGGTTACATCACAGCCAGCTTCTGCTAACATGCCCCCATAGTAGCAGCCAACACTTCCTGCACCAACAACAACTATTTTTTTATCTGAAAACAACACGGTCATTTACTAAAACTACACGGATATTTTTTCTTTTTACAAATTTACCCAAAACCAGTTTATCGCTTAGAAAATCCTCTATACTGCTTTGTAATATCCTTCTTATGGGTCTTGCGCCATATTGATAATTGTAGTCATGTGACAGTAAAAATTCTTTTACTTCATCATCCACTATTATGTGCTTATCTATTTTACCAAGTCTTTCATTTATATCATTAATTTGCAGATCCATTATCTTAAAAAGGTGCTTCTTTTCCAATGGTTTAAAAACTATAATATTATCAACCCTATTGATAAATTCAGGCGCAAATTTATCTGTCATTTCTTTCTCTGCTCTTGTTTTAAAAACTGAATAGTCTATTTTCCCCCTTTTTTCCTCTTTAGACACATCAAACCCCATTGTCTTATTCAATACAGATCCTTTTGTACCAAGATTAGATGTCATTATAATAATCGTATTCTTAAAATTAACATTATGACCCAAGCTGTCGGTAATAAACCCATCATCTAAAATTTGCAAAAGGATATTCAGCACATCTGGGTGCGCTTTCTCAATCTCATCAAACAATATAACACTATATGGCCTTCTTCTTACCTGTTCCGTTAATTTACCGCCCTCTTCATAACCTACATATCCAGGAGGAGCCCCAATTAGCCTTGACACACTGAATTTTTCCATAAATTCACTCATATCAATACGAATTAAAGCATTAACTGAATAAAAAAGTTGTTCAGCAATTTTTTTTGCGAGCTCTGTCTTACCTACACCTGTAGGACCAAGAAAAATAAAGGAGCCTATAGGCCTTTCAGGATCATTTAAACCAGCGAAACTTCTTTTAATAGCTTTAGCTATTGCATTAATTGGTTCTTTTTGAGCTATAACATTTTTATTAAGTTCTTTTTCAAGATTCACCACTTTTTCTCTATCTTCCTGACAAAGTTTCTGAACAGGAATGTTAGTCATCATAGAAACTACTTTGGCAGCGTCTTCTTTTTTGAGAACAGGTCTATTTTTGTCCCTTTCTTGCAACCAATCGTCTCTTTTACTTTGATACATTTCACATAATTTATCAACATCTTTAGTGATCTTCTCTATTTTTTCAAAATCATTCGTATCAAAGAGCCTATTTCTCTCTGCTATCGCATCTTCAATCTTTTTATTAATTTTTTCTGTGCCTTCCGGCATTACACCCATATCCAACTTAAGCCTTGAGCTTGCTTCATCAATGACATCTATGCTTTTATCCGGTTGATATTTGTCAGTAACATATCTATCGGTTAGATACACTGCCTCTTCCAGCACATCATCTAAAATGAGGACTTTATGAAAGTCCTCATAATATTTTCTTAATCCTTTAAGTATGTTAACCGTATCTGCATGATTCGGGGGATTGACAGTAATTGTTTGAAATCTTCTCTCAAGGGCTCCATCCTTTTCAAAATGCTTTCTATACTCTGAGAGTGTTGTAGCGCCAATACATTGGAAAGAACCACGGGCTAACGCAGGTTTCAACATATTAGATGCATCAATAGAACCTTCTGCCGCTCCGGCGCCTATAATCGTGTGTATTTCATCAATAAAAATAATAATATCTCCAGCCAGTTCTATCTCTTTCAAAATATTTTTCATTCTTTCTTCGAATTGACCCCTATATTTTGTTCCAGCAACCAAGGTGCCAAGATCCAGAGATATGAGTTTTTTATTTTTCAACATATCAGGCACGTTACCCGATATCATTCTAATAGCAAGCCCTTCAACTATAGCTGTTTTACCAACACCTGGCTCACCTATTAACACAGAGTTATTCTTAAGCCTTCTGCAAAGCACTTGCATCAACCTGTCTATTTCTGTTCGTCTTCCAACAATTAAGTCTAATTTACCCTGCCTTGCAAGCTCGGTAAGATCACGCCCAAACTCTTCAATAACCGGCGTTGAAACAGGTGTCACACGGTTACTGTTAACAAAATAACCTTTTACTTCATCTCTGAGGGTCACAAACTCTATCCCCCATTTTGCTAAAATAGCAGAAGCTTTGCCCCGTTTCTCCTTCAAAAGTCCTAATAAAAGATGTTCAGGGTTAATATATTTATGTTCGAGCACATTTGCTTCTTCCACCGCATACTCAATAGATTTTTTAGCCAATGGACTAAAAGGTAAACTGCCTTTTATCATCAAATTTTTTCCACTATCACTTATATTGCGTATATCCTTTATTAAAATGGCAATATTAATCCTCTTTCTTGAAAAAAGGTCATAGGTTAGCCCTGACTTCTCTTTCAATATACCCAGAAGTATATGCTCCGTATCAATATAAGGCTGCATCATTCTTTCAGCTTCTTCTCTAGAATACAAGACAACCCTTCTTGCGCTGTCAGTAAACAATTCATACATAAGATTTTCCTTGTATATATTCTTTCTATGATATAATAAACTATAATAATACAATGTCAAGATTATGAAGAAATAATATATTATAAAAAAATAAATTCTTTCAAGCACTTTTTTATGATAAAAATACCATTGTCACACATTAAAAAAGGAATGGAAATTATAGAAACAGATAAAAAATGGCTTAAATTGCCATTTTTTAACAAACCTTTAGCCGATACAAATAATATAGAATTATTAAAAAATTATGGTGTTAAATATGTTTTTATCAATGATATAGCAACAACTGAAGATGAAGATGAAATTGAAAAAAACAAAGAGATCGCAAAAGAAAAGAAACAACAGAAACCTCACACGGATTTTGATAAAGCTGACATAAATAACATTCACGAATTTTATAAGATACACAAAGAGCTTGGAAAAATAACAAAAGAGCTTTTCATAAATAGCAAAACAGGCAAATCATTAGAAATGTCGAAAGCAAAAAAAATAGTCAACACTTATGTAGAAAATTATTTTAAAAAACCCGATTTATTAGTAAGTATGACTAGGTTAAAAAATTTTGATGATTACACCTTTTCACATTCCATCAATGTCTGCATTTTAAGTATTGCCCTTGGGAAAAAGATTGGACTGGATGCAGAAGAACTCAAAGTACTTGGACTAGGCGGATTACTCCACGATATTGGAAAAATGGAAATTTCGCCAGACATAATCAATAAGCCTGGCAAACTCACCGATAAAGAATATAAAATTATCCAGCAGCACCCCCTGTTAGGCTACAATATGCTAAAAAAACTCCCCAACATGGGGAAAAAAAGTTTATTAGTAGTTTTACAGCATCATGAAAACGTAGATGGAAGCGGTTACCCGTTTCACTTTGGTGAAGCGAAACTATCAAAATATAGTCAAATTGTATCCATAGTTAATGTATATGATGTATTAACATCAGAGACAACCTACAAAAAAAGTATATCTCCGTCAAATGCATTAAAAAAAATGTTGGATCTTGGTGGAAAACATTATAACAATCTTTTTTTAAGATTTTTTATTGATATATTGGGCATATATCCAGCAGGAACCATATTGGAACTTAATACTAATGAACTTGCCGTTGTTCTTGAAGCTAACAGAAAAGAACTAACAAAACCAAAGGTTTTAATTATTAGGGACCAGGAGGAAAAATTCATTAAACCTTATTTTTTTGAACTTTCCAGTTATAATGTCACTACTAGCAAACCCTACAAATCAATAGTTGCACAGGTTGAAACGGATAAATATAACATCGACCCAAACAAATATATAGAAGATTTTATAAGCCAGATAAAAAAATGAGGTAATATAGTGATGGACAAAAAATATATTTATTCAATTAGTGTGATGTGTAAAGATAGGTCAGGTATTGTTGCGCATATAACCAAAGTACTATATGAGGAAAATTTTAATATCGAAGATACCAGCTCTACAAGGCTTAACGGAATGTTTTCTATGATCATGGTTATAAAACATTCAAAACTATTTACTCTGCCTCAAATTAAAAAAATGTTCTCTAACCTGATAAAACAGCTTGATCTAACAATAAGTGTACAAAAAGTTGATGATACTAAATTTTTAGATGATGGGAAAACATTTATAATCTCCATATATGGAGCTGATAAACCAGGTATAGTTTACAATACAACTCAAATATTAAGTAACCTGGAAATAAATATTATAGACCTTCAAACAAAAATAGCTAACAGAGAAAATAACCCCATATATATAATGATAATTGAAGTAATTGTTCCATATAAAACATTACATGCTGATTGGATAAAACAAATTAAAAAAATAAGTGACACGCTAAAAACAGATATTCATATCAGAGAAATAGAAACCTACGAGCTTTAAAATATGATGAAATCAAAAGTGTTGATTTATCCAAACCCTATCTTAAAAAAAATATCAAAAAAAGTTGAAGAAAAAACCCAAAAAATTGAAAAAATAATAAATGATCTGGTAGATATCAGGAACCATACAGACCACTCTACAGGTATTGCAGCACCACAAATAGGTGAAAGTATACGTATTATAGCAGTTGATCCAGGTAAAAACAAAAAATGCAAAAAACATCATGGTAAAAATATTTTAATAAACCCTAATATTCTTAAGTGGGAAGGCACCATACTTGGCAGGGAAGGTTGCATGAGTGTTCCAGATTTCACGGGAAACGTCAATAGAGCCAGAAAGATTGTTGTACAATTTTTAGATATAAACTTCAATGAAAACGTTATTGAAACTGATGGGTTTGAATCAATACTCTTGCAACATGAAATAGACCACCTTAATGGTATTTTATTTATAGACAGAGTTATCTCGAAAAGAACAGATCTTTTTAGAAGAAACAAAAAAGTCTAAATAAACAAAAACAAGCCTTATGAAAAAAAGCATTTCAAAAATACCATCCATTGAAAACATGAACACGAAGACAGCAGTAAATATAAAAAATTATATAAACAGTATGGCATTACCTAAAAATCACCAAAAAATTTTTTACGATACACTACTGCACTCTGAGTTTATAAGAAAATGGCTTATCAATAACAGAAAAGTTATGGATGATTTATCCCAGAAAATGAAGCAAAAAAGAACTAAACGCATAATAATGGACGAAATATATACAGAAAATATTTTAACATTAAATGAAAAAGATTTTCTAAAACATCTCCGAATAAGTAAAATGAATGAATATACACTCATTGCAATAGAAGATCTCACCTTAAGAAAAAATGTGGAATATATTACTAATCATTTATCCTCTTTTGCAGCCGTCATGCTGGAAATTGCTTATATTTATTCACTGCATAATGCAGTAAATAAATATGGTATTCCTAAAGATAGGAATGGGTTTGAGGATAAATTTACAATAATAGCTTTGGGTAAATTGGGTGGATGGGAGTTGAATTTTAGTTCTGACATTGATATCATTTTCGTATATGGAGATGAGAAAGGTAAAACATCAGGTATTAATGGAAAAATGATAATATCTAACCATGAATTCTTCTCTAAACTGTCCGAAAAAATAAGCCACCTTCTATCATATAAAACAGAAGATGGCTTTGTTTTTAGAGTTGACTTGAGGCTCAGACCTAATGGAGAAAAAGGCGCTATTGCCCTACCTCTTAGAAGTTATGAAATATATTATGAATCTTATGGGCAACACTGGGAACAGATGATGCTATTAAAGGCAAACCCCCTCGTTGGAGACAAAAGTCTGGGTGAATTATTTATTAAGTCTATAAAACCTTTTGTTTTCAAAAGACACCTTGATTACAAACACATAGAAGACCTGGTAGCTATAAAAAATAAAATCACACAAAGAGTTGCTCTAAAAAATAAAGGTAACAATGATGTAAAACTGGGGTATGGAGGAATACGGGAAATTGAATTTATAGTTCAAACCATTCAAATGCTTAATTATCCTAGACATCCTGACGTATATGAAAAAAACACGCTAATAGCCTTAAACAAAATTCTTCATTTGAAATTAATGGATAATAAAGATTGTACAAATTTATCTTCTGCTTACAGGTTTTTGAGAAGAGTTGAGCATATGATTCAAATAGAATATGAGCGTCAAACGCATATAATACCCAAAGATTCAGAAACATTTGATTTATTTCTTTTAAGATGTGGATTTGAAAATAAAAAAACATTTTTTGATACTTATTATAAAATAACTAAAAAGGTACATTTGATTTTTAGTAATTTATTGTCTAGTTACAAAAAAACCCGTACTATTTCCATCGTTGATGAGGACATGCCCATGGAAGACTATGTAGATCTTCTTAAAGATATGGGTATTAGATATCCGGAAAAATGTGCAATTCTGCTAACAAATATAAACAAAGGCGAAAAAAACAGAATAAAGAGCAGGGATGAAAATAAAATTTTAGGAAGCTTGCTTGTTAATATTATAAAAGAGCTCAAAACGGAAATAGATCCTGTATCAGCTATAAAATATTTTGAAAGGATACTGTCCAACCCATATAGTTTATACATTATTAACGATATCACAAAAAATTCCCCTATTTTCATAAAGAAACTTATAAATATTTTTTCAATGAGTGCTTATTTATCAAATCTCATAGCTACCAATTGCAATAATTTAGATTATATTTATGACCCAATAAAACCATTTTATTTTAGTTATGAGATAAAACAGTTTTATTTGGATATCTCATCTAGAATTAACAATATTGGGAATGAACTAGATATTATAAGAAAAAAACATAAAGAATTTATATTTAGCCTGGGTTGTTCTTTTATAAATAAAACAACAGATATTATACACTTCATGAAAACTTACACAGAACTAGCTACAGGAACCATTTTATTTGTTTTTGAAAGAGAGTATAAACTACTTGTATCTACGTATGGAATCCCTCTGAAAAAAAATAAAGAAAAATCTGACTATCTCATTATCGGTATGGGAAAAATAGGCAGCAAAGAAATGTTATTTGGCGCAGATTTAGATCTTATTGTTATATACAATGAAAATGGAATAACCGATGGTCCAAAAAAAATAAGCAGCCATGAATTTTTTTCAAAATTAGTACAAAAAATAACTTTCTTTCTTGCTACTGTTACTCTTGATGGTTTTTTATTCAAAATTGACTTTAGGTTAAGGCCCAGCGGTTCAAGTGGTACACTGGTCACATCTCTTAAATCATTTGAAAATTATCACAGGAATGAATCCATGCTATGGGAAAAACAAGCACTGTTGAAATCAAGAGTATTAAATAAAAACTCATCAATTGCTGAGATGTTTGACATTCTTAAAAAAAAGATTCTCTTTGAAGCCGGCATCTCTAAAGATAAAATAAAGGAAATATTTGATATGAGATTGAAAATTGAAAAAGAAAGAGGAATTTCTTTAAACAAAAGTAATATTAAAAGTGGGTATGGAGGTGTTATTGATATAGAATTTTTAACTCAAATGTTCCAACTTCTTTATGGTTATAAGTATAAAATATTAAGAACTACAAACACATATAATATTTTAAATGAACTTTATACCCTTAAAATAATTTCCGATAGAGATTATAATGTTCTAAACAATAGCTATATTTTTTACAGAACTCTTGAAAATTTAATAAGGGTTAACAATAACACTTCTACATCAATATTGCCAAAAAATGTAATTGATTTAGAGAAAATAGCTTCTTTTTTTATGTTTGATAACGATGGCGCTGATAAGCTTCTAAATAAATACTACTTAACACGCAATACAGTAAGAGCTTCTTTTAAAAGAATTTTTAATCAATATATTTATAAATAGACTGTTATCATTCCTATTTATAAATAATAAAAAAAACTCATTACTCAAAAATATAATTATTAAACATTATTTCTTTATTTATTAAACATCTTTTTATAGCCTAAATGTTTAATAAAGTAGAAAAATATAACTTGTAAACATTAATTTTTTTCTTTATTATTATTTTTATATTTTAAGAATATAAAAAAACTAAACAAAGGAAGTTGTTGATGAAATTCCAAATCAATAAAAATGAGATATATCAAATACTTCAACAAGCCTACAGTTTTACCAGTATAAAAAATATTGACACAATTCTTCAGAATATATTGATAGAAGCTATTGATAATAAAGTATATTTTAAAACATCTAACATCATAAGTGGTTACGAGACTTATATAGAAAAACATGTTAATAAAGAAGGAAAAGTAACGGTTTCCTGTAAAAAATTATTAGAGATACTAAAAGAGCTTCCTACAGATGCAGATATAGACTTTGATTTTAATAATAATAAATTACATATAAAAACGAATAGTACAAGTTTTTCATTATCTACAATTGACCCATCTGTTTTCCCAACAATGTCAGATATAACCCCTGAATATTATGTTAAAATAAAAGGAGATAAACTATTAAATTTATTAAATAAAACCTGTTTTTGCATAGCAAATGAAGCTTCTAAAATATCCTATAAAGGGGCTCATTTTAAGATAATTGGAAATAAAATAGAGGTTAGTTCTTCTGATTTTCAAAGAATTGCAATAGCTAATGATACTTTAGATAATGAGTATTTTGATGAATTTATTATTAATATACCTAAAAGAACTATAATAGAATTATCAAAAATCATAGATAGTAATATAGATGTTGAAATAGAAACAGATAAAAAACAAGTACTCTTTAAAATAGGAAATAGGATTATATATTCGAATCTCATCGGGAGTTACATAAGTAGCTTAAACAAGTTATTTGAGTCTCAATTCAATATTAAAATAAAAATGTCAAGGGATAAGATTTTTACATCTCTTAAAAGAGTAGCAACAATAACTAATGAAATAAATCACGGTGTTGTCTTTTCCTTCAAGGGAGAAAGTTTAAATATTTCCAGTATGGAAACGGAATATGGATATGGGAATGAAACATTAGATGGTATAGAAAAAACTGGGAAAGATATATCTTTTATATTTAATGCTCGCTTGTTTTTGGAAATTATCAACCACATAAACAGCGATTATTTTTATCTTCATCTTGCAGGGAGTAAAAATCCTGTTATTATTTCTCCTGACGGAGAAGGCTATAAATATTTAATGGTAACCATCTCATTGGAATAGTTCACTTTGTATGTTCATAGTATTAAATTAATTAATTTTAGAAATCATATTAGTTTTAAGGCTGAATTTAACAGGATAAATTATATTATTGGGCATAATGGTTCAGGAAAAACAAGCGTTTTAGAAGCCATCTATACCGCTATTAATGGTAAAAGTTTTAGACATCAAAAGTTAAAAAAACTTGCAAAGATTGGTACTGTAAACACATATGTTAATATGTTGTTGGACAAAGCCAATGTAAAACATAATATATCGTTAGTTATCAACAACAAACCTGCATTTTATATTGACAAAAAAAAATTGAAAAGTATCAAAGAAAATATATTTAGTTTTCCTGTATTTGTATATTCTCCTGAAAATGAAGGACTTTTGAGTAAAAACCAGTATTACAGGCTACAATTTTTAGATAGGCTTTCTTTTTATTTAAACAAGTTACATTTTGACAATTTGAAATGTTATAATAAGCTTTTTAGGTTAAAAGCTCATCTTTTGATGGGGCACAGGATAGATAATAATTATTTAAATACAATTAATGAAATGATCTGCAAATACAGTGATTTAATTGCAGATACGCGCAAAAAAATTGTTGAAAAACTTAATAAATATATAGTAAATTTGATAAAAAATGGTTTTTATAGTAAAAATCTAAAAATTAATTACATTAAAAACCAGTTTGACATGGGTATTTTAGAAAGAGAACTTTTAAGAAAAAAGGTTTTAACAGGAACTCACAAAGATAAAATTTTGATTTTACTTGACGACATGTATGATGAAAGCTTAATTTCTTTTGGACAAAAGAAATTTATTGCTATTTTATATTTATATGCAGCCTCATTGATAGTTGCAGAAATCTTAAATGATGATATACTGATTATTCTTGATGATTTTGAAAATGGGCTTGATGAAGATGTTTTATCCAGATTTCAAAGCTTATTTTCTAATAATCAATTAATAATTACAGGTACAGAAAATAAATTCTTTAATGAGGCAAACGTCATTAGGTTATAAGGGGTAAAGTGAATAAAATGAACATGAATAATAATAAAGAGAATTATGGTGAAAGCAGTATCCAGGTTCTTAAAGGGCTGGATCCTGTTAAACAAAGACCAGGTATGTATATAGGGTCAGTTGATGTGAAAGGTTTACATAGGTTGGTTTTTGAAGTGGTTGATAACTCCATTGATGAAGCTATGGCTGGGTTTTGTAAAAACATAGAGGTTACTATTCATATTGACGGCAGTATAACAGTAGAAGATGATGGCAGGGGAATTCCTGTGGGAATACATTCTAGTATTGCAAAACCAACGGTTGAAGTTGTTATGACTACACTGCATGCTGGGGGTAAATTTGAGAAGGGAGCCTATTATACCTCTGGTGGTCTCCATGGCGTGGGGGTTTCTGTTGTTAATGCTTTATCAGAGTTTTTAGAGGTTACTGTCAAAAGGGATGGTGGTGTTTATTATCAGAAATATGAAAAAGGGATTACGGTAAGCAAGTTAGAAAAAGTTGGTACAACAAAAAGGAAAGGAACAAAGGTTACTTTCAAGCCAGATGGCAATATATTGGAGGTAACTGAATTTTCTTATGAAATTTTATGTAAGAGATTAAGAGAGCTTTCTTATCTGAACAGTGGTATTAGTATAAATATTTCTGACGAACGCAGTGATAAAAAGGAGCAGTTTTTTGATGAAGAGGGTTTAGTTGGCTATTTAATCTATATAAATAAAACGAGAGCTGTAATTCTTAATGAACCTATATGTTTTATTGGCCGCTATGAAGATATCATGGTTGAAATAGCTGTCACCTATACTGATAGTTACAGTGAACATTTAATTTCATTTGTAAATAATATACACACTGAAGAAGGTGGATTACACGAGGTTGGTTTTAAAACAGCATTTACAAAGGTTTTTAACAGTACTATTTCGAAATTTAAAATATCCAAGGATAAAATTCATCTAACTGGAGATGATGTAAGAGAAGGGATGACCGCCCTTATTTCTATAAAAATGGGAGATCCTATCTTTGAAGGTCAAACAAAGTCAAAATTAGGTTCTTCCATAGCTAAAACAGCTGTTGAGTCTGTTGTTAATAAATTTTTATACGATTATTTTGAAGAAAACCAATCCGTTGTAAAAAAAATTTATGAGAAAGCTTCTGAAGCATCTAGGGCGAGAGAAGCTGCTAGAAAAGCGAAAGAGCTAACCAGACGAAAATCGGCGCTAGAGGTTTCTACTCTTCCAGGTAAACTTGCAGACTGTCAGGAAAAAGATCCTTCTAAATCAGAGTTGTTTATTGTGGAGGGTGATTCTGCAGGCGGCTCTGCAAAGCAATGTAGAGATAGAAGATCTCAGGCAATACTTCCCTTGAAAGGTAAAATATTGAATGTGGAAAAGGCGAGATTTGATAGAATGCTTGGCAGTAAAGAGATAGGCGCGCTTATTACTGCATTGGGCACTAGTATAGGCAAGGATGAATTTGATGTAAACAAGATTAGGTATCACAAAATAATTATTATGACAGATGCAGATGTTGATGGTGCTCACATAGCTACGTTGCTCTTAACATTTTTCTTTAGATATATGCAGCCCATTATAGATAAAGGGTATCTTTATTTAGCGAATCCTCCCCTTTTTAGAGCCCAAAAGGGTAAAAGTGAGAAGTACGTATTTAGTGAAAATGAATTGGATAATTATTTTATTACATTAGGCTCTAAAAGTATAGATGTGGAAAATATTCAGAAAGAAAATTGTCTCACTTTTGTAAAAGATGTGATCTTATATGAAAAACTCTTGAACAAGTATGTTAAAAGGGGATTGAAAAAGAACATTCTTTTTTATTTAACATTGAAAAACAATTTTGATATAAATAATTTTTCCAGTAAAGAATATGTGGAACGTCTATATAACGACCTTCAGAAGGAGAATCTTTTGAAGGGATATAAAAATACTTATGTTGAATATAATCAGGAATACAATAGATATAATATTATTGTAGAGAGAGAAAATAATGTGGTCAGACTTGGAACGGAACTAATGTCCACCCCTGAATTTAAAGAGTTGTTAAGAATTGCCGGAGGTATTGGTGTTGCTGGAAATTTACCTTTTAAGGTAAAAGTGGATGGTGAATCTAGAGAGTTTGTGGATTTAAAATCTTTTATAGATTTTATAAAGGAAAGAGGAAAAAAAGGAATGCTGATTCAGAGATATAAGGGCTTGGGTGAGATGAACCCTGGTCAATTATGGGATACTACTGTTGATCCAGAAAAAAGGACATTATATAAAATAAGAATAGATGATGCGGAGGCTGCGGATGCATTGTTTTCATTACTGATGGGAGATGTAGTAAAGCCTCGGAGAGAATTTATTGAAAATAATGCATTGTCTGTTAAAAACTTGGATATTTAGGTGATTTATGGATAATAAAAATATTATAGATGTGAATATAGAGGAATCGGTTAAGAAGAGTTATTTAGATTATGCTATGAGCGTAATTGTGGGTAGAGCTTTACCTGATATAAGAGATGGGTTTAAACCTGTACACAGAAGAGTTTTGTTTGCTATGCACGAAATGGGACTTGCCTATAATAAACCCTATAGAAAATCAGCAAGGCTTGTAGGTGATGTTATAGGTAAATACCACCCTCATGGCGATTCAGCAGTATATGAGACCATAGTAAGGATGGCCCAGGAGTTTTCCTTGAGATATCCTCTGGTGGATGGTCAGGGTAATTTTGGTTCTATAGACGGAGATTCTGCTGCTGCGATGCGTTATACCGAGATCAGAATGTCAAAAATTGCATCAGAAATGTTGTCAGATATTGATAAAGATACAGTAGATTTTGTTCCAACCTATGACGATTCATTAATGGAGCCCGTTGTACTGCCTTCCAAAATACCAAGCCTTATTATTAATGGAACAGATGGTATTGCTGTTGGTATGGCAACAAAAATACCCCCTCATAATCTATCAGAAATAATAGATGCAATGCTGTTTATGATAGACAATGACTATATAGAGGAAGATATCTTAGAGATTGTAAAGGGCCCCGATTTCCCAACAAGCGCGATTCTTCTGGACAACGGATCAATTAGGGAAGCGTATAAGACAGGTAGAGGGATAATAAAAATAAGAGCAAAAGCACATTTTGAAGAGAATGAGAACAAAAAAAATCAGATAGTTGTTACAGAAATACCTTACCAGGTTAACAAGGCGACTTTAATTACTAGAATTGCGGAGCTTGTCACAGCTAAGACCATTGTAGGCATATCTGATTTGAGAGATGAGTCGGATAAGGATGGTGTGAGGGTTGTTGTGGATGTAAAAAGGGGTGAAAACAAAGATGTTTTGCTCAATCAGCTATATTCTTACACACAAATGGAAGTAAGTTTTGGCATTAATATGGTTGCTCTTGTTGATGGTAGACCTAAGACAGTTACCCTTGTTGAAATTTTATATGAATTTTTAAATCATAGAATAGTAGTTGTTACCAGAAGAACAGAATATTTATTAAATCAGGCGGAAGCTAAGCTTCATATACTGAAGGGTTTAAAAATAGCTCTTCAAAATATTGATGAAGTTGTTCGCCTTATAAAGGAAGCAAAGGATTCTGCGGATGCCAGGTTAAAATTAATAGCCCGATTTTCTTTTAGTGAAATACAGGCAAAAGCTATTTTGGATATGAAGTTGAGTCGTCTTACAGGATTAGAGATTGAAAAATTAAATAAGGATTATGATGAAACATCTCACAATATAAGCGAATATAAGCTAATATTATCTAGTAAAACAGAATTAATGAAGGTTATAAAAGGTGAACTACTAGAAATTAAGGACAATTATGGAGATAGCAGAAAAACGGAGATCATTACAGATTATTCAAATATAGATATAAAAGATCTTATCCCTAACGATGAAACTATTGTTACTATGACTCATAACGGATATATAAAAAGGACACTTTTGAATAATTTTACATCTCAGAGGAGGGGAGGAAAAGGAAAAAACGCGGTGAGCTATAAAGAGGGAGACTTTGTCGATCGCATTATTGCAACCAGGAACCATGAAGATCTTCTCTTTTTTACCAACAAGGGTAAAATATATTTCTTAAGAGTTTATGCTCTGCCTGAATTGTCACGAGAAGCCAGAGGCAGGCATATCTCTAATTTTTTAACGATGGAAAAGGATGAGTATGTAAGGTCTGTGTTGGCAATAACAGGAAATGAAACAGATGCATATATTTTTATTGCTACCAAAAAGGGGGTAGTAAGAAAAACATTAGTAGATAATTTCAAAAGCGGTAGAAGTGGAATGGTAGCTATCAATTTGAGAGAGGGAGATGAATTTGTTGAAGCACTCCTTCTATATGATAATGATATGATCTTCCTGGCCACCAGAAAAGGCAAGTCCATTAAATTTGAGGCTTCTGATGTCAGGGCTATGGGCAGAAAAAGCTATGGAGTAAAAGGGATAGATACCGATGAGAAGGATGAAATAGTTTCGGTAGAAAAGGTAACAGATGAACCTAGAATAGTTGTGGTTACAAAAAAAGGTTACGGGAAATCTACTTTATCTAGGAGCTACAGGCTGCAGAAAAGGGGCGGCAAAGGGGTTAAAATATCAAGAATAAACAAGAAGACAGGTTATATTTGTGGCGCAAAACAGGTTCAAACCTCTGATAATATAATGATCATTACAAAATATGGCAAGATGATAAGGCTCTCTCTTGATGAGGTTCCTATTTTAGGTAGAGATACCCAGGGAGTGCGTCTCATGAATCTTGATGATGATGAAATTATAGCTTTTGCTGTTATAGGAGATGAGTAGATGGCTACAATTATTGATGGGAAGAAAGTTAGTTCTGAAGTACGGGAAGATATTAAGAATGAGGTAAACATCTTACGAAATAAAGGTTTTAGAGCGCCAGGACTTGCAGTTATTTTGGTAGGTGATGTTGCTGCAAGTAATATCTATGTAAATATGAAGGAAAAAGCATGCATTCAGGCTGGCTTTTATTCTGTAGTAGAGAGGCTTGATCAGAATATCACAGAGACTGAACTTTTAGACATAGTGGATAAGTATAATAGGGATAACAGTATTGATGGGATACTGGTACAGCTTCCCCTTCCTGAACATATAAGAGAAGCGGAGGTTGTTTATAAAATATCGCCTGATAAGGATGTTGATGGTTTTCATCCATATAATGTTGGTTTGTCTTTAATCGGAGAGGACACCTTTTGTCCGTGTACTCCTCTTGGAATAATGTATCTTTTGGACAGCTATGGTATCGACCTAAAGGGTATGCATGCAGTTATTGTTGGCAGAAGCAATATAGTAGGCAAGCCTATGTTTACGTTGCTCTTGAGACGTCATGCTACCGTTACGGTCTGCCATTCAAGAACGGTGAATATAGGAGACATAATAAAAACGGCTGATATCATTATTGCTGCTCTTGGCCGTCCAGGTTTTATCAAAAGGGATTGGATAAAAAAAGGGGCTGTTGTTATAGATGTAGGGATAAACAGATTGCCTGATAATTCATCTAGCAGCTCTGCAAGTAAGTTAGTGGGTGATGTTGACTATGACGCAGTATTTGATATTGCTTCTTATATAACTCCTGTCCCGGGCGGTGTTGGTCCGATGACGATTGCTATGCTTATGAAAAATACGCTAAAGTCTTTTAAACAGAGGTTTAAAATTAAATAATCCACATGGATACAATTGTAGCTCCTGTTACACCGATGGTTGAGTCTTCGGTGATTTTAATTCGTGTCTCTGGAGTGGATTCATTAAAAATTTTACAAAGCTTTTCTTTTCCGTCAAAGATTAATAATAAAAATATTAAAAGCAGGCATGTATATTTTTGTGAGTTTATTTCTGAGGATCATCTTGTAAAAGATGAGGTGCTGTTATATTATTTTAAAGCGCCTCATTCGTACACTGGTGAGGATGTCATTGAAATCTCTTTCCATGGTAATCCTTTAATTGTTAGTGCTGCTTTAAACTCATTCTATAGGCTAGGGATTAGAGATGCTGAACCAGGGGAGTTTACAAAAAGGGCTTTTTTGAATGGAAAGATAGACCTCACCCAGGCTGAAGGTGTTTTGGATGTTATAAGATCAAAGTCTAAACAGGGGCTGTTTTATTCTTATAACCAGTTAAAAGGTGTGCTTCGTGATAAAGTTACCGCAATTAAAGATATTATGGTAGGTATCTCTGCTGTGGTCGAAAGTTATATAGATTTTCCTGAAGAAGAGATCCCAATTCATCATTTGTCAGATATTAAATCCAAAATTAAAATGATTCATGAATATACAGCGAAAGTGTTAAATGATTTTTATATATTATATGATACCAGGGATGCTATTAATATTGTTATAGCTGGCAAACCAAATGTGGGGAAATCTTCACTTTTAAATTATTTTTCTCAGGAAGATAGAGCTATAACTTCCGATCTACCTGGTACTACCAGAGACTATATCAGTAAAAATATCTTATTAAATAACCTGTATATCAATTTGATTGACACGGCAGGGATTAGAACAACCAGTGATGATCTTGAAAAAATAGGTGTAGAACGATCAATTGAACAGATAAAAAAAGCGGAAATTGTCATAGTTCTTTTAGATATGTCAGCTTTTCAAGAAGATGAAGATACATATCTTTTAAAATTAACTGATAAATTAAATAGAGTTGTTGTCGGCAATAAGGCTGACAACCCGGTATTAAATGATCAGACCACAGATATTAATATATCAGTAAAAACAGGTTATAATATAGAAGGGTTATTGAAATTATTATCTAAAAAAATGCAGCCCGGCCATTATAGTTATATTGATAAAGAGGTGCTTATTTCAGAGCGCCATAAATATTATTTTGAAGAGATGTTGAAAATTACAGAAGATTTAATGAATATGGAGATAGATAATAATCTGGACTTATGTTCTGTTGATTTGCAGAGGGCGTTAAATTTGATATCGGAGATCACTGGGGAAGTTTACACTGAGGATATACTAGATACAATTTTTAGTAAATTTTGTATAGGTAAATGAAAGGAGGTTTATTTTAAAATGAGCAGGTTTTATGATATGAGACAAAATGGCAAACTATGACCTAATAGTTGTTGGCGCTGGCCATGCGGGTTGTGAGGCAGCGCTTGCTGCATCCCGCATGGGAGCAAAAACTTTGTTGGCTACTATTAACGTTGATTTCATAGCACAAATGAGCTGCAACCCTTCCATTGGGGGTCTTGCTAAGGGCAATATTGTTAGGGATCTAGACGCCATGGGTGGAGAAATGGCTAAGAATATTGATGAGACAGGTATTCAGTTTCGAGTGTTAAACCTAAAAAAAGGTCCTGCTGTTAGGAGTTTAAGAGCGCAGGCCGATAAAAAATTGTACAGAGAACGAATGACTGACGTGTTGATGAGCCAGGATAATCTTCATGTTAAACAGATGATGGTTAACGATATTGTCGTAGACAAGGGGGCTGTAATAGGGATTGTCAGTGATAGCGGATTGTTGGTTAAAGCACCTTGTGTTCTTATGTGTACAGGCACTTTTTTGAGGGGGTTGATCCATATAGGTGAAAAGCGATACGAGGCTGGAAGAGCAAATGAATTTTCTTCAAATGCACTTTCCATATCACTTGAAAAAATAGGTTTTAATGTGGAAAGATTAAAAACGGGAACGCCTGCAAGGCTGGATAAAAGAACAATTAATTTTGATGAATTAACAGAGCAGGCAGGTGATGACGATATTATTGCGTTTTCTTTTGAGACGCAAAAAACTATGCTTCCACAACTGCCTTGTTATATAACATACACTAATAAAAATACGCACACAATCATTAGCAACAATCTTGATAGATCGCCTCTTTACTCTGGTATAATAAGGGGGATAGGTCCAAGGTATTGCCCCTCTATAGAAGATAAGGTAGTCAAATTTCCGGATAAAACCAGGCATCAGGTTTTTCTGGAGCCTGAAGGGCTTACAAGCAACGAGATATATGCTAATGGACTATCTTCATCTTTACCGATAGATGTTCAGGTACAACTTTACAGGAGTATCAAGGGGCTGGAAATGGTAGAATTTGTTAGGCCTGCCTATGCTATCGAATACGATTATGTAAATCCAACGGCTATTCGCACAAACCTTGAAACCAAGCAAGTGAAGGGGCTTTTCTTTGCAGGCCAGATAAACGGGACAACGGGGTATGAAGAAGCAGCTGCGCAAGGTTTTATGGCTGGGATAAATGCGGTATCATTCTTAAATAATAGGGAAAGTTTTGTGCTTGGAAGAGATGAAAGCTATATTGGCGTTATGTTGGATGACCTAACCACCAAGGGAATAGATGAGCCGTACAGGATGTTCCACTCAAGGGGTGAATATAGGCTTCTTTTGAGGGATGATAATGCAGAAGTCAGGTTGATTAGGTATGGGTTTAAGCTAGGCTTGATTAGCAAATCAAGATATGAACGGTTTTTGCTGGAAGATGAGGCTTTGCATCGTGAAATAGATCGGCTTAAGAAAACATATATAAAGGTTAATAGTAAAGAGGCCATTTTACTAAATGATGCAGGATTTAATATAACGACTAAAATAAGTGCTTACGATCTGCTAAAAAGGCCTGAGGTAAATTATAAACTCATAAAAAACATCATAGGTGGGGTTGATGCAAAAAAAATATCTAATGAACTTGAAATCCTTATTAAATATGAAGGGTACATAAATAAACAATCCCATGATATTGCTAGGTATCGCAATATTGATAAAATAAAAATCCCCCTTAGCATTGATTATAGAAAAATAAGTGGATTGCGGCGGGAGTTTGCTGATAAATTAAGCTCTATTTTGCCCTCAAATCTTGGGCAAGCTGCAAGGATACCAGGTGTTACACCTGCTGCTATCTCCCTGCTGCACGTGTATATAGAGAAAGATTCCCGTGCTTGATCAATATCTTTTGTTAACAGATGAGCAGACCAGAAAACTCGATCTGTTATATAAATTGCATATGTCTGCTACCATAAACTTGACGTCAATAAAAAATAGGGAAGACTTTTATCTTAAACATTATTTAGACTCTATTAAAATATTTAAAATGCAGGCGTTTCTATTTGATTGTCTGGTAGATGTGGGAAGCGGTGGTGGTTTTCCAGGGCTTGTTGTTGCAATATTTTACCCGGAATCCATGGTGTATCTTGTTGAGAGCAAAAAAAAGAAATGTTTTTTTTTGAGAAATGCTGTATCAGAGTTAAAGCTGGAGAATGTTTTAGTAGTCAATAAAAGGGTTGAAGATGTTTGCGGTATAAAAGCAGATATTATTACGGCAAGGGGTGTTTGCAGTGTAAAAGATATTTTAAGGTTTTCAAAGAATGTTTCACGTGAAACAACGAAATGGATTTTATATAAAGGGACGCAGATTGATAATGAGATAAATGATGCTAAACGTGTTCTTGATAAAAATAATTTAAGGATAATGAATGTTAGAGTGGAAGAGCCTTTTAAAAGGACATATTGCATTATTTGTCGTTAGCTGCATTATTGGTTGTGTCCCAGCTATGATAGACAAGGAGACTGTCACTGGGCCACAGATGTCAGAGTATTATTATGCAATAAAAGCCCCAGATAAAAATGACTTAGAAGCTTTAGGGGCATATTACAGAAAAGCTATAGGAAGCGCCAAGAGTAACATCGGGATATTAATAGGAGGATATTATTTCAAGAATAATGATTACGAGATATCTCAAGAATACTTGAAGGCCAATACAATGCATGATTCTTATGGTTTTCTCGATATATTGGGGAGGATGTGGCTGTTTTATATTTATATAAACGATGATGATGCAAATGGCGTTGACAAAACTATGACTTATCTAGAAGGAGCAAAAAGCATTAAATCTTTTGACAAAGCGCTCAGAGTTTTTTGCGTGACAACAGAGGCTAGAACATGCGGGCATGAAATTTTTAAAAATTTAAGAAAAACTGGGAAGGTTGGAGTAAAAGATGAGATCATAACAACCGATGGCCGCAAAGGAGAAAGAGTGGAAAGTGAACTCTTGTCACTCACAACGGATAATAAATCAGAAGACTCTTTTGTGGAAATAGAGGATTATGACACCATGGAAGAAGTCGTGGAGATCAATGTCTCCGGTATAATGGCAGGGGATGATTTGTTTAAAGGGCTTATGTTAGCAATCCATAGAGAGCAATTGGACTATGTTTTAAAAATGGAGCAGCCCGAAAGTTCTGTATATAGATATAATGTTTATAACGGAAAAAATATATTGGAGGTTAACGGCAACAAAATAAACTTTGCGTATGATTATAATGAGCTACTTGATGTCACTGCCAATTATCTAATACAAAAAACCCCTGAAGTAGTGATTGTATGTAGCAAAAATAATAATAAGGAATATGTAGAGTATCTTAAAGATATATTAGGGGAAGAACAGAATGCGATATTTTATGGTGTGACATATAGACAGGCAAGTATTAGAAAAAAGCTTGAAAAGATCTTTGATACTGAAGACAAGAGTATTTACTTTATAGGGATAGGGACAGAAGATGATATAATTGATTTTGTGCCGCTAGTCAAGTTTTACTATGACAATTATGAAGAGAGCAGAATCATAAGCATCACTAATGTATTTAGTGGTCTATATCTTGAGGAAGATTACAAAGAATATTTTAATAATACAATAGTAGCAACCTTTGCAGATGCATATAATGACCCTGCAATGCACACCTTTGCAGATTTTTATGAAAATTTTTACGGTTCTGCTCCAAAAAGTGAAGCTTATATAGGGTATGACATGGCATTGTTTCTTTATGAAATGTTAGGAGGCAAAAATTTGGATAAGTACGTCAGCGGGATTGTAAATATAAAAGATAATAAAGTTTTCAGAGGCGGTAAGCTGTATAATTTAAACAAAACTGTTCAGCCAATAGGTATATCCATAAACCTTGATCCTGTCCCTGACAATGACAATACATCCCCCATGAACTGATTGGTGCCCGTCAACTCAACACAGCTATTACGTGCCTATTATCTGCCATAAAATGTGATATGGAGGTAGCTTATATCTGATACTAGGTTTGGATTGTTCGTTTTTTCTTTGGATAGACCTTTGTAGGCTAAATATTGAAGAGTCATTATTCAAAAACTAACAGATTACGAGATAAAGATTTGCTTTTCATCTCATTCTCACATTACATCGTGTAATGTTTTAGAGGCTATTGCTGTTTTTGCCCTCCATGTTTAAAAAACCACACACCCAAACCGTTCAAAGTAAATCTTTATATCTTGTTTATTACTTGTATAAGCTCTATTAGTCTACCTTTTCCCCGTGCAAAGGTCTTTTGGAGGTAAGTTAGATTGTGCAACTATTTTATAATCAATTGTTTTTTCAAATTAAGTATTGTTTTCTCACCAATCCCTTTGATTGTTATTAATTCTTCTACCGAATAGAACCCTCCATGTTCTAGCCTGTAAGCAATTATATCTTCTGCTTTTTTTTCTCCAATGCCCTTCAACTGCATTAATTCCTTTTTAGTCGCCGTATTAATATTTAATAGTGCATAGCTTAAGGTTGTTGCAAGGATAAATAATAAAATTAATAGTAATCTTTGCATTTAGATAACCTCCCGAGATAAAATCATCATATATTCTAATCCACCATTCATCTATTATATAGACCTTTGTAGGGTAAATATTGAAGGGTCATTATTCAAAAACTAACATATTACGATATAAATATTGCTTTCATCTCATTCTCACATTATATCGTGTAATGTTTTAGAGGCTATTGCTGTTTTTGCCCTCCATGTTAAAAAACCAGGCACCCAAACCGTTCAAAGTAAATCTTTATATCTTGTTTATTACTTGTATAAGCTCTATTAGGCTACCTTTTTTCCGTACAAAGGTCTTTTATACATAAGTTTTTACTGTAGAAATAAGCCCGCTTGTCAAATATATGTAAAATAAAATTTAAAGTTCTTGAAATATTTGTAGGTTGATATACATTGACTGGAAGTTTCTAGTATAATAAGACAGGGGTAGGATTTATCACGATGATAATAATTTCGATATTTTTGGTTGTTATCGGTTTTATGTTGATGCCTTTTGAAGTTCATGCATGGAGCCTTGAAACTCATATAAAGATAGGAGTAGATATTTTAAGCAATATTTCTTATAGTTTGATTAAGCAATATCCAGTATATTTCCTGCTTGGAAATATATTCCCAGATTTTTTTACTATTTTTAAAAATGTATCAAATTTTAAGAAAAATCTCTCTACTCATTCTTGGGATACGGTATCCATGCTCTTTAAAAATGCTGAAGATGGGGACGAACTCTCTTTTGCCCATGGATATGCTGCTCATCTTTCAGCGGATATAATCGCCCATAATTATTTTGTCCCGCAGAATTATCTGTTAATCAGTAAAAGGAAGTTTGTTTCACATTTTATGATGGAGGCTGCAGATAAACATTTTAAAGATGTAAGTTACTATCTAACGTTGATATATTTACTCGACTTTGCTGAAGAGAATAGTGACCTATTCTTGCGTACCTTTAATATTGAAAAAACGTATTTTTTAAAGCAATTAAGGTATCTTAAATTAAGCTTAAAATACCAGCATATTCTTAAACTTCAACATATTGCTCGTAAAATTGACAGGATGATAATCCCAGAATTTATTAACAGGTGTAGAGCCTATAGGGCTAAAGCATATGAAGTAGCATATGATGCAGTTGACAGCGGTTTTTCAAAATACATGAACTATGACCCCACCGGTAGAGAGAGGATGTTAAAGGCTAAAAATAATAGGAAAAAAATGATTAAGGATATTGGAGCGCTAAATTTGAGAAGAGCTGCTGGAAGCAAGACGTTTGTCAGGAACTACAGTCCCGATAACATGGAGTTAAGAAGATAATTGTTTTACAGGAGAGATTTGTCTCTGTTTTAAATGTTGATAGCAAACTTAGGTATGTATTTTAAAATTCACTAGGAGTCCTCCGTCGTGTTAATGACCACCATTGTTATGTCGTCCTTCTGTTTTTTTAATCCTCTAAAATGAAGTATGTTTTCTAGCACATGAGCCTGTATTCCTTTTGCCCCAGTGTCTCTGTGCGTTAACAAGGTATTATAGAGGCGCTCCTTCCCAAATAGCTTCCCATAACTGTTTTCAGCTTCTGTGATACCGTCAGTGTATAGGAAAAAAGTGTCGCCTATTGAAAATTTATGAGTATATGTAGGGTATTTATAGTCTTTCAGTACCCCCAATAGAATATCCCCTTCAGGTAATTCTTCCATGCCATTTTTATTTAATGTAACTGGGCAGTTATGTCCTGCATTGCTATAAATGATTTCATGTTTTCCCATATCAATCTTCATATAAAATATTGTAAGGATAAAAGACAGTTTTTCTAAATCTTCAAAAATCTCATTATTTAACAGCGTAATTATTTCACCTGGGGGAGAGTGATGATCTGCAGCTATGAGACTCTTTATGAGTGTTCTTCCCTCAGACATTATTAATGCTGATGCTACGTTATGTCCTGATACATCAGCTATTACAATGTCAACTATTTGATCCCCTGTGACAAAGAAGTCATAGTAGTCTCCGCCAACAAATTCAGAGGGTAGGCATATTGCGCTGATGTTTAGTCCAGGCATATGAGGATATCGTACAGGGAGCAATATTTTTTGAATATCTTTTGCAATGGATAATTCTTTTTCTATCTCTCTCATCTTTATAAGATTTTCAGTCTGTTTATAGATGTCAATATAAAAAGCTATTTGGTTAGAAACACTTTGCATTATAGCTAAAAATTCATCAGTGAATATATTTTTGTCAAGTTTATTGTATAGTGAGAGCACACCAATAGTTTCCCTATTTATAATAAGGGGAACATGGCAGAAGGATACAACCCCTGAGTTTTTAAGTTCTATTGAATATTGATTCAGCTTGGCAGTGTCTATGTCATTAACAGCAAACGGTTTCTGCTCTATAACGGTTTTTCCTATATAGGATTCATTATCAATGTTTCTTTTAAATCCTGTTATATAACCCTCTTTCATCTCTCCTGCATAGGATAATATGGTAATATGACTATTATCTCTTTGCCTTAAAACTACAGAATTTAAATTGAACGTGTTTTTTACCAGTTTGAGCACATTATATATTTTAAGCTGCAAATTACCTATTTCTGCAAATATATTAGATATATTAAGCATAACATTAAGTTCTGATACTCTCTTGAGCAGTGTATCTTTTGATTCTCCTATACCAAGTGATACCAAGTCCTTGAAGACACCGATTACTTCTTTTCCCTTCGTCCCACGCATTTTCATGTAGGAATCCAATATTAATTTTGATGCTCCAGGCCCGGCTGCTTCAGCAATAGTTTTTTCAGTTTTATTTTGTATTAATGTTAGATCTGTCTCGGTGAGTTGTTGTTGGTTTTTATCGATATCTTTAATAAATTGATTGATTTTCTCTCTTGCGAAGTTTTCACCAAAAAGATTACCTAGAATATTTTGCAAGTCATTAAGGCTGAGACCTAATGAAGTTTTTGTTTTTTCTATTATCTGTTCTATTTCAAGCGCATTAATACATATATTAGCTGTTTCACTTTCAAGATCAGAGGTTTTTGTAAAATTGGATATAAATATATAAAAGAGAAAATTGAGCAGTAAGCTCCAAAAAAGTGCATTGCCCCAGAATCCGAACAGTTGTGACCCCATAAAATGAGTGGGTTGTAATAATGCTATATTAAATGGACCGTTTATGATGATAAATGATGAAATTATACCCATTTTAGAAAGATAGGGTATTATTATTGTGTATATCCATACCAAAAAACCTACAGAAATCCCGGCTGCAGCTCCTTTTGCATTACCATTTTTCCAATATAAACCTATAAAAAGCGCAGGTGCAAATTGGGATATAGCTACAAAAGAGATAAGTCCTAGGTCGAGTAAGTCTATGGCATTTCCCACAAGACAGTAGAAAAGGTATGAAAGAAAAATGATAACATAGATTATTAATCGTTTGAGTCTTGCTATTAAGAATTTTCTATTTTTTTTCACGATGAATTTTACAGTGGCTGGAATAATAAGGTTGTTCATTGTCATGTTTGCAAGGCTTATAGAAGATATAAGCATCATATTAGCGCCTGCTGCAAAACCACCCAAGTAAATAAGGATAGTTAAAAATTTGTTGTGGTCCATTACAAGATTTAGAATGATATAATCATTAAAAAAATTCTTATTCAATGATAATATCCCAGCTCCAACAACAGGTATGATAAAAAATGTTATGGCAAAAAGATATAATGGGAAAAGATACATACTTTTTGCTATGTGGGTTTCATGAAAATTTTCCACAGATGCCATATGAAATTGCCTAGGAAGAAGGATAATTGCAAACATGCTCATGAGATTCAAAGCAAACCACTCAGTACCTGCATGGCTGCCTGATGGCATTGTTGTTAAATTTTTAAATTTTTCTCTTATAAATATATTGTCATGTGATGACATCTGTTGAAATATATCTGTAATGCCATCGAATAGTCCGTATGTGATGTATAATCCTGCTATAATCATTACCAAAAGGATAAACAGAGCCTGAAAAGCCACAACGCCAACAAGTTCAGGCTTCATTTTTTGTTCCTCACCATGTTTTGTATAAAACATGGCTGCCATGACTCCTATAAGCAACGCAGGTATAAAGGCTCCATTGCTGAATATATTTGGTGGTGTATGATAAAAATTAGTGGAAATTATGGAGATAGAGTCGTTAATAGCCTTTAACTGTAAGGACATATAAGGTATGATCCCAAAAAGACATATTATCGTAACTAATGTACCTATTGTTTTTGATTTCCCGTATCTAAAACTTATGAGACCTGCGATTGAGCCGATATTGTTATTTTTAGTGATTCTTACAATTTTTCTTAGTAAAAACCACCAGGTAAAAATTAAAAGCGTTGGACCTATATATATATTAATATATTCAATCCCAACAGTTGCAGCGCTTCCCATTACACCATAAAATGTCCATGTAGAACAGTAGACGGCCAATGTAAGAGAATATACATAAGTATTTTCTATATATCGATTGTTCTTTTTATATAGATTCTTTAGGATGTGAGCTATGAAAAAAAGAAAAATAATATAGACCGCGGCTAAGATTAAAAGAATATTTTGTGTATTTAACATAATTTATTCTTTAAAAACACTAATAAAGAGATATATCACTAAAATAGATGAAAGCCACCCAATAACAAAATACCATGTCAGCAGGGGGATATCAAATATTTTAAGTGGTTTGTCAAAAATTGTAATAATAGGGTAGTTTATACATAGAAGCCCGGTAAAAAAGAGAGAAATCCACTTTGCAAACAGATTATTCATAGGTTTTTATCACTACAATATAATAAAAAATTGGTTTATTGAGATATGATTTTCTATAAATGGCCTTCACTAGCATTTCTCCGGTTAGAATTGCCCTATATTATCATATTTAAAGTTAAATCGCCAATATTATGCAAAAGTATTAATCATCTAAAGATACAATGTCCTCTGTAGCATAGTTTTTTTTTGCCAGGTCATATCTGCCAAGAATATTTTTTACATAGTTTTTTGTTTCTGGGAAATCAGGGATTGCTTGAAGTGCCATTACTGTGCCAGGTCCTGCATTATAAGCAGATAATGCCAAAGTGAGATCCTTAAAACGCTTAATTTGTATGCTAAGATATTTTATGCCGGCTTCTATGTTCTGCCTGTAATCGAATGGTTTATCATACCCCATGTCCTGAAACGTTAAGGGCATTAGCTGCATCAGGCCCATTGCGCCAGAACGAGATATGGCGAACTCATTATATTTGGATTCCACATCAACTACAATTTTTATCAGATTGGGGTCTAAATGATATTTTTTACTAACCTGTTCTATATGCGCAATTATTTCACTTTTCCCCTTTCTTGTTATAGTGATCCCTGTTTCAAAAAAGATGAATTCTAAAAGATAGTACACGCTGGCGCTTCTTGTTCTTATATTAAATGGATTGATTAAAGCCCTAGGGTTCAATGTTGTCGAAAAAACTATCAGATTTAAGGATAGAAGATATAGAAAAAAAAGTATAAATGTATATTTATATAATGTTATCATTATATTGATGATTGTTCCATAAAAAATGGTTGCAGTCAATTACTTTACTCTTTATCATGTGTAACAATTTGAGGTTTGTATGAAAATTAAAAATATTTTGAATGGTAAGGATCTTGTTATCTCTTTTGAGTTTTTTCCTCCTAAAAAGGAAGAGATGGATAATGTTCTTTTTGACACAATATTGAAACTCAAAAAATTTAAACCTGATTTTGTTTCTATAACATATGGTGCTGGCGGCTCAACTCATGAAAAAACAGTAGATTGGGCCAAAAGAATAATAAATATATATAATTTAGAAGTGATGATGCACTTAACCTGTATCTCATCTACAAAAGATAACCTCAAAAGCGTGCTCAAGCAATTGGAAGATATGTCTATAGAAAATATTCTTGCCTTAAGAGGTGATGTGCCTGAAAATAATGATGGTGATGCTTGTGCCGGAGAATTTTTATTTGCTGTTGATTTAGTTAGTTTTATAAAGGAGTATAGTGGTTTTTCTGTGGGAGTTGCAGGATACCCTGAGGGACATAATGAATGTTCTAGTATAGAAGAAGAGATCCTCCATCTTAAAAAAAAGGTAGATAAAGGCGCGGACTTTATTATTACACAACTATTTTTTGATAATAATATGTTTTATGATTATCAAAACCTCCTTGAAAAATATAAAATTAATGTCCCTATTCTAGCGGGTATAATGCCAATAACAAAATATAGTCAGATAATAAAATTCAGTAAAATGTGTGGTGTTAAAATACCGGAAAAGATAATAAATAAGATTGAAGGGAAAAAGGAAGAAGAAGTATTTAAGATCGGGACAGAGTATGCGATTACCCAATGTATAGATTTAATTGACAATAATGTGAAAGGATTACATTTCTATACATTAAATAGATCAAATGCAACAGAAAAGATTTTGGAAGCATTAATAAAAAATAAATATCGTATGACTAATATATAATTAGTTTTGGAGGGTGGTATGGCTATGAAGCATTATTTGACTTTCACTTTTCTTTTAATATTCCTTTTTTTTAATACTGTTTTATACATTGGTTTTGTACCGCTATTTCACGAGGAGCCAAGAAGGGCCATAATTGCGCAGGAAATGCTTATTACTGGTGATTACATTATACCTACTGTTTACCAAGAACCTTATATAAAAAAACCTCCGATGCAAAACTGGATGATAGCCTTGACCTCTGTAACGGATAAAACAGTTTCAAATTTTGATACAAGGCTCCCTTCTATTATCTCATATCTGTTATTAATACTAATTGTCTTTAATTTTCTTAGGATTAATGGAGATGTTTTTGCTTTTAAGGCGGCACTCATTGCGGCTACCTCTTATGTCATTCTTTTTTCCTATTCCTATGTAGCAGAGCCGGACATGCTATTAACGTTTTTGACATTTGCAGCTTACATCCTTTTTATAACCAATCCCTTTAAGCTTAAATATATTGTATTCTCTTCTTTACTGATGGGGTTAGGTATCTTAACAAAAGGGACTTCTCCTCTGTTTTTTTATCCAGGGATTATTGTATATGCGATATTTTTTAGCGAAAAAAAACTAAAATTTATAAGAAATATAGGTTTACATTTACTCATAAGTACGACGATTCCCCTTACCTGGCTGTTGTTGTACCATTTTTCAGGAGGTGATGTGTCAAATATCTATGGAGGTTTTTATTCTGAAGCAGCTGGCAGGGCTAAAGGGAGTATAAAAGAGATTGCCTCGCATATATTAATATTTCCATTTAGAGCTTTTTTTGCTCTATTCCCATGGCCACTTGTTATTTTTTTCGCTTTTAAGAAAAATGTGGGTTTTAAAAAAGATCCTATATATACATCGAGTTTTATTATTTTTCTTATTTCGTTTTTAATTATGGCAGTTCTTCCAGCAGGAAAGGGTAGATATTTCATGCCAGCTGTCCCATTTTTTGCTGTTGCTGCAGCATACCACATAGATGAAGTAAAGCTAATGAATATAAGGGTGAGAGGTGTTATTCTTATCTGTTTTTCTGTTGTTTTTATAGCAGGGATTTTTTATTTTCTATTTCAGGGGATCTATTTGCAGCCTATAATATTTTTTATAGCATTAGCCTGGGTATACATGCACTATAAGAGTGGGCAAAGAAGTATATTTACAGACACTCTCATACTAATACTTTTTTTTACAGTAGGATATTTTAATGGGTTTTATTTTAATAAAAGTCTTTATTATACTAATTACGAAGAAAAAGCTTTGGAGATTAAAACACATTTAGAAAAACTTGACTACCCCATAGTCATTGATAAGGATATTAACCCCATAAAATTAGCTGTCAATCTTGAAAGGGTAACAGGTCGAGTAATCTTTAGGGAGAATATGACAACCTCTGAAAATTACTATCTACTGACAGATCAGGAAGAAAGGGGAAAGTGTTTTTTAATACACAAAACTCATTTTCCCAGAAATTATAACTATACGTTACATCTTTTTGAGTGTAATGAGTAAAACAATCATTTTTGTTCCAACATTGCAGGAAGCAAAGAAAATCTTTGATAATGCTAGATTTTCTATGTGGGAGTATAATATACTTAGAGCAATGATAAATAATATGCAAGTTTTTATCACCGGAGTTGGCAAATCTAATGCGGCAATCACTGCAGCGCTGGTTGCCAGCGAGCTTGAACCTGCAGAAATATACCTTACCGGGTTTTGCGGGTCATACAGGCAAAGTGCTCTTAATGTCGGTGATATGGTCTCAGTAGAAAGTGATTATTTTGTAGATGAAGGCTTCATAGAAAATGGAGAGCTGATTAATACAAGTGAAATAGGTTTTCCAATATGTGATAATAATAAAACCGTATTTTCTACAATAGACAGCTTGAAAATAGTTAACGCTAATACCGTCTCCATGCTTAGCTACAATAATGAACTGGCAACCACATATTACAATAAAACAAAAGCATCTGTTGAAACGATGGAAGGTGCTTCTATTGGCCTGGTGGCAAAGAAGATGGGCATTAGCTCTTTTCATATAAGAGCTGTTTCCAACTTTTGTGGTAATAGAAATAGGCAGGGCTGGGACGTGAAATCAGCGGCGACGGCTTTAAAGATTTTTTTTCAAAACAACATCTCATTTTTCAATTGACTTGAATTGTATAGTCATATAATCTCTTTCTAATACATTTATTTGAATCTAGATATCCAATGAATAAAAGGTTTTGCAGTATTAATTGTTGTCTTTGATTTATGTAGGGGTTTTGTCAATAAAAAGAGGTGTTGTATGGAAAAGAAAATAGAGCAACTGATCAAACTTAATGAGTCAGCGGAATTGGGAGGGGGTTTAGAACGTATAAAAAAGCAACACGAAGCTGGTAAGTTGACAGCAAGAGAACGTATAGATAAACTTTTGGACAAGGGTTCCTTTATTGAGTTGGATAAATTTGTTACCCACAGATGCTATAATTTTGATATGGATAAAAAAAAGATATTGGGAGATGGGGTGGTTACAGGATATGGTAAAATTAACGGAAAAACTGTTTTCGTATTTTCCCAGGATTTTACTGTTTTTGGAGGTTCTTTATCTGAATATTTTGCAAAGAAAATATGCAAGATCCTTGATCGAGCAATGGAAGTTGGCGCTCCTGTTATAGGTTT
>Ga0209633_10000690_pt1 | contig 38059 bp, 29 predicted proteins | sample Cruoilmetagenom1_FD_187290 | JGI IMG/M metagenome (GOLD analysis project Ga0209633, IMG submission 187290) | Oil polluted marine microbial communities from Coal Oil Point, Santa Barbara, California, USA - Sample 1 (SPAdes) (version 2) | ecosystem: Environmental > Aquatic > Marine > Oil seeps ...
AACTAGATAGAATGGAGCAAGCCTATCAGTTTTATTTACGTACCTCTCGTTTAGATTTAGACGACTATAATCATGAAGTAGAAGAAGGCTTGCATATCACCTCTATGGCTGGAACTTGGATGAGTATAGTTGAAGGTTTCGGGGGTATGCGCGTAAAGGGTAATTTGTTATCATTTGCTCCAAAGATCCCAAAACAATGGGAAGCCTATTCATTTAAAGTGAATTTTAGAAATCAAATTATAAAAGTAAACGTAACTCAAACAGACACTTCTTTTGAAATTGATGGAAATAATGAACTAGACATTTTGGTAAATGGTAAACAAGTGACGGTTTCACCAAATAGCTTGGTAACCGTATAGTTAAAGACCTGACAAGTTTTTAAAGATGAATCAATCAAAAATTCCTTCCCTATTAAGGGAAGGTGTCTGCCAAAAGCGGACGGAAGGGTAAAAACAACTTTAATTATGAAAAATTTACTTTACATCCTATTCTTTTTTTTCGGCCTATCTACCTTCTCGCAAATAGAAAAAATAGAACCTCCTTTTTGGTGGAGCGGTATGCAAAACACAGAATTACAAATTATGTGTTATGGAAAAAATATAGCACAATATGATGTATCAATTTCTGATAACATTAAAATTACAAATATCCGAAAAACAGAAAATCCTAATTACGTTTTTATTACCATTGATACTGAAAACGTAACAGCAAGCACTTTTCAAATACGGTTTTCTAAAAAAGGGAAATTAAAATTTTCTCAATCTTATGAATTAAAACAACGCAAAGAAAACGCTGCTTTACGAAAAGGGTTTGATGCTTCTGACGTAATGTATTTGATTATGCCAGATCGTTTTGCTAACGGAAATACTGATAATGATAATACAGATAATACTGTAGAAAAAGTTGATAGAAAGAATTCAGGCGGGCGGCATGGAGGTGACCTTCAAGGGGTAATAGATCATCTTGATTATATACAAGAATTAGGAGCAACTTCTATCTGGAGCACTCCTTTGTTAGAAGATAATGAGCCAATATATTCTTATCATACGTACGCCCAAAGTGATTTTTATAAAATAGATCCTCGATATGGTACTAATGACGATTATAGGCGTTTGGCAGATGAAATGCATAAACGCGATATGAAATTGATTATGGATTATGTGACGAATCATTGGGGAAGCAAACATTGGATGATACAAGATTTACCAAGCAACGATTGGATCCATATTTGGGAAAATGGCGAAAAAGGATTCCAACGTAGTAATTACAGAATGACAACTCAATACGATACCAATGCTTCTAAAATTGATACAAAAGGTTGTATGAATGGTTGGTTTGATACTACGATGCCCGACATGAATCAAAGTAATCCGTTAGTATTGAATTATTTGAAACAAAATGCCATTTGGTGGATAGAGTATGCTGGTTTAGATGGCTTAAGAGTAGACACATATTCATATAATGATAAAGAAGCCATTGCAAAATGGACCAAAGCTATAATGGATGAATATCCTAATTTTAATATTGTTGGTGAAGTATGGATGCACGATCAAGCTCAAATTTCGTATTGGCAAAAAGATAGTCAAATTGGAGCCTTACAAAGTTATAATTCGTATTTACCAAGTGTCATGGATTTTACCTTATACGATGCTGTTAATTCCGTTTTTAATGAAAATAATGCCTCTTGGAATAATGGCATGATCAAAGTATATGAAAATTTTGCTAATGATTTTTTGTATCCTGACATCAATAATATATTGGTATTTGCAGGTAATCATGATACTAATCGTATCAATGAAATATACAATAATGATATTAATAAGTATAAGCTCGCAATGACCCTTATTTTTACAAGTCGTGGAATTCCACAAATATATTATGGTGATGAAATTGGGATGTTAGGTAATAAAGAAAAAAAGGGTGATGGTGATATTAGAAGAGATTTTCCTGGTGGATGGCAAGGTGATACAAACAATGCTTTTACAGCAAAAGGAAGAACAGCAATGCAAAAAGAATATTTCAATTTCACCAAAAAAGTATTGAATTGGCGAAAGAATACCGAAGTTATTCATACCGGAAAGACCATGCAGTTTTTACCCGAAAATAATGTATATGTCTATTTTAGATATAATGATACTAAAAAGGTTATGGTTGTTATTAATAACAATCCTGAAGCTCAAGAATTACAGCTAAGTCGTTTTTCTGAAATGATTAAAGGTATTGCATCTGGAAAAGATATTATTTCTGATAAGGTCATCACACTGAAAGAAAAATTAAAAATTGAAGGTAAATCTTCAATGATAATTGAAATAATCTAATAAACTAAATCAAAAACTCCTTCCCTTTTTTAAGGGAAGGTGGTCACGCTTTAGCGTGAGCGGAAGGGTTAAAATGAAACTAAAAAAACGTCATTACGAACGCAGTGAAGTAATCTCATTAAAGAGATTGCCGCGTCGCTCACTCCTCGCAATGACAAATAAAAAAATGAACCTAAAACAATTCATCATACCATTATTTTTCATATCACTCCTTCTCTCCTGCAAAGAAGAAAAGAAAAGCGATATTTCTAAAGATGTTATTATCTCAAAAGAGCTAAAAGACATTAATCTATCAAGTGGAACAATTGAACGAATTGATAGTTTTCCTTCAAAATTTATAACCCCTAGAAATGTTGATGTTTGGCTTCCCGATAATTACAGTGAAGACAAAAAGTACGCAGTTGTATATATGCATGATGGACAAATGTTATTTGATGCAACTAAAACATGGAACAAACAAGAATGGAAAGTTGATGAAATTGTTTCAACATTATTAAAACAAAAGAAAATTAAAGACATTATTATTGTGGCTATATGGAATATTTCGGGGATGCGCCATAGCGATTACTTCCCTCAAAAACCTTTTGAAACTTTATCGAAAAAACAACAAGATTCAATTTATGCTGACTCTGAAAGATATGAGCAAAAAGTTTTCTTTAATAAAGTACATTCAAATAATTATTTAAAATTTATAGTTCAAGAAGTAAAACCATTTATTGATAAGAATTATCCAACTTATACCAATCAGGAAAATACTTTTATTATTGGTTCGAGCATGGGTGGATTAATATCAATGTATGCCGTTTGTGAATATCCTGAAATATTTGGAGGTGCTGCTTGTATCTCAACACATTGGCCCGGGACATTTTCATTTAAAAACAATCCTATTCCTGTTACTTTTTTTAAGTATATGGAAGAAAATTTACCAGCTAAAGAAACACATAAATTCTATTTTGATTACGGTACAGAAACCTTAGATCAACATTATCCGCAATATCTCAAAGATATTGATGCTATTTTTTTTAGAAACGGATATGATGAGAAAAATTATATGAATCTTGAATTCGAAGGTGCTGATCATTCTGAGGAATCATGGAATAGACGATTTGACATTCCGCTTATATTTTTATTAAAAAAAGATTAAATGAAAATAATTAAATTATACCTACTCTTATTCTTAATCACTTCTATTTCGTATGCTCAAAATAGTAAAAGAGTTTTTGAAAATTTTAAAGAATACGAGCATAATTATGAAATTCTTACAAGCGATGGAAAATATATTATTACACCTTATAATAATAATATAATTGAAACTACATTTATTCCTGAAGGAGAAGTTCACAACAAGAATTCTCATGCGGTTGTTTTAAAATCTCAAAAAACAAATGTAACTACAATGGTGACTGATCAAAGCATCAAAATTTTAACTAATGGTATTTCTGTTACTATTCAAAAATCTCCTTTTCAAATACAATATTCCTATAAAAACAGTTCTCTTCTATCTGAAAAAAATGGTTATATAAAAACAGACAGCACCGAAGTCTTAGATTTTAATATCTCAACTGATGAAATTTTGTATGGAGGAGGCGCTAGAGCTTTAGGAATGAATCGTCGTGGTAATCGCCTACAGTTATATAATCGTGCACATTATGGTTATGAAACACATTCTGAATTGATGAATTTCACAATGCCTTTGGTTTTCTCTTCAAAAATTTATGCCGTACATTTTGACAATGCACCTATCGGATTTTTAGATTTAGACAGTAAAGAAAATAACACCCTAAGCTATGAAACTATCAGTGGTCGAAAAACCTATCAAGTCATTGCCAATGATTCTTGGTTAGGTTTAATTGATAATTATACCAATTTAACTGGTAGACAGCCTTTATTACCACGTTGGGCGCTAGGTAATTTTTCGAGCAGATTTGGTTATCATAGTGAAAAAGAAACACGTGAGACTGTTCAAAAATTTATCGATGAAAAAATACCTTTAGATGCTGTAATTATTGATATTTATTGGTTTGGGAAAGAAATGAAAGGTACTATGGGAAATCTAGAATTCTTAAAAGATTCCTTTCCAACACCTAAAAAAATGATTGCCGATTTTCAAAAAAAAGGTGTAAAAACCATATTGGTAACAGAACCTTTTGTGTTATCAACATCAAAGCGTTGGCAAGAAGTTGTCGACAAAGATGTTCTGGCAAAAGATTCTCTAGGGAATCCATTTAGGTTTGATTTTTACTTTGGTAATACCGGATTGATAGACATTTATGATCCTAAAGGAAAAGATTGGTTTTGGAACATCTATAAAGAATTATCTGATCTAGGTGTTCAAGGGTTTTGGGGCGATCTAGGAGAGCCTGAAGTCCATCCTTCAGACTTGATTCATGCGACTGGTACCGCCGATGAGAAGCATAATATTTATGGACACGATTGGGCTCGATTGGTTCAAGAAGGCTATCAGAAAGATTTTCCAAATCAACGTCCATTTATCTTAATGCGTGCAGGTTATTCAGGTTCGCAACAATTCGGTATGATTCCTTGGTCAGGCGATGTCAATAGAAGCTGGGGCGGATTACAATCGCAACCTGAAATTGCATTACAAATGGGAATGCAAGGAATGGCTTTTATGCATTCCGATTTAGGTGGTTTTGCAGGCGCAAATCTCGATGACGAATTGTATACACGTTGGTTACAATATGGTGTATTTCAACCTATCTATAGACCACATGCACAAGAAGAAGTCCCCGCTGAACCGGTTTACAGAGAATCAAAAACAAAAGCACTTGCAAAACAATCTATAGAATTACGTTATAAACTATTACCATATAATTACACCTTGGCATTTCAAAATAATCAGACCGGAGCGCCATTGATGCAACCCCTGTTCTTTGATGAACCGGATAACAAAAAATTATTAAATAATGCTACCTCATACCTTTGGGGGAATGATTTTTTAATTACCCCAATTGTAGTATCTGGAGTGAAAGAAAAAGAAATTTATTTTCCAAAAAAAAGCACTTGGTTTGATTTTTATACGGATGAAGAACTTCTAGGAGGGCAAACAAAAACGATTCCTGTACAAAAAAATTATATTCCTACTTATGTAAGAGCAGGCGCATTTATCCCAATGGCAAACCCAATGCAAACTACAAGTGATTATGATACAGATAACTTTGTCTTGCACTACTACCATGATATTTCTATTGATATGGGTAAGGGACAATTATATAATGATGATGGTCATACTGTAAATGCTCATGCAAAAGAAAAGTATGAGCTTTTGCGTTTCAAAAGTAAATATAGAAAAAGAAGGTTAGAATTTGATTTTGTACGAGTTACTGGAATCAATTATACATTAAAAAGCAAGCAAATTGATCTTGAAATTCATAACATTCAAAAAAAACCAAAACGAATAAAAGTGAATGGAAAAAGAAAAGATGTTAGATGGAGTGAAGCCAACAAAACAATCACAATTCCTATTTTGTGGAAAACAGATAAATCATTAAAACTTAAAATAAAACTTTAATCAATTATAGAAATGAAAAAAATAGTGATAGCCTTATTAGGAATACTTTTAGTTATATCCTGTAAAACAGAAAAAAAAGAATCTGTAAAAAATACTGAAGAAACTACAAAAGAAATTGATGGAATTTCTCCAGAAATAATGGAAAGTGCCGTTATTTATGAAGCGAATATTCGGCAGTACTCTACAGAAGGTTCTTTCGATGCTTTTACAAAAGACATCCCACAATTAAAAAAATTGGGAGTAAAAATCATTTGGATGATGCCTATTTTTCCTATCTCTGAAACTAAGCGTAAAGCTACCGGTGGTGATTTTGCATCTAAAATTGAAGATCCTGAAGAACGTAAAAAAGCATTGGGTAGTTATTATGCCGTATCTGATTTTACAAAAGTAAATCCTGAATTCGGAACCATAGAAGACTTTCGTGAATTGTTAAAAACAGCACATGAAAATGATCTCTATGTAATTTTAGATTGGGTACCTAATCATACAGGCTGGGATCATACTTGGTTAAAATCGAACCCAGAATTTTATGTTAAAAATAATAAAGGAGAAATTACCGACCCATTGAATGAAGATGGGACATCAAAAGGCTGGGGAGACGTTGCTCAATTAGATTATACTAATAAATTGATGCAAGAAACTATGATAAAAGATATGTTATATTGGGTTGAAAAAGAAAATATAGATGGCTTCCGTTGTGATCATATTGAGCCTATTCCAGTATCATTTTGGGAAAAAGCAATTCCACAATTAAGAGAAAAAAGAAGTCTTTTTATGCTAGCTGAAAATGATGAACCTAGATTTTTGAAGGGTAATTTATTTGATATGGGCTACGGTTGGAAAGCACATCATCTAATGAATGACATTGCTAATGGTAAAAAAAATGTCAAAGATTGGGATGAATTAATAAGTAGATTAAATAAGACTTACGATACCGATGATATCATGATGAATTTCATTACCAATCATGATGAAAATTCTTGGGCAGGAACAGTAACAGAACGTTTAGGTGATGCAAAAGAAGCAATGTTAGCTTTGAGTTATATGACCGCTGGAATGCCATTAATATATTCTGGACAAGAGTACGATATGAATCATAGACTTAAGTTCTTTGAAAAAGATTCTATTCCAAAAACAAAAGGCAAAACCTGGGACATATTAGAAAAATTAGGCGTTCTTAAAAACTCAAATCCAGCATTAAATGGAGGAAAAAATGCAGCTTCATATAAAAGAATTAATACTGATAATAATAAAACTATATTGGTCATTGAAAGAGCTAAAGAAGATGGAAGAATAATTTTTATAGCAAATTTATCTAATAAGTCATCATCATTTTCAAGTCCTATAATTGGTAGTTTTAATGATTATATGAATAACTCAAAACTTTCTCTAAAAGAAAATCAGCAACTGACATTTAAACCTTGGGAATATAAAATAATAGTAAATTAACTCTTAAATAGATCTGCTTTTCTGTTATTAAGAATATACAAATAATGTATAAGAATTAATTAAAATCAAAAAACCCGAACATATAGTTCGGGTTTTTTGTGGTACCTCCAAGATTAACTCGATTGCTTCGTAAGGTATCTTCGAAACAACATATATGTTGTTTCTCAATAATAGTCGTTGTTCCTTGGGTCTAACTGTTGAAAATACAAACCTCACTACCTTCGGTAGCTGCATTTTTTTATTTCCTCAAGCATTTGTAAGCAAGCTTACATGCTTTCTGAATTAAAAAAACCCGCTCAACGAGCGGGTTTTGTGCTTTAAGTGGTACCTCCAGGAATCGAACCAGGGACACATGGATTTTCAGTCCATTGCTCTACCAACTGAGCTAAGGTACCATTGCTTTTTATTAGCGGTCCTGCCTTGCCGGCAGGCGGGTGCAAATATAACTGTAAATTTAAAATAAATCCAAACTATTAGTTAAAAAATGTATTTGTATTTTTACATGTTTTTAAAAAAGTAAATGAATTTAATTATTGACATAGGAAATACCAGAGCTAAGATTGCTGTTTTTAAAGAAAATACTATTCTTAAAAAGATTACTTCCGATAATCAGAATATCACTAAAAGCATAAAAAAACTCCGAAAAGCGTACTTATTAAAAAATTGCATTGTCTCGTCTGTTTCAAAATTTGATACTTCATCATTTAAAGATGCTTTTGATTTTAAAAAAATAATTGAGTTAAATCAGTATACTAAAATACCTTTTATTAATAAATATAATACTCCATCAACCTTAGGCGTTGATAGAATAGCATTGGCTAGTGCAGCTGTCACAACTTATCCCAATCAAAATGTATTAGTGATTGATGCTGGTACTTGTATTACCTATGACTTTATAAATACCTATAATGAATATCTTGGTGGTGGTATTTCTCCAGGTATCAAAATACGATATAAGGCTTTACATAAATTTACGGCTAACCTGCCTCAACTCGAACAAAGTAATTTTAAATTGATAGGTATCGATACGGAAAGTTCAATTCATTCAGGTATTTTAAACGGGTTTATTCAAGAAATAGAAGGTGTTATCAATCAATATATTGCTAAATATCAAAATTTAACAGTAGTTTTAACAGGAGGGGACACAAATTTCTTGTCTGAAAAGCTAAAAAGTACCATATTTGCCAATCCAAATTTTTTGTTGGAAGGACTGAACAGTATTTTGATACATAATTTAGACGAATGATTAAGAAATTTATAGGTTTACTAATAATCTTTATATCCATACAAGGTTTCGCACAAAGAAATAATATCTCTCCATATTCCTTTTTTGGAATTGGTGAAGAAACAGCACAAAAGACTGTAGAAGAAATAAGTATGGGGGAAATTGGCGCGGCTTTCAACAGTCCCTATAAGCTTACTTTTTCAAATCCGGCATCTTTAGCTTCATTAAGATTTACAACTTATGCATTAGCAGTTCAAAATAAATCATTAACAATTAATGATGGTAATAATTCTGAATCCGCTTCAGCTGCTTCAATATCTTATATGGCTATGGGAATTCCTATTGGTAATAAGGCTGGTGTTCTATTTGGTCTTCAACCTAATACTTCTGTTGGATATTCTCTTTTAGAAGAATTTAAAGATAATGATGATAATCTAACAGCAATTAATTTATTTTCCGGTGAAGGGGGTAGTGATAGAGTGTTTTTAGGTTTTGGTTACAAACTCAATAAAAATATAGATATTGGTTTAGAAGTTGCTTATGTATTTGGTAGTATTGAAAATAACTTATTAAATAGAAGAAATGAAGTACAGTTGGCTACTATGCATAAAACTGATTCTGAGTTAAGCGGTGTTACCGCTAAAATGGGCGTACAGTATAATACTAAAATTAATGATCAAATTAATTTTAAAGTAGGTGCTGTTATTAATTTTAAAAATGAACTCACAAATAAAGGTAAAGAGTACTTATTCTCATTGATAAATACAAGTACCGATGCTATAAGCCCAAGAGATACAATAATTAATACCTCTTTTGAAAGTAAAATTAAAAGTCCTTTAAGAACCATTTTAAGTGCCGGATTAGGTAAAGAAAATAAATGGTATGCAGGTGTTGAATATAGTTTTCAAGATGCAATAAATATTGACGATATAAATACCATAGCTTCATATGATAAGTCAAATAGAATTTCTGTTGGAGGATTTTTTACCCCTAAATTCAACTCTATTACAAGTTATTGGCAACGAATTACTTACAGAGCAGGATTGAGCTTAAAACAAACCGGATTAATGGTTAATAACACTAATGTAAACGATTTTGGCATATCTTTTGGAGTAGGTTTACCGATAGGCCAACAATTATCAAATGTTAACCTTGGTTTTGAACTAGGTAAAAGAGGAGAAATAAATAATGAGCTTATTAAAGAAAATTATATTAACTTTCGCCTCAGTTTAACATTAAATGATAGATGGTTTAAAAAACGTAAATTAGATTAATTAAATAACCAACATGATGAGAAAAAATACTACAAACTTGGTAATGGTCATATTTCTATTAGTAGGAATAAGTACTATTTATGCGCAGAAAAAAGATTATGGTTCAGAGCCTGAAAAATGTGCTCAGAATTTATCACTTTTCCATGAAAGTGTGAAAGGTAAAAACTTTACAGATGCATATGAGTATTGGTTGTGGTGTTTTGAAAACTGTCCTAAAGGTTCAAAATTAATTTATAGTGATGGTTTAAAAATCGCTAATGACAAATATGAAAAAGGTGAAAAAGAGGTTGCCGGTAAATTAATTGATGATATTTATACTAAAAGAATTAAACATTTTCCTGATAACTTAGGTAAAGTTTATAGTGACTGGGCAATTTCTTTAGAAAAAAGAGGCGCATCAAAAGAAAAAGTATTTGAAAAATTAGAAGCCGGCTTTAAGGCAGATCCTTCAGGTTTAAGTATTAAAAATATGGCTGTATTTTTTAAAGAAGTAACCAATAGAAATAAAGATACAAATGCTCAAAAAGTTTTTGATACCTATGATGATGTTTTAGAAGCTGTTAATGTTAAGATTGATAGGCTAACTAAAGAATTAGATAAAATTAATGCGAAAGATTCTACCGGGCAGACATTGACTAGTAAAGAAAAAAGAAAGCAAAAAAATAATGGTATCAATCTTAGAGCATTAGGAAAAGCTGAAGGTGCTTTAGATCAAATTCTTGGTGAAGTAGCCACTTGTGATAGATTAATCCCTTTATACAAAAAAGGATTAGAAGCTCATAAAACAGACGCTAAATGGTTAAAGAGAGCAGTATCTAGATTACATCATAAAGAGTGTACAGAAGATGCTTTGTATCCTACAATGGTAGAGGCTTATGTTCATGCAGACCCTTCACCTGAAGCCTACATTTTCTATGCGGGTATTTTAGAGAAGAATGGTAAAAAAGGGGAAGCATTAAAGTATAGAAACAAGGCTGTAGATTTAGAAACAGACCCATATAAAAAAGCCGATTATTTATATAAAATTGCTAGAACCATGGGTGGATCTTCTGCTAGAAAATACGCAAACAGAGCTTTAAAACATCGACCAAGTATGGGTAAAGCTTATTTATTAGTGGCACGATTATATGCGAAGAGTGCAAATAACTGTGGTACAGATGAGTTTAGTAAAAGAATGGTGTATGTAGCAGCAGTTAATAAAGCAAGACGAGCAAAAGCAGTTGACCCAAGTATAAGTTCAACAGCGAATAAATATATAAAGAGTTACTCTGCCAGATTCCCTTCAAAGAAATTATTATTCACTTTGGGCTTAAAATCTGGAACTCCACATAAAATTAGTTGTTGGATTGGTGAAACTGTTAGAATCCCGTAATTTTAACTGATGTTTCAATCAGTTTCTCATAATATCAAAAGCATTGCTACTATCATTTTAGTAGCAATGCTTTTTTCATGTGGTAATGATCTAAAAGAAGTTCAAGATTTTTTAGCTGACAAAAATTTACCTGTCGGAGTCGCTAAAAATGTAAATCTAATTCATACTGATTCAGGTAAGGTAAAAACAAAATTGATTACGCCATTATTACTCGATTTCAGTAATAGAGAAACACATCCTTATCAAGAATTTCCAGAAGGTATAACAGTGATTACTTTTGACAAAAAAGGAGACTCTATTATCTTAACTGCAAATTTTAGTAGAACATATAGTAAAACAGGAATTTCTGAGGCAAAACAAAATGTTATTGTTACCAGTCATAAAGAAAAAAGTAAACTATTTACGGAGCAGCTTTTTTGGGATCAAACAACTCATTATATTTATACTGAAAAGCCCTTTAAATTAATTACGCAAACAGATACCATAAATGGTAAAGGTTTTGAATCAAATGAAGATTTATCTAAAGTAACTATGAAGGATATTAGTGGTCCTGTTTATATTAACGAAAGTCAATAATGAATATTTTTAAATAAAAAAATGACAAAAATTTTTAAATTTTTTGAATACGCTTATCTAATCATTGCAATAATTTTTATTGTTGAAGGTATGTTACGGTGGAACACAAATAGAGAAAAAGCTTATCTTTTTTTAGGCTTTTCTATATTGGCAATTTTTATGTATTTTTTTAAAAAACGTTTTAGAAAAAAAACTGAGAACAGAAATAAAAATCAATAAGATTGGAATTATATATTATTGTCATCTTAATTTCTATTATACTATCTGCATTCTTTTCGGGTATGGAAATAGCCTTTGTTTCGGCTAATAAAATGCATATTGAATTAGAAAAGAAAAAAGAAACTTTTCTAGCCAAAATATTAGATAAACTAACTGAGAACCCTTCAAAGTTTATAACTACTATGTTAGTTGGTAATAATATCTCTTTAGTTATTTATGGATATTTTATGGGAGAGCTATCAATGCTTTATTTAAGTCCATTTATGACTAATAATTTTTTGATTTTATTGGTACAAACATTAATTTCCACATTGATAATTTTGATTACCGCTGAATTTATCCCTAAAGCAATATTTAGAATTTATTCTAATGAATTTCTTAAAATATTTGCTTTACCTGCATATATGTTCTTACTACTATTTTACATTATTTCTGAATTTATCATTTTTATTTCTGACTTTATACTTCGCGTTTTTTTCAATACTAAAGAAGATAATGTACAGCTCGCCTTTACAAAAGCTGAATTAGGAAATTATATTAGTGAACAACTAGAAACTGTTGATGAAAATGAAGAAGTTGATTCTGAAATACAAATTTTTCAAAATGCTTTAGATTTTCATAATGTACGGGCAAGAGAAGCTATGATTCCTAGAACTGATATTATTGCTATAGATGTTCAGGACACCATTAAAAATTTAAAAGAATTATTTGTAGAAACAGGCTTATCAAAAATAATGGTCTATAAAGATTCATTAGATGATATTGTTGGATATGCACATGTTTTTGAACTTTTTAAAAACCCTAAAAATATCCGTTCTATATTATTACCAATAGAAGTTGCTCCTGAGACCATGATGATCAACGATATTTTAAATGACCTCACAAAAAAACAAAAAAGCGTCGCGGTTGTTTTGGACGAATATGGTGGAACTTCAGGGTTAATTACTATCGAAGACATTATTGAAGAATTATTTGGCGATATTGAAGATGAACATGATTCTATTGAACTATTAGAAAAGAAAATCAACGACCGTGAATTTGAATTCTCGGCCCGCCTAGAAGTTGATTTCGTCAATGAAATTTATAATTTAACACTCCCAAAAGATGATGCTTATGAAACTATTGGTGGATTAATTGTAAACTCAACAGAAAACATACCGCTTCAAGGAGAAATTATCAATATTGAAAATTTTCAGTTTACTATTATAGAAGTTTCATTGACCAAAATTGAAAAGGTTTACTTAAAAGTTTTATTTAAAGAATAATAGACTTCCTTTCTTATCCTAATTTACTTGTAATTCTACTTTCATAATTAAAACGGATATTGTACTTTCGCACACTGAATTTAAAAAGATTTAAAAATGGCAATTTTAGGTAAAATTAGAGAGCGTTCATTATTTTTAATCATCGTTATAGCCTTAGCATTATTTTCTTTTGTAATAGGCGATGTTTTTACACGTGGTGGTTATGGTGGTAATAAAAACTCTGTTGGAGAAATTAATGGAGAGAATATTTCCCGTGAAGAATTTGCTGAATTAGTAGAACAACAAAGGTCGAGAACAAATAACAGAGGCTCGCAATTACAAAGCGTAAATACCGCTTGGGATAATTTAATAAGAGAAAAAGTATATAAAACTCAATTAGAAAAATCTGGAATTATAGTTGGAGAAAAAGATGTTTGGGATGAAATAGTTAAACAACCTTTTGTTCAATCAAATCCTCAATTTAAGAATGAAATAGGCTTGTTTGATGAAGAAAAATTTAAAGAGTACATTGCTACATTGCAAGATGCCGCAACTGAAGATGAGCAGGGGAAAACTACCTGGTTAGGGTGGCTTAATTATGAAAAAAGTATCAAGTCTAATCTACAAATTAGTACTTATAACAACTTAATTACTGCAGGTTTAGGTGCTACATTAAAAGAAGGAGAACACTATTATTTTGATAATAATACCAAATTGGACTTAGAGTATATACATATACCCCATTCATATATTGCAGATAGTTTAGTTACTATTACAGATGATGAAATTAAAGAGTATGTTAAGAGTCATCCCAATGATTATAAAACTGAAGCTTCTCGAGATATTAGTTTTGTGAAATTTGACATTAAAGCCACTCCTGAAGATGAACTAGCTATAATGACTGGCTTAAGTGAGCTCATTAATGACAGAGAAGAATATAGCACAGCTGCTAAAACTAATATTAAAATTACTGGTTTTACCAATGCAACTAATATTGAAGAATTTTTTAATGAAAATAGTTCTGATACTCCATTAGATAACAAGTTTTATACTAAAAATAAACTAAACCAAATAACCGCAGATAGCTTGTTCAATTTAAATGTCGGTGAAATTTATGGCCCATATAAGGATGGAGAACATTTTAAACTTTCAAAATTATTGGCAGTAAAACAATTGCCTGACTCGGTGAAAGCCAGACATATATTAATTCCGTTTACTGGAGCGTTAAGAGTTGATCCTTCAATTACACAAACTGAAGCAGAAGCTAAGAATTCTGTTGATAGTCTTTTGGTTATTATCAAAAAAGATAAATCAAAATTTGCTGTTATTGCCAAAAATTTGTCTTCTGACAAAGGAAGTGGAGCGAAAGGTGGAGATTTAAATTGGTTTACTTACGATAGAATGGTACCTCAATTTAGAGATTTTACATTTGAAAATAATATTGGTGATATAGATGTTGTAAAATCAGATTTTGGTTTCCATATTATTGAAATTCAAGAACAAAAAAATAAACAAAAATCAGTAAGCCTAGCTACATTTTCAAGAAAAATTGAAGCTTCTGAAGAAACTGAAAATGATATTTTTCAAAAAGCAGAAACATTTGCTTCAGAATTATCTAACGGAAAAATTATAGAAGAGCTTGTAAAAGAGAATAAATTATTATTACAACCTGTTATAGGTTTAAAAGCTATGGATGAAAAAGTTTCAACCTTAGGTGATCAAAGACAAATTGTAACTTGGTCTTTTGAAAAAGCAACAAAAGAAAATGATATTAAACGATTTGATGTTGACAAAGGATATGCAATCGTTAAGCTTACTGCAAAGCGTAAAAAAGGACTAAGTATTGGAACTTCAAAATTTAAAATTCGGAAAATACTACTAAATGAAAAAAAGGTTGAGCAAATTAAAGAAAAGATAGAAGGAAATAACCTTCAAGAAATAGCGAAAGTGTTTAATAAAACTGTAAATTCTTCAATGGCAGTATCCGTTGGTAGTCCAGTTTTACCTGGCGCAGGAAGATCGGCAGATTTAGTATCTATTCTAACCACTTTAGATGAACAGAAAACATATACTGGTATTGAAGCTAAGGATGGTGTTTTTATTGTTAAAATTCTTAAAAAAGAAAACCCAAAAACCTTAGAAAATTATTCAAGTTTGACTAACATAATTTCTAATACAAACAAGTCAAAAAGTAGTAAAGCGTATGAAGCTTTAAAAGAAATAGCAGAGATTGAAGATAATAGAGCATCATTATATTAATTAATTTTTACCTATCAATCAAAAAAAAAAGCTTAATAAGTTAAATTAACTTAAGATTTTATATATTTGCCATTAGTATTTATGTGTTTTAAGCATAAATTATAAACTTAAAAACAGAAACTATAAATTTAAATTATTTAAAATGAAACATTTAAGAAAAGTTTTATTCATTTTAGTACTTTGTGCTGGTTTTAGCATGAGTGCTCAAGATGAAAACAACCCTTGGTCAATTGATTTTGGTGTAAATGCAGTTGATTTTTACCCAACTAATCAAGCCGGAATGGGAAATTGGTTTGATGAATATGTTAATTTCGATGATCATTACAATTCAATACCATCAATTTCTAGAATTAGAGTTGGTAGATATATTGGTGATGGTTTTTCATTAGGCGTAGCCGCTTCATTAAATAAAATTGATAAAGTTGGTGATAACTCTGCTAGTGATTTATCTTACATAGGTGCCGATTTAGACATTCGTTATGCATTAAATAATGTGTTTTTCAAAAAAGCCAAATGGTTTGATCCTTATGTATCTGTAGGTGGTGGTTACACATTCTTAGATGAAGAAGGAGCTGGTACCTTTAACGGTGGTGCTGGTTTTAATATATGGTTTAACGATTTTATTGGTTTGAACCTTCAATCAGTTTACAAGCATTCATTTGATGAAGACAAACAATTACCTCATTTTCAACATGCTTTAGGTATAGCTATTAAATTTGGTGGTAAAGACACTGATAAAGATGGTATATATGATAGAGATGATGAGTGTCCTGAAGTATTTGGACTTGAAGCTTTCAACGGTTGTCCTGATACCGATGGTGATGGCATTAAAGATAGTGATGATGCTTGCCCAGAAGTTGCTGGTTTAGCTGCATTAAATGGCTGCCCAGATGCGGATGCAGATGGTGTTGCTGATAAAGATGATCAATGTCCAAATGATAAAGGTACTGCTGCTAATAACGGTTGTCCTGATGCTGATGGTGATGGTGTATATGACAAAGATGATGAATGTAAAGATGTTGCTGGTCCTGCTGAAAATAAAGGTTGTCCTTGGCCAGATACTGATGGTGATGGTGTATTTGATAAAGATGATAATTGTGTTAATGAAGTAGGTCCTGCTTCTAACCAAGGTTGTCCTGAAAAAGTAATTACTGAAGAAGCAAAAATCAAATTAGATAATTTTGCAAAAGCTATTTACTTCAATAGTGGTAAATCATCTTTCAGATTAGGTGTAACAGATAACTTAGATTTGATTGCTGATATCATGAAAGAATTTAAAGATTCTAACTTCCATATTGAAGGTCATACTGATAGTGTAGGTTCTGCTAAATTGAATCAAGGTTTATCTGAATCAAGAGCAAAGGCTGTGTTAGATTACCTAGCAACAAAAGGAGTTACCTCTGGTAGATTAACTTCTAAAGGTTATGGTGAAGACACTCCTATTGCATCTAACAAAACTAGATCTGGTAGAGCAAAAAACAGAAGAGTTGAAATTAACTTAGCTAAGTAATTAAAACTCTAAAATATTTTAAAGCCGCACTTCATGTGCGGCTTTTTTTTTGCCATAACATTCCGTAAATTCGTTTCGTGCAAATTTATTTAAATAATGTTATTCAAGATATATTAGCTAAGACAGATAATCTTTCTAATTATACTTTTATTTTACCTAGTAAAAGAGCTGGGATTTTTCTAAAAGATGAAATCAAGTCATCTTTAGCACAGACAACTATACTCCCTAAAATTGTAAGTATTGAAGAATTTATCCAAGAACTATCGGCTATAAATTCCATTGATACAACCGCCCTGCTATTTGAATTTTATTATATTTATAAACAGAATACTCCAGCAAATGAAATTGATAGTTTTGATCAATTTTCTACTTGGGCATCTATTCTATTACAAGATTTTAATGAAATAGATAGGCATTTAATAGACCCTACATATATTTTTGGTTATTTAAAAGATATTAAACGACTGGAAGAACTATTAAAAGGAGAACAAAAAACTGACTTAATTAAGACTCGATTTCGCTTTTTTGAAAAGCTAGAAACTTACTACACCTCTTTTTATAAATATCTGTTAGAAAAAAAAGTTGGCTACCAAGGTTTACAATATAGAGAAGCTGTAGAAAATATTCATTTCTATATTGATAACGCTGCAGAAACGAATATAGTTTTTGTAGGCTTTAATGCACTTAATAAAGCAGAAGAGAAAATATTTCAAGAATTTTTAAATAGTGGTATAGCAAGTATATATTGGGATATAGACAGTTCTTACTACAACTCAAATCATAGTGCTTCTTCATTTATTAAGAAATATCATAAAAATTGGTCTTATTATAAAGACAATTCATTCAATTGGATGACAGATAACTTCACTTCAAAAAAAATTATTAAAATTATTGGAGCTCCAAAAAAGACTTCACAAATTAAATATGCAGCAGAGCTACTAACAACATTGAAAGATATAACTGAAAATTATAAAAATACGGCCTTGGTATTGGCCGATGAGTCTTTTTTAACTCCAATGCTCAGTTCTCTGCCAAAAAATGTTGAAAACGTGAATATAACTATGGGATATGAGCTTAAAAACATCCCTTTAGCAGGTTTATTTGACATACTCTTTAAACTGCACATGAATTCTAAACAAGATAGATTTTATTATAAAAACCTACTGTCACTTTTAGATCATAGTCAGATAACAATATTATCAAATAAAACTAATTGGTTGAAAAAATTGAGCGCTAAAATTTCAACTAATAATTATACTTATATCACAAAATCTGACCTGTCTAAATTATCTCAAAAAAACTCACATGAGTTTGAACAAATTTCCTTTTTATTCGACAATTGGAAAGATAATGCAATGATTGCAATTGAAAATTGCATCAAGTTGATTACAATAATTCAAGAAAAAGGTTCTCTAAATCAACTGGAAAAAGAATACATATATCGATTTTATACTATTTTTCAACAGCTATCTAATCTCAATACAAATTACGGGTATATTACAAATATCAAAACCTTATACCAGTTTTACAAACAACTTTTACAAAATGAAAAGTTATCTTTCAAAGGAGAACCTCTATCTGGATTGCAGATAATGGGTATGTTAGAGACCAGAGTGCTTGACTTTAAAAATATTATTATCACCTCTGTTAATGAAGGTATATTACCCACAAGTAAGTCTGATAATTCATTTATTCCTTTTGATGTAAAAAAGGAAGTAGGTTTACCAACTTACCAAGAAAAAGATGCAATTTTTTCTTATCATTTCTTTAGATTACTACAACGTGCAGAAAATATTTATTTAATTTATAATACTGAAGCTGATACATATGGATCGGGTGAGCAAAGTCGTTTTTTAACACAATTAGAAATCCTTAAAGAAAGTGAAATAGAGAAATTTGTGGTGAGCCCAAAGGTAAACAAGACAAAAAATGACCTGAAACAGTTGCCAAAAAATAAACCCCTTCTTATCAGCTTAAAACAATTAGCTGAGAAAGGGCTCTCTCCTACCACGCTTACCACATACATATTAAACCCATTCGAATTTTATAAGCAAAAGGTATTAAAAATACGAGAGATTGATGAAGTTGAAGAAACCATTGCAGCAAATACACTAGGTACCATAATTCATAAAACATTAGAAGCATTATACCTTCCATATAAAGGAATGTATTTAACCAAAGCTGCCGTAAAAACTATGAAAACAAAAATATCAGGTGAAGTAAAAAAATGGTTTATTAAAGAATACGGTAATAATATTAATTCAGGTAAAAACTTGTTAATTTATAGGGTCGCACATCAATTCATAGATAACTTTTTAACTCAAGAAACTTTATTGATTCAACAAGGAAAACAAATAAAAATTATAGCATTAGAACATGACTTTGAAGCTATTATAAATGTTGAAGGACTAAATTTTCCAATACATTTAAAAGGTCAGGTAGATAGGGTTGATGAAATTGACGGTGTTATCAGAATCATAGATTATAAAACCGGTAAAGTTGAACAAAAAGACCTTACTATTAAAGATTGGAGTTTGTTAACGACTGATTATAAGTATAGTAAAAGTTTTCAAGTGCTGTTTTACGCTTTATTATATACTCAAACTAATAATATTGATTTAAATGATACTTTACTTGAAAGCGGAATCATATCATTTAAAAACTTAAAGTCAGGGTTTTTAAAAGTGAATAAAAACAATGTGTCGAATGATGATATGGACAATTTTACCATTCAGTTAAGACAATTAATATTAGAAATTTTTGATGTTGAGAAGCCCATACTCGAAAAAGAAACCCATTTTTCATAAAGATGAAGATCACTAAAGATATAATATTACAAGGTAAACATCATAAGCCAATTTTAACTGATGTTTTTTTTATACAAGATAAGAAACCGAAACCTATAGTCATTTTTGCACATGGTTATAAAGGTTATAAGGATTGGGGTTGTTGGAATTTGGTCGCAGATACATTTGCTAAGCATCATTTTTTCTTTGTAAAATTTAACTTTTCTCATAATGGCGGTACAGTTGAACAACCTATTGATTTTCCTGACTTAGAAGCCTTTGGTCAAAATAATTATACAAAAGAATTAGATGATTTAGAATCTGTAATTGATTGGGTTTTAAATGAAGGTTCTTTTAACAATGAAATTGACCCAGCTAACATTATACTTATAGGTCATTCTAGAGGTGGTGGAATAGTAACACTTAAAGCTGCAGAAGATTCAAGAATAACACATTTAATTACTTGGGCTGCTGTGAGTAATTTTGGAGAAAGATCATCTACAATTGGTAATTTAGAACAATGGAAGAAAGATGGTGTTAAGTATGTTTTAAACGGAAGAACAAAACAACAAATGCCACATTACTTTCAGTTTTATGAAAATTATGTAGCAAACAAGCAACGTTTACATATAGAAAGTGCAACAAAGAATTTAAAAATTCCGCATTTAATTATTCATGGAACAAATGACACATCAGTTTCTATCAAAGAAGCTGAAAATTTACATTCTTGGAATCCAGAGAGCAAATTGGCCTTTATTCAAGATACAAATCATACTTTTGGGTCAATGCATCCTTGGACAAAAACCCTACTTCCTACTGATTTACAGAAAGTTGCGAGAACATCAATCGTTTTCGTAAATAAAAATATTAGCTGATATAAATCATACTTGTGTAATACTTGTTACAATAGTTTTGTACTAGTAAAACAATAAGAATTTGATTTATTTAATGCTCTTAATATTAACGATTACCATTGCTTTTTTTATTTGGGGAAAGTTCACACCAGATATCGTTGCGCTGTTATCGATGTTAAGTTTATTCTTATTTGGCATCCTCGATCTGAAAGAAACATTAAGTGGTTTTAGTAATCCTACAGTTATCATGATTGCTGCTCTTTTTATTATTGGTGAAGGAATTTCTCAAACAGGTTGGACAGCCTTAGCAGGAAAAAAGTTTGTAGAATGGGCAGGAAAAAGTGTCCCGAAATTATTAATAATTATCACTATGGGATCAGGTATTTTATCTGGTTTTGTAAGCAATACCGGAACCGTAGCTACACTAATGCCTATAACTATTTCGTCAGCCTGGAAAATTGGTACATTACCATCAAAAATATTGATGCCGGTAGCTTTTGGCTCAAATACGGGTGGATTATTAACTTTAACAGGTACACCTCCAAATATAATTGTTAGCAATGCATTAATTGAGTCTGGTTTTGATGGGTTTTCATTTTTTGAATTTGGTTTAATTGGTCTTCCTTTATTGCTTATTGCATTGATTTATTTTAGATATTTTGGCCATAAATTATTACCTAATAACAAAACAAATAACAAGCCTGTTGATATAGAATCAACTTTACATAAATGGATAGAAGCCTATAAAGTTGATGATGATTATTATCGTTTACGTGTTAGATCTATATCTCCTCTTCTGAATACTAAAATTGAAGATTGGGAAATAGAAAGAAAATTTAATATTACACTTATACGTATAAAAAGAAGACATCCAAAAGTATTTAAAGGTATAAAACCATTTATAGAATTTCCAACGCCAAACATAGAGTTTTTGTATCACGACATTCTTACTGTAAAAGGAGAAACTGAAGATATAAATAGATTAATGATTACTTTCAGATTAGGTTTACTTCCTTTAGAACCCATACGAGATGAATTAAAACATAATCTTATCAATCAAGAAGTTGGAATGACAGAAGTGTTGGTTACACCAAAATCATTTTTAATAGGAAGAAAGATTAGAAGAGGTAATTATTTTAAAAGATTTGGAATTCAATTATTGGCAGTTTCTCGAAATACAAAGCCTCTACTAGACAAAATAATTACTGTTAAAGCAGGTGATGCATTTTTACTACGTGGTACATGGGAAGATATTGAGGCGTTAAAAGAACAACATGAGAATTTTGTAATTTGTGGAAGTCCGGAAGGAATGGCTAAAAATGTAGATAATCTTACACCTAAATCATATATAGCTTTAGGTGCCTTAATACTAATGATTGTTTTATTAGTATTTAAAATTGTGCCTGGTTCTATTGCAGCTCTAATTTCTGGAGGAATTGTATTAATTACCAGATGTGTTCCTATTTCTAAAGCTTATAAGAGTATTAGCTGGACCAGTGTAGTTATGATTGCTGCAATGATACCAATGGGGATTGCTTTGCAAAAAACAGGAACAGCTCAATTGGTTGCTAAAGGATTGGTAAATTATTTAGGATCAATACATCCAATATTCTTATTAGGAGGTATATTCTTATTAACCACAACTTTTAGTCAAGTAATTAATAATTCTGCAACTGCTGTTTTGATGGCACCAATAGCTTTATTGGCAGCTAGTTCTTTAAATATTTCACCAGAACCTTTTATGATTGCTGTTGCTATAAGTGCTTCAACAGCCTTTTTGACGCCCGTAGGCACAACAACAAATGCAATGGTATTAACAGCAGGTGGATATAAATTCATGGATTATTTCAAAGTGGGGGCACCTTTATTAGTATTATTTTTTATCATAACCCTACTATTAGTACCTATTATATGGCCTTTTTAAAATTAATTAATAACTTTAAACTAAAATAATATGAAAAATTTAACACTAACTTCTAAAACTATGGACTTAGAAAAATACGGATTAAAAGACGTCACTGCTAATTGGAATTTATCACCAGAAACATTGCAAAAAATAACTGTAGAAAAAGGAATGGGAAAAGAATCTCCTAATGGAACCCTTTCTGTAAATACAGGTAAATTTACTGGAAGATCTCCTCAAGACCGTTTTCTTGTTAAAGACGAATATACTTCAGATAAAGTTTGGTGGGGTAAGGTTAACAAACCTATTAATCCTGATCAATTTGATGTATTACAAGAAGAAATTGTTGATTATCTTTCTGGTAAAGAACTTTATGTAAGAGACGGTTATGTTTGTGCAGATCCGAAATACAGAATGAATGTTAGAACAGTAACAGAATTACCTTGGTCTAATATGTTTGTTTTCAATATGTTTTTACGCCCAGATGCTGCAGAATTAGAAAATTTTGAAGAAGAATGGTTAGTATTATGTGCGCCTGGTTATGAATGTCCAGACCCTAAAGCATATGGTATCCGCCAAGGAAACTTTTCTATTTTAGATTTTACTAAAAAAGTTGCATTAGTTGGTGGTTCTGCTTATACAGGAGAGATGAAAAAAGGAATTTTCTCTGCGTTAAATTTGATTTTACCTACAGATAAAAATGTATTACCAATGCACTGTTCTGCAAACGTAGGAGAAGATGGTGATACCGCTATTTTCTTTGGTTTATCTGGTACAGGAAAAACCACATTATCAGCAGATCCAAATAGAAAATTAATTGGTGATGACGAACACGGTTGGACTGCAGAAAACAACATCTTTAATTTTGAAGGTGGTTGTTATGCAAAAGTGATTGATCTAACTGAGGACAAAGAACCAGATATATTTAGAGCAATTAAACCTGGTGCTTTATTAGAAAATGTAGTTTTTAAAGAAAATGGAGAAGTAGATTATATGGACGGATCTATCACTCAAAATACGCGTGTCAGCTATCCTATTTATCATATCGATAATATACAAGAGCCTTCTTTCGCTAGTAACCCAAAAAATATTTTCTTTTTAACTTGTGATGCTTTTGGTGTTTTACCTCCTGTTTCAAAATTGACGCCTGGTCAAGCAGCATATCACTTTATTTCTGGTTATACTGCTAAAGTAGCAGGAACTGAAGCGGGAATTACCGAACCTGTTCCTTCCTTCTCAGCTTGTTTTGGTGCTCCATTTATGCCATTACATCCAACAGTATATGCAGAAATGCTAAGCAAAAAAATGCAAGAAGCTAATGTAAACGTTTGGTTGATAAATACTGGATGGAGCGGCGGCCCTTACGGAGTTGGTTCTCGTATTAAATTAAAATATACAAGAGCAATGATCACTGCTATACTGGATGGTGATTTAGACAATGTTGATTATGACCAACACCCTATTTTCGGATTAGAAATGCCTAAATATTGTCCTAATGTACCAACTGAAATTTTAGACCCAATGAACACTTGGTTACAAAAAGGTGTTTATATCAGTAAATCAATTCAGTTAGCACATTCATTCCATCTTAACTTTGAGAAGTTTGAAAGTCAAGCTTCTGAAGAAATTATGAATGGAGGTCCATTAATTGATGAACATCATCATTTAGATCACGTATAATTATAATATAGGAAGGGGGCATTAATTTGTCCCCTTTTTTAATATCGTTATTTAAAAAAAGAGTTCAATTCTATAGAAATTCACTTATAGAAAATCATTGAATTATTTGTAAAGATCATTCTATAACGCTTACTACGGTTATGCGTAATAGAAACCTATTTCTCATTAATTGATATCGCGTGAAATATTTTGAAGTTTTGAAAATGAAAAATTATTCAATACTATTAATGTTATTATTCTTATACTTTAATGCCTCTGCTCAAAAAACAGGAGAGGATAAACTTGGCTCATGGTATATGTTCTCAGGAATTCATAGAATTTCAAATAAACTAAGTATAAATTCCGGAGCACAAATTCGAGATTATAAAACAACCAGCAATTTTCAACAGTTATTATTGTTAACCGCAGTAAGTTATAATGTTAACCCTAACCTAGCCACCTCAATTGGTTATGGATATTTAAACACTGATAAGAGTTTTGAAGAATTAATAGACGAGACTAATACTGAAGAACATCGCCTTTTTCAACAAGTAAGCCTAAAAAATAAATTATGGAAACTAAAATTTGAGCATCGCTATAGATTAGAAGAACGATTTTTAGATTATAACAATAGTAATAATACCCAACTCAGAACCCGCTATCGTATGCAAGTTACACTTCCGATAACAACTATTTTCTCTATCGGAGTTTATGTTGAGGTCTTTTTAAACTTACAAGGAGATGTGTTTTCCCAAAATAGGATATTTGCTGCCCTAGGAATAAAAGTTTCTCAAAATAGTAAAATTCAATTAGGGTATCTAAAAAATAATTTTAACAATATCGTTTTTAATCGATTACAGTTAGGGCTATCAATAAATACCGATTTAAGAAATAAAAAAGGAAAACAATATGCTCAAAATGTTTCAAAAAGATCAACTGAAAATAAAAAAAAGAGTGACTTGTTAACGGATTAAAAATTTTAGCATTTGATAAGTCTATCGTTATTCTATCTCTCCCTTTTCAAATAAACATCCTTTTTTATTTCAAATTAGGTCTTGAAGGTCTAACTTCGATCTTACTAGGTAATGTACGAGGGTGCATTGTCAAAAGATCAAGCATCAATTTGCCAATATCTTCCGGTTGAATTTTCCAGGCATCCTTTTCATTGGGAATATGATCATTAAAGTAAGTCGCAACCGAACCCGGCATAATCGTCGAAACTTTTATACCATGCGGACGTAAGTCAAGCATTGCAGCTTGAGTGAATCCTACTAAACCAAATTTGGAGGCATTATATCCGGCTCCTTTTGCAAAGAAATTTGTACCGGCCAAACTAGCCAGTGTGATATAATACCCTTTAGATTTTTTTAAGGCTTCAACTGATGCCTTTAAGGTATAAAAAGCTCCGGTTAGGTTTGTATCAATCATAGCATTCCAATCTGCCTCAGAAAGCTCATCAATAGGTTCAAATTTACCAACTCCGGCATTGGCTAGAACAACATCTAATTGCCCCCATTTAGAAAGTATCTTTGCAACAGCTTCTTTTTCATCCTTTAGGTTAGACACGTTAGATTCTAATGACAAAACTTGGTCTTTATGACCTAATGTCGCTGCTGCCTTTTCAGAAGGTTTCAAATTCCGGCCACTAATAGCAACACGCATTCCAGCTTCTAATAAACATTTAGCTACTCCATATCCAATTCCTTTAGTACCTCCGGTAATATAGACGACTTTATTTTTAAGTGTTTTCATCTTCAAATTTTTATTAAAGGTAAGATAGTTTGTTATAATTTGAAATAAATAGAATAATCATTCCATATTATAAACAAAAAATCCGCACTCATGTGCGGATTTTCTGCTTGATGTGGAGAAGATGGGAGTCGAACCCACGACCTCTTGACTGCCAGTCAAACGCTCTAGCCAGCTGAGCTACATCCCCAAAATAATATTAAGAAGCTCCTTTTAAAACTAATAAAGGAATTCTACTTTCAAAATCTTTTTTGTAGACTCTTTCTTTTTCCCAAAGACGCTTAAAAAACCCTCTTTTGCGTCTAATTACACATAATAAATCAGGATTTGACTCATGAATGTGTTCTAAAACTCCTTGAAATATTGTTGCATTTTCTGTAGTTTTTGTATTCGTTATAAGAGAAGTTACTTCATTATTTAATTCTTCGTTTTCTATACTTGAACTTGGTGTTATCACTCGTATCAAATCTAAAGTAGTACTATATTTATTTATAATAATTTTCAAAGGAGTTAATACATCAGTAGAAGATATAACTCCTGATTTGATTGCCATAAGTATTTTTTTAATTTTTTTAAACTTATAATTCTTAGGTATTACAAGTACCGGAATATCAGTATGCTTTATCAAACCTCCGGTTATCTTCCCTAAATAAACTTTCTCATCTGTTGAGATGCTTTTAGCTGAAGAAATGATTAAATCTATATGTAACTGTTTAGACACTCTATCAATACTGTCAATAACATCACCTTTAATAGCCTTCGTGATAATTTCAACTCCTTTACTATCAACTTCATTTAAAACAGCTTTTAATTCTTTGTTACTGTCTTCTTCTAAAACTGTGTCTATATTCTTCATCGAGCTGGCTACCTTAGTAACACCATAAACTTTAATAACATAAATTGTTACATTAGCTCCTTCTGCAAAATCAATTGCATATTGCAATGTATTTATTGCATTTTTACTTGAACCGATGGGAACTAAAATGTTTTTCATTGAATTAGTTTTTACAAAGATAATTTAATTTTTTGTACAAAAAACCCTTACGTAAGGGTAAGGGTTTTATTTATAAAAAGTACAGGTAATTATCTGTATAATAAAATATTAATATCTATAATGTTCAGGTTTAAAAGGTCCTTTTACAGAAACACCAATATAAGCTGCTTGTTCTTCTCGTAATTCAGTTAATTCAATACCTATTTTTTCTAAATGCAATTGTGCAACCTTTTCATCTAAATATTTAGGTAGCATATACACTTTGTTTTCATATTTATCTGCATTGTTCCAAAGTTCAATTTGCGCTAAGGTTTGATTGGTAAAAGAATTGCTCATTACAAAACTTGGATGCCCTGTAGCACAACCTAAATTTACCAAACGACCTTCTGCTAAAATGATTACTTCTTTTCCGTCAATAGTATATTTATCAACTTGTGGTTTAATAACTACTTTGGTATCTCCAAAGTTGTCATTTAACCAAGCCATATCAATTTCATTATCGAAATGACCAATATTACATACAATTGCTTTGTCTTTTAATGCTCTAAAATGACGTTCTTGAACAATATCTTTATTTCCGGTAGTTGTAATTACAATGTCTGTATTACCAATAACAGTCTCTAATTTCTTTACTTCAAAACCATCCATTGCAGCTTGTAATGCGCAAATTGGATCAATTTCCGTAACTGTTACAATAGCTCCGGCTCCCTGAAAAGATGCTGCTGTACCTTTACCGACATCTCCATAACCACAAACAGTTACACGTTTTCCTGCAATCATTAAATCAGTTGCTCTTTTAATAGCATCTACAGCAGATTCTCTACAACCATATTTGTTGTCAAACTTAGATTTAGTAACAGAATCATTAACATTTATTGCCGGCATTGGTAGCGTTCCTGCTTTTACTCTATCGTATAAACGATGTACTCCAGTAGTTGTTTCTTCACTTAATCCATTAATTCCCGAAGCTAATTCTGGATAACGATCTAATACCATATTAGTTAAATCTCCACCATCATCTAATATTAGATTTAATGGCTTTTTATCTTCTCCAAAAAATAAAGTTTGTTCTATACACCAGTCAAACTCTTCTTCGTTCATCCCTTTCCAAGCATATACCGGAATTCCGGCAGCGGCGATAGCGGCGGCAGCCTGATCTTGTGTTGAGAAAATATTACAAGAGCTCCATGTAACTTCAGCACCTAGTGCTATCAATGTTTCAATTAAAACGGCTGTTTGAATTGTCATATGTAAACATCCCGCAATTCTTGCTCCTTTTAAAGGTTGTTCATCTTTAAACTCTTCTCGAAGGCTCATTAAACCGGGCATTTCTGCTTCAGCCAATTCTATTTCTTTTCTTCCCCAATCAGCTAAAGAAATATCTTTTACTTTGTATGCTACATAAGGTGTAGTTTTTGTACTCATATTCTTATCTTTGTATATTATTAGCCTGCAAAAATACAAAATACCTTTGAGAAATTAAATGCCTTTATATAAAACTATAAATCCAACAAAAAATACCGCCATTTATATTTGGCAAATTACGGAGTCATTTGATGACTTAAATACGCAATTTTTAACCGAAAATAGTGCAAATCGACTTCAAGGAATGCGCTCAGAATTACATCAACGCGGATTTTTAAGTATTCGACATTTATTGAAAGAGGCTGGTTATTCTGATGCTGATTTATATTATGATGACCTTGGCAAGCCTCATCTCAAAAATGGTAAATATATTTCAATAACCCATTCATTTATCTTTACAGGTATTATTGTTAGCGACACTACACAGGTTGGTATTGACATTGAAAAACAACGTGATAAAATTTTACGCATAGCCCATAAATTTACTACCGTTGAAGATTATAATCATTTAACTAACGACCATGATTTAGTTAGAAAATTAACCATAGTTTGGGGTGCAAAAGAATCATTATATAAAATATATGAGCAAGAAGGGTTGAGTTTTTTACAACATATTTATGTAGTGGATTTTAATTTTCATGATTCACAAACCACAGCAACTATTACTTTTGAAAGAAAAGTTAGTTCATATACCGTTCATTTTTTAGAATTTGAAGGTTTTACCTGTGTTTATGCTTTAGATGAATTATTATAGCAATCTGTATATTTGAAACTTTTAATTTATTAATGAGCATCTATCAACATATACTTCAATCAATCTCGAAAGGAGAAAAGTTACTGGCTATTTTATTAGACCCTGATAAGATCAACTTATCGGAAGTGTCTCAATTTGCCCAAAAGATAAATGATAAAGCCGATTTTATTTTTGTAGGAGGTAGTACCGTTTCGAATGGAGATACTGATAATTTGGTTCAAAAATTAAAAGAAAATACCAAATTGCCCATCGTATTGTTTCCGGGTGATTATACACAACTTACTCATAAAGCTGACGCTGTACTATTTCTGTCATTAATCTCTGGCGAAAATCCCGAATATTTAATTAAGCAACAGTTAAAGTCAGTCACTTTTTTACAACGATCGTCCTTAGAAATTATCCCAACGGGTTATATTTTAATAAATGGAGGTGTAGAAACTTCTGTACAAAAAGTAAGTAATACAAGACCTATTGATCAAAATGATATAGAACTAGCATGCCATACAGCCATGGCAGGAATGTATATGGGTAAACAGCTTATTTATCTTGAAGCCGGCAGTGGAGCCATCGAGATGGTGAGTCAAACAATTATTAAAGAAGTTTCTAAAAATATATCCATTCCTCTTATTGTAGGTGGTGGTATTAGAACAAAAAAACAACTAGATGAAGCTTACCGCGCCGGAGCAGATCTGGTTGTTATTGGTACTGCTTTTGAAGAAAATAACAAATTATTTGATAATTTTTAATAGCTAATGGATACCTTAATTGACTTTTTTTTAGAGCCTTATAGAGCAGCCCCATCTATCAATATTATCCTTGAATTTATTGCTGCATTATTTGGTGTTATTAGTGTTTTTTATGCAAAAAAAGAGAATATTCTCGTATTTCCTACCGGAATAATAAGTACCGGTATTTATGTGTATTTATTATCGCAGTGGAACTTATATGGAGATTTAATTATTAATGTTTATTACACCATAATGAGTATTTACGGATGGTATATGTGGAGTAAAATTATAGATGCTGAAAAACATCACATCCCTATTTCAAGAACCAACAAGGCAGATAAATTAAAAACCGTAGGTATTTTCATCTTTACCTCAATCTTTGTAATTGTAGTTTATCGCTATTACAATGTAATGCCGAACGATTTAGGGTTTACAGATAGTGTTACTTATGCCTATTCAAATATGACATCAGGTAATTTAGAAAATTTTAGAAAAATAACTCCTTTTTTAGATACATTTACTACTGGAATATTTTTTGCTGCAATGTGGTTAATGGCCAATAAAAAGTTGGAGAATTGGATCTTCTGGATTGTAGGTAATATTGTTTCTATTCCTTTGTATTTTGTAAAAGGATATGGATTTACAGGTATTCAATACACAATTTTCTTAATTTTAGCAATTCAAGGATATTTAGCATGGAAAAAAAGCTTAGACAAACCCACGGAACTAACGTTATAAAAGTTGTTATTTTTGGTCCGGAATCTACCGGCAAAACGACACTTTCTAATCAGTTAGCCCGTCACTATAATACAGTTTGGGTTGCTGAATATGCGCGCGAATATTTACAAAATAAATGGAATAATAAACGTAAAACCTGTGAAAATTCTGACTTGTTACCAATTGCAATCGGACAAATGAAATTAGAAAATAAATTGGTTAAAAAAGCTGACAAGGTACTAATTTGTGATACCGATCTATTAGAGACCAAAGTCTATTCTGAAGAATATTATGGCGGGTTTGTCGATCCCGATTTAGACAAAGCAGCTATTAAAAATTCATATGATCTATATTTGTTGACCTATATAGACACTCCTTGGGAGGCTGATGATCTACGTGACAGGCCCGAACAACGCATAGAAATGTTTAATGCTTTTGAAAATGCATTGAAAAAGTACGATCGCCCGTATATTTTATTGAAAGGAAACAAACAGAAACGTCTAAAGACTGCTACAAAAGCTATTGACGAACTGTTAGAAAATAGAGATGATTTAGATAGTTTTTCTGATAATTTAGCAGATATAGATTTGCATTTTTTGCATCAGAATATGGGAGATCAAACTAATTATAACCTTTAATCAATTAAAATGATAGGTTGAGAGCAGTCTAAACCTATTTAAACCCTCTCGACTTTGCTCGAGGGAACATCCTTGTTAATGAACATCGAAAAACTCATAAAAGAACTCAATTTTAAGGCAATCAGGAGCAGTGGCCCGGGAGGACAACATGCGAATAAAGTTTCTTCTAAAATTGAATTGACTTTTGATCTGAATGCTTCAAAAGAACTATCTGAAGATCAAAAATTGTTACTATTGAAAAATATTTCATCACGCTTAACTAAAGAGAATATGTTGATATTATTTAGTGACGAAAGTAGAAGTCAACATAAAAATAAAGAGATTGCTAAAAATCGTTTTATAGAGATTATCAAAAAAGGATTAGTTGTTCCTAAGAAAAGAAAAGCAACAAAACCTTCTAAAGCTTCAGTAAAAAAGAGATTGAATAGCAAAAAGAAGATCTCTGAAAAGAAAACGAGCAGAAAAAAACCTTCTATTTAATTAAATCTAGTTTTTTACTATAGCGGAATATTTCCATGCTTCCTATCGGGTCTATTCACCTTTTTATTTTCTAACGCGGTAAAAGCTTTTATCAATTTTCTGCGTGTATTTTTGGGTAAAATAATCTCATCAACAAATCCTCTTCTGGCGGCTCTATAAGGATCGGTAAACTTATAAGCATACTCAGCTTCTTTTTCTTTCCATTTTGCTTCAGGGTCATCAGCTTCTTTAATTTCCTTTTTAAATATTATTTCAGCGGCTCCTTTTGCTCCCATAACGGCAATTTCGGCTGTTGGCCAGGCAAAATTCATATCGGCTCCAATATGTTTAGAGTTCATGACATCGTAGGCACCGCCATAAGCTTTACGCGTGATAACAGTTATTCTTGGTACTGTTGCTTCACTTAATGCGTATAATAATTTTGCTCCGTTTGTTATAATTCCATTCCATTCTTGGTTGGTTCCCGGTAAAAACCCTGGAACATCTACTAATACCAATAACGGAATATTAAAACAATCACAAAAACGTGTAAACCGTGCTCCTTTTTTTGAAGAATCTACATCTAAACAACCTGCCAAACTCATTGGTTGATTCGCAATAATTCCGATACTTCTTCCTCCAATACGTGAAAAACCTACCACTATATTATCTGCATAATCTTTATGAATTTCAAAAAAACTTCCTTTATCTGATATTCCAGAAATCACCTCCCTCATATCATACGGTTTATTACTATGATCAGGAACAATATTTTCTAATTCTTCTCTTATTTCATCTCCTAATTCATAAGGGGTTTTAGCAGTAAATTCTTTATTATTTTGAGGAATATAACTCAACAACGTTTTAACCTCTTCTAAACATTCAATATCATTAGCCGCTGTTAAATGAGTAACTCCCGATTTTGTAGAATGTGTACTTGCACCTCCAAGCTCTTCAGAAGTAACTTCTTCATTTGTTACCGTTTTAACTACATTAGGTCCGGTTACAAACATATAACTTGTATCTTCTACCATAATGGTAAAATCGGTCATTGCCGGAGAATAAACTGCACCTCCTGCACAAGGCCCCATTATAGCCGAAATTTGAGGTATTACCCCAGATGATTGTACATTTCTATAAAAAATATCAGCATAGCCACCTAATGACCTAACACCTTCTTGTATACGTGCTCCACCTGAATCATTCAAACCAATAACCGGAGCTCCTACTTTTAATGCCATATCCATAATTTTACAGATCTTTTCGGCGTGGGTTTCTGACAGCGAACCTCCGAAAACTGTAAAATCTTGTGCGAAAACATATACAAGTCTACCATTGATCGTTCCATAACCCGTAATGACCCCATCACCATAAAATTGTTGTTTATCCATGCCAAAATCGGTAGAACGATGGGTTACTAAAATTCCGGCTTCTTCAAAAGAACCTTCATCTAGTAAGTACTGAACGCGTTCTCTTGCGGTCAATTTTCCTTTTTTATGCTGATTATCAATCCGCTTTTGACCACCACCTAATTTTGCTTCGGCAATTTTATCTTGTAATTGTTGAATTTTAGAATCCATTATTTGAGCATTGGTATTTTTATTCTTTTTTGTTCTTCTTTATAGATTTGCAAAGCGATAGATGCTGCTATATTAGCTTCAACTTCATGCTGTTTCTTCAACACATCTAGATTGTAATAATTTTTTACAAAATGAGTATCAAAATTGCCTGAGTTAAATGCTTCATGTTCACAAACAAATTTTCCGAATTGCAAGGTAGTTTCTACACCTTCTATAATGTAATTATCAATAGCTTTTATCATTAACTGAATAGCTTCTTCTCTATCCTTACCATAGGTAATTAGCTTTGACAACATGGGATCATAATATATAGGAATTTCCATGCCTTCTCGAAAACCATCATCAACACGTATATTTTCTCCTTTCGGAATTTGATACTTGGTTAAAGTACCTATACTAGGCGAAAAATCATTTAACGAATCTTCGGCATACACTCGTAATTCTAACGCATGACCTTTAATTTTCAGGTCGTCTTGAGAAAAAGAAATGGCTTCTCCTCTGGCTATTCTTATTTGTTGTTCAACCAAATCAATTCCTGTAATAAATTCAGTTACAGGGTGTTCAACTTGTAAACGGGTATTCATTTCTAAAAAATAAAAATTATGGTTTTCATCTAATAAAAATTCAACGGTACCGGCACTTATATAATCACAAGATCTAGCAACATTAACCGCTGCTTTACCCATTCGTTCTCTTAATTCATCTGTTAAAACAGAAGATGGGGCTTCTTCAATAACTTTTTGATGACGACGCTGAATGCTACATTCACGTTCAAAAAAGTGAAGTATATTTCCATGACTGTCGGCTAATACTTGAATTTCTAAATGTCGCGGAGAAGTAATATATTTTTCAATAAAAACCGAACCATCACCAAAAGACGATGTAGCTTCCGAAATGGCACGTTTCATTTGTTCTTCTATTTCTGACTCTTTTTCTACAACACGCATTCCTTTGCCACCACCACCGGCGGCCGCTTTAATTAAAATTGGGAATCCGATTTTCTTTGCAATTTTAATCGCTATCTTAACATCTGTTATGGCCTCATCAATACCAGGAACCATTGGTATATCGTAATTCTTAACAGTTTCTTTGGCTGCTAACTTATTTCCCATAACACGAATAGCATGTGATTTTGGTCCAATAAATACAATATTATTTTTCTCTGCTAGTTCAGCAAAATTGGCATTTTCACTTAAAAATCCATATCCCGGATGAATACCATCAACATTTAATTCTTTGCATATTTCTATGATCTTGTCTCCTAATAAATAAGACTGATTAGAAGGAGGAGGGCCTATACATACGGCTTCATCAGCAAAGAATACATGTGGGGCATTTCTATCTGCTTCTGAAAAAACTGCAACTGTTTTAATACCCATTTTTTTTGCAGTACGCAATACACGCATGGCAATTTCACCTCTATTGGCAACCAATATTTTTTTCATATTCTTACGCTTCGCTTTTAAAAGTAATTTAAATCTTATTCAATTCTTACTAATAATTGTCCTTTAGCAACAGTATCTCCTTTTTTTACAGAAATACTTTGCACAACCCCATCTTTTGGTGAAGTAAAGGTGCTTTCCATTTTCATTGCCTCCAATACTAATAGATTATCTCCTTCTTTTACTTTCTGGCCTTCTTTAATTTCTACACTAACAATTAATCCTGGCATTGGTGCTTTTACCTCATTCTCTTTATGAGCTGTTTTAGATGTAAGGCCTAACTCATTAATTAAGATATCTAGCTCATCAGTAATAGAAACAACGTATGTATTACTATTAACCTTAATGGTATACTTCTTTTTCTCGAAATCTTTTTCTAAAATTTTTACATGGTAGGAAGCGTTATTCTCTAAAACGTGATATGTATTTGTTGTTTTTTTAACCGTATCTAATGTAGTAACCACTTCACTATTTAGATTGTACGTATCGTTTACAATGAGTTTAAGGTGAGTACCCATAAGTCTATTAATATCATCAGTTAATAAGATATAAAATTATGACTTAATACTCATAATAATGAAAGTTTTATAGGAAATTTTCAACCTTGATTGAGAAGAGCCCAATTACTCAGCTAAAATAAATTCTGTTAAATCTGAAACTAGTATCTTTTCTAATTCAGAAATATTATTAGATGAAGTTTTTGTAAAGAGAAATCCGAAAAGAGGATACTTAGCATAATCTATCTTTCTTAATTCTAATGGGTTTTCAAAAGTTGAGCGTAGTTTTTCGTAATCAAAAGACTTTATTTGGTTTGATTTATAACCAGTTGCATTATTTAAGATCACAATACTGTATATTGAAGTATCAAAAGTATTTATTATTGAATCCCAATCTGGTTCTACTTGTTCAAAATAATATTGGTACGAATTAATTCCGTAAGCATGATATGTTAAATCAGGTGTTGTACACCAGCCTCCAAACCGCATAGGATTTCCTTCAATAGGGATAATTATACCATTATCTATTCTAATTTCAATGTGCAACGGAAAGTTTGTTAAACCCGCCAAATCATTTAGCTTTTCAAGGAATATTTGAACGGTATCTTTTAACCTATTTATAATTGTTGTGGATGTAAAATATAGTCGGTCACTCACATCATCTGTTGAAGAAAATTGATGTTCCATTATATTTAAAATAACAGGTTTTCCCTTGTCATTAAAATAACAATCAACTGCATATTCTTCCCCTTTAATATAAGACTCGATTATAAACTCTGTAGCATCCATTACTTGCAAAGGATAAAGGTCTTTGACCAATTCCATTTCAGTATTCAATGATATTAAGGCATTATTCCAATCACTATCGTTTTTAATAATATGAACTCCCATACTAAAAAACCCAACATTAGGTTTTATCACAAAAGGTTTGGTTAAAGTTTCAAAATTGACATTTACCAACTCGGTAAAAGCAATTTTTTTATAATAAAAATCAGGATATAATTTTGATAATAGTTCTCTAAATTTTTCTTTGTTTTTAAAAAGCTCGATTTGATTGGGCAACTTAGTTTTTTCTAAATTTTCACCAACCCAACCAATTGCATTTTCAGAATTGGTATACAACAATTCATGTTCGTTTTCAATTGATTGAATAGCTTTATTATCTGAAATAAGATTCGTCTTTTTTATAGAACTTATGGCTTTTACAAACGCGTTATTTAAAACAGGTATTTCGTATTTATTTATGGTATCTATCAAGAAATCAGAAACATAAGGTTTGTCTAAAATAATCATTTATTACTAATTTGATAATAGTAAAAATAAACTGTTTTATTTTAACTAAAGGAAACATTTATCACCTTATTTAGATATCACTCCTTCAAGGTTTTAAAAACCTTGTAGGTCTATAATCATTTTACAAAATACCTGCAAGGTCTGCAAAACCTTGCAGGAAATAGGATACCTTAAAAGTATCAACAGGAATTATTAAAATCTTGTAGAAAAATACAATTCATGGTACATAATTCAAAATTCATATTTACCTTTGCATTAATCTTAAAAGGGGTGTTTGCTTTTAGCAATCTGAGAATATACCCATAGAACCTGAACAGGTAATGCTGTTAAGGAAATAGACTCTACAGGTCTTAGGTATATCTCATTTAATTTCTCATCTCTTTTTATTTTAATAATTTTTTTGCGTGGTATCGCAGAATTCTAATATTATGAAATGAAAAAAATACTATTATTTACTATTCTTTTTATAGGAATGCTTGCTCAAGCACAAAAGCCTGATATAAAAAAGGATACTATAAAACTTGATGAAGTATTAGTAAGAGCAGTAAGGGTTCATGCGGAATCACCAATTACTCATTCCAATATCTCCAAACACGAATTGTCAAAACGAAATCTTGGGCAAGACATTCCTATTTTAATGAACTTTCTACCAAATGTTGTTACTACGAGTGATGCCGGAGCTGGCGTTGGTTATACCGGAATTCGTGTAAGAGGTATAAGTGCACAATCAACCAATATTACCATTAACGGAATACCCTATAACGATGCGGAATCTTTAGGTACTTTTTGGGTTGATCTACCAGATTTTTCATCTTCGGTAGAAAATTTACAGTTACAACGAGGTGTTGGATCTTCTACCAACGGTTCGGGTGCTTTTGGTGCCAGTTTAAATTTACTGACTGATGCTATATCAGAGAATCCTAATGGAGAAATTAGCAATTCTATTGGATCTTTTAACACTAGAAAACATACCTTAAAATTTAGTACAGGAAAACTCAATGATCATATAGAATTAGCAGGTAGGTTTTCTAAGATCAAATCGGATGGATATATTGATAGAGCAACATCTGATCTAGATTCGTATTTTTTACAAGCTTCTTATATTGACGATAACACATTAATAAAAGCCTTGACTTTTGGTGGGCATGAAATTACTTATCAAGCATGGAACGGGGTAAGTCAAGATCAAATTGATGAATTTGGAAGGACTTTTAATCCTTCCGGGGAATATGCCGACGTCAATGGTAATGCGCGGTTTTATGATAACGAAGTAGATAATTATAAACAAGACCATTATCAATTGCATTGGAATGAACGATTTAATAATTATTGGTCAACTAATATTGGTCTAAACTATACGTATGGTAGAGGTTTCTTTGAGCAATATAAAGAAGATCAAGATTTTTCTGAATATGATTTCTCAGAGATTACTATTGGTGGAGAAACAATAAATACAACTGATTTGATTCGTAGACGTTGGTTAGACAATGATTTTTATGTAATTAATGCTAGTGCCAATTATAAAAAAGAAGAATTAAGTTTAATTTTTGGAGGTTCATATAGTACTTATAAAGGTGATCATTTTGGTGAAGTTATTTGGGCACAATTTGCAAGTGATAGCGAAATAAGAGATCACTATTATGACAGTGAAAGTGAGAAAACAGAT